>ERZ890604.5-NODE-5-length-89517-cov-13.342257_pt1 | contig 89517 bp, 73 predicted proteins | sample MGYA00521097_ERZ890604 | MGnify/ENA primary metagenome ERZ890604 (study PRJEB32303, sample SAMEA104408625) | aquatic metagenome | biome: Brackish water; feature: Chemocline; material: water | place: Baltic Sea | collected 2014-10-26T21:54:00 | depth 120 m ... | reverse complement strand
AACTCACGTCGAATCATTGTATCGGCGTGGAATGTCGGTGAATTAAAAGAAATGGCTTTGATGCCTTGCCATGCCCTTTTCCAATTTCATGTAGCAAATGGTAAACTAAATTGTCAACTTTATCAAAGAAGCGCTGATGTATTTTTAGGAGTTCCGTTCAACATCGCCTCCTATGCACTTCTAACCCATATGATGGCTCAAGTATGCGGCCTCCAAGCAGGAACATTTGTTCATACTCTGGGAGATGCGCATTTGTATAATAATCATCTTGAACAAGCAAATTTACAAATTACCCGTAAACCATTACAATTGCCTAAGTTGAGATTAAACCCTGAGATAATGCAAATCGATCAATTTAATTTTGATGATATAGAGATAATTGGATATCAGCATCATGAACATATCAAGGCTCCAATTGCAATTTGAGGGAGATTTATGTTGACAATGATATACGCATGTGACACCAATGGGGCTATTGGTAAAGATGGAGATTTACCTTGGAAGCAATCTTCTGATTTACAACACTTCAAACGCATAACCATTCGAAAAACAGTGGTAATGGGCAGAAAAACATGGGATAGTTTACCACCTGGGGGATTACCGAATCGAAGAAACATTGTGATGTCAAGAACTCCACGTCAAGATGTTGAAGTAATGAGTTTTGAGCAAATTCTAGAATTATCTCAGAATGAAGAATTAATCATTATCGGTGGTGGAGAAATTTATTCATTATTTTTGCATCATTGTAAGGAGATACATAGAACAATCATCCACACCGAAGTTGAGGGGGCTGATACTTTTGCACCAGATATATCTGAACTGGGATTTTACTTAATCGGAGAAAACCATCAATCACCTGGACCTAAAGACCAGCATTCAATGACCTTTCAACATCTTATTTGTTGAGGTTAACAAGAACTTACTTACCCCGTTAATCAGCCTTATATTCAGTAACTCTAATTCCAAGACGACCAGTTAGCGCCTCTCTTTTCATTATCCGTTGATACTTCTTTTCGAAGGCTGATTTTAAATCAATATCCATTGCAATTGAATGTCCCATCAACAAAATCAATATGTCTGCCATCTCTTCAGCACACTCTTCTATTGGCTTACCCTTAGTAATTGCAGCAGATAATTCTCCAAGTTCCTCAACTGTTAGAGCGATCCTATATCCCATATCATGTCCATTCTTATTAGCGAAGTCATGCTTATGATGGAAGGCTGCGACCTTCTTCATCATCTCTTCCCACTCATCACCAGCTTGATGATTCATCCATTTGTCAACACTTGCTGCAGTCATTGACCAGATGTTATCATGGGCAGGGCATCAACCTTGCGACAACATATCTATGACACACTGCCACACTGGTGCTAATCTTTTGTTGGCCTCTGCCGAGACTGAGAGATGAGATAGGTCCGCTGCGTCATTCCCTGGCTCTCTACCGGCTGCCCAATTTGATGAAATACAGACTGCTGCGTAAGGAATTTCTAGTTCTCTAGCTAATTTCGCTTCACGCGGCATGGTCATTCCAACCATATCTCCACCGAGTTTCTCAATTGCGTTTACTTCAGCACGTGTTTCAAATTGAGGACCGTGTGCTAACCAATAGGTGTAGAGTAATCTTTCAGAATCAGAAAACGATTGTCCTTCGCGCAAACTATTCAGCAATATATCATTCAATTCACTACTGAATGGCTCAGTTACTGATGTGAAGGTTGCATCTTCATGATGGAAGGTACTTGCAACACCTGTGAAATCGATATATTGGTCAGCAAGCGCAACTTTTCCTGGTGGGAAATCCGCTGAAATGGCTCCAACTGAACATACTGCCATTATAGCTTCACAACCACTGTCAACTAAAGCGCTGATATTTGCCCTATGTTCAATCATGTGTGGGGGTTTACTTGCATTACCTTGGTTGTGATGGCGTTGTAAGAAAATTAATTCTTTCTCGACATCACCGCTACTAAGTCTCAAACAGGTTAGTGGCACACTGCCCCAATTAGTATCGACTACAAGGTCATCTCTGCGCTCTAAAGTCAATCCTGCCTCGGTTAATTGTTGACCAAATGTCATTTCAATTAGGCCGGTGCCTCCGATAACTGCTAACCTCTGCATAGTATTCGCCTATCGTCCTACATTGTCAAACCTACGGCTCAACAACATCATGGACCTTGCTTTCGCAGGCATTCAAAGAGACGGGTTCTCAAGGATCATTCGTTAAGACGAGCGATCAAATCAGCCTTCTTTCCAGAGACAGGTTTTCCTGCAGCCTTCAACAGTTCCTTCAGTTCTGCAACTGACATTGAACTATGGTCAACGCTTGGAGCGTCCTTTTTAGCAGGTGCTTTCTTAGCAGCTTTCGCCTTAGCAGGTGCTTTTTCAGCAACTTCCTCTTCAGCTGGTGCTTCTTTAGCAGGAACTTTCTCAGATTCAGGTTCAATTGCTTCAACTGCATCTAGAATAGATGGTGCGTCTGCAACTTCTTCTTCCTCTTCTTCTCCATCCATTGCTGCCGCTATTGCTGCAGCCTTCTTGGCCTTTAATTCAGCATCTTGGCGAGATTCGCCTGCATGGATATCGTCTAAAGTCGGTCCTTTATCGCTGATAACACCTTCTTGTAGAAGTTGGCTCTTGTGAATTGCCACTGACTTAACTGGGTAAATTGGCTTAACTGCGTTGAGGATTTCTCCTTCTAATTCGCCGCCAAGAATTGATTCTTGGATTTTGGAGAAAGTATTCTTAGATGCATATGCACGAATAACTTCTGCTGCTTTTGAACGCATTGCTTGCTTTACTGAAGTTTGAACACGCTTTTGAGTAATAATCAAAGGCTTCAAACGAACCAGGTAACCGTCAGTAGAGACTACATCAACTACATCGTCAACCTTGCCACGGTAGCGGCGAATTTGACGGCGTATGTGATCTGTTTGGTGATGATGACCGATGAATGTGGTCAATGCGTCTCTCCCAACTACTTCAGTAACTCTGAATCGGAGAATAATATGCATTTTAGTAAAGTCGCCATTGAATTCTTGCAATGTCATCTCATAAATACGGCCCATAATGTGGTCGTCAGACTCACCGATTGTTTCTCCAATTTGCTTAAAGTCCCATGGATGACGAGGTGCACGAATAGTGTACCAGCGCTTCATCTTCCACTTATCACGTTGCTTACGTGCTGATGCACGTGCTCTTGCTGTTACTTTTTTTGCCATTGAATTCACTCTCAGTGTTGTCTTGCGGGGGCTACCCCACTTGCATTCTGCCGTCTAACCCCCCCTATATGAACAGCCCCCTCTATATTGGATTGTGAAAATGAATCATTGGCCGCTTGTTTGGAGGTTAGTATCAAATCCTTCTCGCCTTACCCCCATCCATGGCAGTTCATCAACTCACATGGAGAGCAACTGCCAGCGGCTTAGAAGATGAGATGGTGCTAGCTGAAGCATTAGCCACTCTCATCGGTGATGAAGAGGCCGTGGAGATTGAACAGACCAACTCTTACCACGGTTCTCCCATCCACGTGATTTCGGCGAGATTAACTCGCTCCGGACCTGCACAAATGGCTCTATCCAATATTGGAAAGGAAAATCTCAAAATAATTTTATCCGAATTAGATACTCGATTGGATGAAACTAATGTCATTCACTTCCGATTAGATCAAAATGATTTGATTAGTGGAGTTTTGACATTATCGCAACCAGGAGGGCAAGCAACCGTCAAAGGGCAAACCAAAATTCAAGTATATCCTGGACAGGACCCCTTAGTTGAAGCGCAAATTACAATTCAAAAAGCAATTGAATCATCGAATTGAGTTACTTTGCCAGTTATTTATGATGTAAATGTTGAGATCGTCCATCCAAACGGTTCATGTATGGCTACCCTCTCAGCAGGTTTGAGGAATACCCATGACACATGTTGTAACAAGCGCCTGCGTTGACCACAAGTACCAAGAATGCGTTGCTGTTTGCCCAGTAGAAGCATTTAGAGAAGTCGATAGATACCTAGTTATTGACCCGGATGAATGTATCGATTGTGGTGCATGTATTCCGGAATGCCCAGTTGATGCGATTTTCACAGATACAGATATTCCAGAAGGCGAAGAAGAATGGTTAGAACGGAATGCAGTAGAGTCTGTTGGCGCTGAAATCGCGGAAGGCGATTCTCCTGTTCTTGCAGACTGAAATTAGCATCCTCTCTTCTTGTAGTGGAATTGGCAATGTTCTTGAAGTAAATTAATTTGGACTGGTTGATTGCAATGGCTAAGGAAACCGACTTCTCAAAGTTCAGGCGCGGTAGCGACTTACTAAAGCGTGGATTTGCACGTATGCAACAAGGTGGCGTCATCATGGATGTCGTCAATCCTGACCAAGCTGCAATCGCTGAAGATTCTGGGGCTGTTGCTGTAATGGCACTAGAAAGAGTTCCAGCCGACATCCGTAGAGATGGGGGGGTTGCAAGAATGAGCCATCCCGATATGATACAAGGGATTCTCGATTGTACAACTATACCAGTAATGGCAAAAGCAAGAATAGGCCATGAAGGTGAGGCAAGAATTCTTGAATCAATGGGCGTAGACATGATTGATGAAAGCGAAGTATTGACTCCAGCAGATCCGTTTTTCCATATTTCTAAGAAAGATTACGATATTCCATTCGTATGTGGAGCAACGGAATTAGGAGAGGCTGTTCGTCGTATATGGGAAGGTGCTGCAATGATACGCACCAAAGGAGAAGCAGGAACTGGAAATGTAGTCGCTGCTGTCACTCATGCTCGATTGATTGATCAGGAGATTAAACAATTACAATCACTTGATGACTCTGGAATTGAACAAACAGCAGAAATTATAATCGATAGATATCGAGTATTGGCAAACCAATCAAAATTACCAGGAAATTATCAACACACACCTTTTGGAGCAATAGACGAAAAAATGCACTTCGAAGTCACAGAAATTCTTGAAGAAGTTAGAACAATGGGCCGACTACCTGTAGTCACATTCTCTGCAGGCGGCATTGCAACACCTGCAGATGCATCACATATGATGCGCCTTGGTATGGATGGAATATTCGTCGGCTCTGGTATTTTCAAATCTGAAGACCCGAAAACAATGGCTGAGGCTATTGTTCTCGCTACTGCACATTATGATGATGCAGAAAAAGTAACTCAAGCGATGGCTATGATGGCTGGAGCTGCAATGAAAGGCGATGAACTTGAAACTCTAGAAATTCGCTACGACCAACGTGGAAATTAAGCACAGTTAATCTAACAACCCCGTTCTATAGAATAATTAACCCAACGGGTCACTAACTCCAACTTCACCTAATGTCCAGCGTAATGTTTTTATTACTCCTTCTAATGCTTTATGGTTTCTTGCAGCTTCCTTCATTCCTTCTCTATCGCCTGAAGACTTACAACCCTCAAACCACTCCTTCCATTGCCTACGTTTTACTTCAGCACGGGTTAGCATTTGTTCTATCTCTTCCCAAGTTCTTTCATAGGTTCTTTCGACCGCTTGGACGTCATTTGGAATACGATTCATAATTGGGCCCGAAGTGCAACGGTATATGAGCAATACGGCGACATTATTCGTAAACAATTCACCCCTTATGGAATTCTTTGATCACTAATATTCATTTTTGCAGCAATTACGGTATTATCGCCTATTACGACATTGTCCAATATAGCCCCATTTCCGATTACTACATTTTGGCCAAGGACAGAATTAGAAATAGTTGAATCTGAACTAACTTTACATCCAGACATCAGCAATGAATTAGAAATTTTTACATTCTCTTCAACAAGACAATTGGAGGAGATTACACTACTAACAACATCACCCAGTATTACCGCATCATCCATACAAAACCCATTACCTGGAAGAACTATTCCATTTGGCATAGGGAATGGTAATTCTTTCATTCTTTTTACTAAAGTTGATTGAGCGTTTAGTAATTCCATAGGATTGCCGACATCAAACCAAACACCATCGATTGTCTTAGCATACATTGGCCAATTCATTTCTAGTACCATTGGAAATAATTGTTTACTAAAATCAAACTTCTCACCCAAAGGCACCAATGCCAAAACCTCAGGCTCTATGATGTATAATCCTGCATTTATCACATTACTAAACGCTTCTTCAGGACTTGGCTTTTCTTTAAATCTACTAATATAACCCTCGCGTAAATCTCCATCTAATTCACCATTATGCGCTGCTGACAATCCCACTATACCGAAATCACTTGGATTTTCAACTTCCCAAAGTGCCATTGTAACCTTTGCACCGCTTTGCTTGTGAGCTGCTAATAAATCGGATATGTCAAATGACGCAACTGAATCACCCGAGCCAACAACAAATGTTTCTGTTAACAAATCACTCAGAAGCCGAACACTTCCTGCGGTCCCCATTGGAGAATCCTCTTGATTAATTCGCGCTGTAATCTCTCTAGAATGAGTTTTCATTGATTGAAGTGGCCAAGCAGAGACGTGCTTTTGCAATTGTTCCCCTCTATATCCAGTTGTGACAATTAAATCATCAATACCGGCTTCTACCATCGCATCTTTAACGAAATCAATAACAGGGCGCCCTAGGACTTCAACCATAGGCTTTGGACGAGTTAAAGTCAAAGGACGTAATCTTGAACCTTGACCACCGGCCATTATGACCCCGTACATAATTTCACCTCAGCGACGACGGTTCTGCATATTTATTCGGCGCATTCCTGCCTTTTTGGAGGACTTGGCTGCTGCAGGACGGGATGAAATCTCACTATCGTCACTACTTGTTCCTCCAATGCTCAATACACCCGATGAGAGTAAATTACTTACTAAACCGTCAGCAACATCTGCTGAACTAGCACCAGTTGACATTTCGTTTTTGACAGATTGATTATGATCTATAATCCAAGATTCTCTCTCTTTCTTAGCCATATGTAACTGGTCACGTGCTTTGTCAACATCCTTCATTAATTCAACAGTCTTTTCATGTATTTCATCTGCCTTCTTTCTAAAATCAAGGTATTCTTCATGAAATCTGTCGCCTTCTGCTTTGAGGAAATCTCGGTGTGCGAAAACTTCATCCAATTCTTTTGATTTTTCAGTTACCCTCACAACTGCTTCTATCATTGCTTTATGTGCATCGTCTGCTTCCGACTTTAGAATTTTAATTGAGCCATCCAAATCGGACAAATCAATACTAACCATATCAAATTGTGCCACATCTGGCTCTAACTCTGCAAGACGGCGATGTTTCAATTTGAGATTAGCCATCATTTCCCTCTCTTTCTTAGGACCAACACTTGATGTTTCAAAGGTGGTCTCTAAATTATCAATCTCTTGCTTTAGCTGCATAAACTCGGCGGTAACAGAACGCTTCTCGTTCTTTTCTCCACGTCGACCCTTGACTTGAGAGATGAGTTGACGGATTTGGTCTTGCATTGCATTTCTCTTTTCTTTGAACAATTTAATTTCAGCGCGAATAACCTTTACTTCGGAAAGGACCAGAGCAGATTTATCTCTGTGTTCCTTGAATTGTCCTTGGATTGCATTGCGCTTATCAGCACTCTGCTTAGCGGAATCACTGAATGAATTACGGGTTTCGCGCAACTTGCGAACTTTCGCTTCCATTGATTGAAGTTCTTCGTGAAGGGCCGCATCCGGCTTCTCCTCCGCTTCCTCTTTCATTCCGCGCATGACTCTTCCACAGCATTAACCATTTCAAGGGTATGGATGATGCGCCAAGACAGTTCGAGCAGATTATTGGCCAAATAAGACGTACATTTCCAGAATTATTGCGCTTAATAATCCAATCATTCCCAGTGTATTAGCAGCAATAGAACCTGAAGACCTCACCATCGACCTGAATTCAGATCTGACTCTAACATTGATTTGCCTTCCCACTAATAGTTCACCGCTGGGTTGTTCAAGGCGAACAGAGACTGTTGCTTCCCCCGTAGTAGTTGGCAATAACGACTGCCATGCTACTGTGCCATCCCGTAGCAAACCACTCATCACACCTAGAGTATCTTCATCACCTTGTGCATGACTTGGCAATGCTCGGTCAGACCACCAGTACTTTTCACCAGGTTGTAATCTGTATGTCAAGGCTACATCATTCGGACGAAAGTCAGGTGTTTGAACCCTAAATACAACTATTCGTTCTGTTTCTCCAAGATTATGAATTATTGTAAATAGATTTGCCCTATCAGTAACTACATTTTCCAAATCCACTTCGAATACTAAGTCTTTCAATGCAGGATTATTACCAACTTCAATCTCATGCTCTAAACGGTCTACCATTCGGAAGAACGCGGGACATTTTCTTGACACATGTTCTATCAATAAAAGCCAGACTTCCAATGTAAAAACTGGGTGTGAAACGATTAGTTTCAATCCATTCTTATTCAATACTTCAGATAATTCGGAAATCATTGTATTTCGTTCTAGACCACCGAAGTGCCTGTACAATGTCATCAGTATTTTTTCTCTCGCAAAATCAACTTCAACAGTTGGATGAATGTTTGCTTCAATACTTTTTGTGAAATCCACATATTGCGCTCTCATCAATGGGTCCATGTAGGTCATCAAAAGGTCATTGAATACAGAATTAATTGTTGAGGGGTGGATCGCTGGGTCGTATGCATCTAGGAGACCAGTTCTTTCAACCATGCTAAATTGATGAGAACGTGTTGCCAAATGCTGACCGATAGATAATAGCATTAATGAAAATGAACCCAATAAGAAGATCATTCCAGATTTATTCTCAGAACCGATGTAAAAAATAACAACCAATAATAGAGCACTGGACATTGCAAATAGTAGACTGGTATTTGTTTTACTAGTGGACCGCTTCATTCTAGTAACAAGCCCATCATATCCTTGTAATGATTGAACTGGCCGATGGGCATCATTTGAACTTTTTACTTCGTCATTAAACACGCGTAAAGAGAGTCCTACGCGGTGTCGATGAACCATAATGGACAGAATATAACCAAACAGAATTACGAATGTTATAGCAACTAATGTGATTGAAAAGGTAAACCCTATAGTCGGTTCTATATTTTCTAACCACCATTTTGGCGAACCGTTGGAAAAGGCCCACGCAATGAAATAGGTGAAAATTGCAAAAGCGGGTAAAAACAATATTATTCTGAGACCAAAACTGATGATTTGTCTATCTATTGCAAGAAATATTGCTTCCCAATCTTTGACTGTTGCCTTTTCACCAATCGGAGAGATAGCCCTTATCTTAGAAAAGAGACCATTAGTGTCAGCAACACCCTCTTTAGGAGAGATTTGTATCGACTCATCTCCCCCCTCCATAGCAATAGGCAAGGGTTGTTACTCTTTATCATTGTCCGAATTTAATTAATTAACAGCGTATTAATATTTTTTCTGCGATACTTTCAGACAGTTCTAGATAAGTTCCATCCGATGTCTGCCAGCGGCCGTTTTGCTTCTTTACACGCGTTCCGATTTTCACACCTAAATTATTCAATGATGTCAATGCAGATTCGCTTAAAACCATCATTCGGATATCTCCTTCACTATTATCTGGAAGAGCGCTCATTGGCCGCATCCCGCTAGCTAATTGATTGATTTTTGATGCTAGTTCTTCTCTTGCAGGAGGGATTTGCTTACCTGAAGGATCAATATTTGGTTGATCTAATAATAAGGTTAGTGCAACTTCCAAATCATCATCGATTGCATGCTCCAGTCTACATGCTGTTTCGTGAACATTTCCAAAAAATGGCAACTTATCCAACAGAACTTCTGCCAACCTATGCCTTCTTTTCATTTGTTGGCCCATTGCAAGCCCTGATACAGTAAGACTAGCCCCTTTGTATGGAATATAATCTACAAACCCTTTTGATGCCAATCTTTGAACCATTTCAGTAGCTGAAGCAGGTGAGACTTTCATAGCACTTGCTAAGTCACCGGTTCTGACTAATGATTTTGGGTCATTTTCATAAAATGCATACATTGTCTCCAAGTATTCATCTTCAAACTCTTGAAAATGGCCACTCATGTTAATCCCAGTTCCATCTCACCCATCAACCCTTGCTTATTGAGAATTTGCTTTGAACACTACTTTACACGCAGGACAGCGTACCGAGCCGGAGTAATCAGATGGAACTCGTAACGGCTGAGAGCAATCCGGGCAAGAAACCTCTTTCTTTTCTTGTTTTTCAACTTCTTCGACTTCCTCTTCTTGAGGTGACTCGTCTCTTGAATTAACCTCGAATCTGCTGGAACAGTCTGGACATCTAACTTTACCAGAATATGATGCTGGAACTCGTAATTGCCTAGCACATTCAGGGCAACCAACTTGCACTTTTCTATCTGCACTAGATACTGAAGTTTTTGACTTAGCAATAGGCTTCTTAGCCTTGAGTGTTTTATTTTTAGTTTTAGAACTAGAAGATGTCCTCTCACTTGAAGAGTTTTTGAGTCTCATTACAAGAATTACAGCACCTGCAATCGCGAGACCAGATATTATCCCAATAAATGGAATCTCGTATGATTGAGAAGAAGAAGTAATGACTCCAGAAGTATATGATTGGCTTGAAGTTAATATGCTCTGGTCAATACTCCATTTAGCGGTCAAAGTAACTTCAGAACCGGAAGGCCAATCAATTGTCAAAGTAATTTCTTTTTCCTCACCTGCTAGCAAGATATCTGTCTCACTTTGAATTAATAAATTACCATTGCCATCGACTAAAAGTATTTGTCCAGCAATGCCATCGACTAAACCGCTATTTGAAATCTTGATAATAATACTAGTTTCATCGCCAAAGGTAGGATCTCTTGGGGAACTAAGAGGATTCATTTCAACAGAATACTCAGGTCGCTCCGATGGAACTGATTTGGTTGCAGAAGTAGGGCCTGGCCCTATTGTCCAATTGATTGAGTTGATACGAATTACTACTTTATCCGCATCTACATGACCAATTACATATTGTCCAGTGGTCAATCCAGGAAATACTGTAATCAATGAGTCAAATGGATAAATTTCCGACCCTCCTGAATCATATCCTAATCTTAATTGAATCTCTCTTTCAACACCACTGTCGAGATCAATTTGCCATGTGAACGAAATTCCATCAACCGAATCCCACTCAACAGTACTAATCTGTGGTGCAAGGCTTTGCTGAGCCAAAACAGGAATATTAAGAACTCCCTCCAACCCAATATCTATCTCACCATTTGAAGAAACTAGTGACCAATTTACTTGAGTTTGCCCAGTAGCGACCATCTGAATTGAAACCGAGACTTCGCCTGCAGCATCTACTGCCAAACTTAGCGGTTCACTCAAACTAACGACTCCGTTAATTTCACAACGTAATTGTACCAAACCATCGCTGTCGCCATGATTTCTAACCAGCATTGAGAAAATTGCCATGTCACCTTTATGCCAAGGCCCACCTAATACGGCAGGAGTGGATGACCCTGCTGCTTCAAAGGCTGCGGCTGTCATTGACAATATTGAAGATACTGAACTGATTGAATCATCCCAAACCCTCTGCCCATTAGTTTGACAGGTCAGAGTTCCTGGACGCGCAGAAGCACTGATTGAAATCGTCGTATTGGTGCTATTGGCAAGTTCTAAAGGCTGTGAATGCTCAATTTCCCCACCACTGAAAATACAACTTAATGTACCGTTATAATCTATCTCTCCTGTGTTTGCAATAGATAGATTCCACTGTGCTATGCCTCCCGCAGTAACATCTGTGTTCAGGTGAACTAGTTCCATGTCAATTCTAGCCAAAGGAGGTGGCCCCACCTCAAAAGTGCTAGTATGAAATAGTTCAGATTGTGATGATGGTGGATTTAAGATAGAGATGTTTACAGTATAGTGAGAGTTTATATCGGAATTAGTTTCGCTAAATGAAGAAGAAGAGTAAAATTGTGTAGTTGTTGTAGTGGCGCCTCCAAATGTAATGTTTGACAGATGTGATTCGAGAACTTCTTGACTGTTAATATTGGCAGTAACATTGCTTGACCACTGTAAATCTCCAAGGTTTTCCATGGATGCACTAATGATTAGATAATCACCATCCCTAAGAGTTGCATTACCAGTTGGAGTACCATTAAAATTGACTGGAATTAGTTCTATTCCTTCAATTGATAATTGAGCTGGACGAAGCCGTTGAATTGTTCTGTTGAATCCTGTAACATTGTTTGAATCTTCAGTTCCAAGATCACCCACCATAGTGACGATAAGATTGGAATATCCATATGGCATATTAGAGAATGTGTAATTGACCGATGTGCTGCCGAATGCCAATACGGTGTAATTTGTTGACTGGTTGTGAAGTTCTGTACCTTCCAATGTAGAAATCACTACATTGACTTCTATTTCGGCATCTAATCCGCTCTGCTCAACGATGGTAAATGGGACTTCTAAAGAACTATCTTCAAATGTTTCCATTTCGCCAAGTAAAATACTACTTACATCAATTACTGCTCCACCACCGGATGCAGAAACCAATGGTGCCAATATAACTGCAATTAGAAGAGCGCAAACTAAGTTTGTTACTATGTTTGATGATGACATACTCTCCCCCATATTACCACCTATGCGTATGGGGTTCTTCACCTTCACGCCAAAAGATGGGCGAGGGCTATGTTTATTCTATGTTGAAAGGTCGCCCGAGAATGTATGACACCTGACGAGTTGCTAAAAATCACTCCCGATTTGTTGGCACGTGCCATTTTGCATCGGCGAGAACGATTAGCAGAGGTTATTCCAGAGCAGTTAGATGCCCGTCAAGAAGAGTTAGATTTCGCTGTCCCTTTGACCAACTTCGCTAAAGAAAAGCGCGATGAATTTGATAAAAAGATAAATGAAATAACTAAGAAATGCCTTCACTCACAAAATCAAGCAAGCCTAAGATTTGCCAAATTGAAAAGTGATTTTCAAAATGCTGATTCAGAGGACAAAGATATCGGATTCGATGAATTATTACAGCACTATAAAGAAGCAAATGAAAATCACCACCAACAAACAATCATTTTAGAGCAAATGAATGATTTAGCAATAGAACAATTTGACAAAATCTCTAGTGAAAGTAATTCTGATAGCGATATGGAATCGATAAAGTCGCAACATAAGGAGATATTGGATTCTATTGCGTTATCAAAAGATGCCCACGCAGAATCATTGCCACTAAAGAATGAAAAAGAGCATTTCAATAATACTTATCTTGAAAATGAAGCGATGAGGAGAAGAGCTAATTCACGAACTGCACTGCTAAGCCAGGCCCTTGATTCCAGTGAAAGGGGAATAGAACATTGGCAACAATTAATCGATAAGGGCTTTGATAGACTGTTAGTTAATGCGAAAAGAGTTAGTCAAGGAGAATATTCAACACCAGCATTATCCAAAATGAATAAGGATAAAACTTCGCAAGACGATCACAAGGAAGGTGCTTGATATGAACGAGGTGTGTCCAATCACTTATTTCACAGAAGAGCAGCAAAAACGCTGGCCTAATCTGCATAATTCATTGATTGGCCAATTAGAATTCCCTACAGTTACTGAAATCCCACCAGATGCTCTCGCCACACTGAATAACGATGTAAATGAAATGCTGCGTAAGCAACTTGAACTCAGTAAAAGAGATAGAAGTCGAGAAAAGTTATTCGTCTTTTTGAAACAAATATTGGAATATCGATTTCCTGGAAGTAAATTAGATAAATTCGGTTCATCTGTAACAGGACTGTCACTGGCCCAAGGCGACATAGATTTGTGCTTACAAATACCAGGGAAAGTCCCTCACAAAGTTTTCAACAAGATTGGCAAACTTCTAAGATTACACGATTTTGTTGACATTATAGTAATACCTCACGCTAAGGTCCCTATTGTAAAATGCAGAGATGGAAAAACAGGTATATCGCTTGATATCTCAGTCAACAACACACTAGCACTGCAAAATACACAATTACTCAAAACATATTCAATGCAAGACTCTAGAGTATCTCAGGCAATATTGGCGATTAAACATTGGGCAATGTGTAGAGATGTTAGTGATGCTCCTTCCGGGACATTATCTTCATATTCATGGTCCATATTGTGTATCCAATCAATGCAAATGTCCTCTCCACCATTGGTAGCAAATGTTCAAACCGGTAAAAAAAGAAATATTCAATATGTTGAAGGCGATGATTATGATGTCACAATTCATCCAAATCCAAAGAGCTTACTAAAACAACAAAATCAGCAAAACCTCGGAGAAATCATCGCACATTTTTTCGAAACCTTTGCCAAGTGGAATTGGGATTTGGACATCTGCTCTATTCGAAATGGTACAGCCCTCTCCCGTGAACAAAAAGGTTGGCTAGAACAAGATCCAACTGCTATTGACATCATCATCAACGAGGAATCGATGCGAGTGGGCAAACATAGTTTATCAATTGAAGACCCATTTGATTTGAAAAGAGATCTAAGCACTGTACTTCGTGCTGAAGGCATCATGGATATTAGAGAAGAAATACTCCGTATGTGGTTCGGTATTTGTGAAGGATATTCGTGGAAAGAATTGTGTGCATTACGAAATCCTGACAAGCATATTTCGGATAAGAAATTAGACCTTTTCCATGACCTTAGAGGCAAGGCAGAGAAAGATATCAACAGCATAATCACAAACTATACGATACAACTTGAGCAAGTTGAAAAGAAAATAGTAGTTTGCACAGATGAAAAAGAGAAGGCCCAAAAAATACCAGAACTGAAAAACCTTCGTAATGAAATTCATCAAAAGATATTGATACATACTCATCAGATTGAAGAGGAATTAAGTCGAATTTACCAACGCTTAACTGGAACGGTTGATATATTCAGAGTACCTTCAATACTCACTGAAGAAAATGATTTTGCACTATTCTTTGAATTGCAACAAATGCTCCCAAAGGCTCGTGAAGCCGATAAGTTACATAATGAATTTATTGAAATCATCAAAAAGCACACTGACATGCAATCGACATTGTCTTTAGGCTTAGAAGGGCAATCGGTAGCGGCGCTGAAAAATGCAATATCAATGGCCAATCGCTCTGATAGATTCTTTAACAGCAGCAATTATATTGCTCGTTATCTAGGAGAATTAACAATCGAAAAGAGGAAAATAAATAGGGAACTGGGGAGATTAAAGTCATGGTTAAAATATTGTGAAGATGTTAAATCTCAACAATCCCGCAAATCTAAATCTAAGAGTTCGAAGTATTCAGATCATAGTGAAATGAATAATAAATCTTACGCAGAAGTGAAATCTAAAATGGAATCTGGAGAAGGTTTATCACTCGCAGAATTAAATGTTTTACTGAATAATGGGGGCCTTTTCTCAGCGGATAAATCAACTGACAAAAAATCACCCAAGAGTAAATATTCTCGTTCCAAGAGAAAGAATTCTTCTAATGATTTATCTGCACATAGAGGCCCTAGAGGCCGCTCCAAAAATATCCGCAAGGAGTGAGAAGATTGCGAGATGGCATCCAATGGATGTTAGGTCCGGAACCAAAAAACTTGAGCCTAACGTGGACGCAAGGAGTACTGCAGTTGTTTTTACGAGAAAACGGTGAGGAATATTCACTGAATTCAGTTTCGAACCTTCCAATTCCAAAATGGGGGGGGAATTTATTACTGCTCGAAGGAACTGATACCACTAATCCAAATTGTCTGAAAGGTTTACTATGGGCTACTCCTTTTATGGATGATATTGTTAGAGTGGCGGCATTTTCAATAACAGCGGAACTCCAGAGTAAAGGATATGGTCGAATGGCATGGAATTCTTTCGTCGGAAGCGCAATTGAAGCGGGTTTTAGTAAAGTTCAACTCGAAGTAAAGGCATCAAATATAAGGGGTCAAGAGTTCTATAGACAAAGAGGTCTTGTTGTGATGAATGAACTGCAAGGATACTATTCAAGTGGACTAGGATATATGATGCGTGGCGATTTAAATAAATATTGAAAAAAGCCATAAATGTAATTATTTTATCTCAAAGGTTATTCCCCCATTGCTTCTGCAGTAATTGTGGAACAACGGATTCTTGCTGAGTTACTAAATTCTAGTGGCGTTGTTAGTGCCCACTTATTGGATGAAAATGGGTTGGTAATGCAGGAACTTAATTCCGAGCATAGTCAAAATTATTCTTCAATCATTGCAGTTATGAGCAATTCAGAAGAGAGCCAATCTGTGACGATTACTTCTCAAAATGCCATTCTGATTGCAAATCGGTTAGAACAAAACTATTTGTTGGTAGTTCGCTTACAATCATCCTGTAATTTAGGTGCTATTAGGAAGTTATTATCAAAGGCAGTCGCAGAACTAAACGCTCTTCGCCAGTGAAATCTAATCAAATAATGGACCGAGAATAACCATCCCACCAGGACCTACGTCAATCGCCATCTTTTCCATAGCATGACGACAGTGGCGCATTTTTTCAATTTGAAGAGTTCTAATTAATTTACCATTTCTTTGATCCATTCCCAAGTTAATTACCGCATCTGCTAAAAAACCTTCATTACCTTGTAATTCGGCATGCGACCCAACATTCCTCTCGGTGATGATGAAGACATTCAGATTCATACTGCGCAAGAAATCAAAGAATCCGAACATCTTTTTGCGCATTACTTCATCCACAGAAGTCAACGAATAAATTGCACCTAGTGAATCTAGAACAAAAGTAGTAAATCTCTCACCATGTTGTTGTTTGAAATGTTCTATCATCCTACGAGTAAATTTTAGATAATCCATATTTTCATTTTCTCTGCGAAGTTCCGTGAAATCAGTAAGTTGTAAATTATTTGGAACCTTCAACCCCATACTTGCAGTTCCACGCAATAGTGAATCCGCACTTTCTTCAACAGTGCAGTATAGACCAAATTCACCAGTTCTAGTGAGGTGATTGGATAGCAATGTCATACAGAAACTCGATTTCATTGAACCTGGTGGCCCAGTCACCATTGTCACATAAGGTGCACGAACATCACTATGGAGAACTCTTTCCATTCCCTGCATTCCGCCTAGTAACATGATATCAACGCTCTAGACTGAATGCTTCTTGTCCTTAACTATTTTCTTAAAACAACTGGTTGAGGATTGCCATATTTTCACTATTAATTCTCATTCAGCATGGTCTATTACATTATTGAAAGATATGCCTCTAATGAAGAGGTTAAATGGGTGAGTTCGGTGGGCGAGTCTGTGAGAAGATGGTAATCTTCCCTCTAAACAGGTGCGAATGACAATGACAGACTTCAAAGAGCAACTCGAAGATCGTAGAAATGTAGTGGATGGAAAGGCTACAGAATACAGAACTACCCGTGATGAGTGGAATGGTAAAACCAAAACTCACACCACTACTCGTAACGAGTTGAATGCTGAAGTAAGAGAGTTAATTATCCAAGTTCGTGAGCAACGAGAAATACGTGAACAGATGAACGAAATTGTCCGCGAAAAGAAATCTGCACGCTCTGCTGCAAGTGATGCTGTTAAGGATGCAAAATTATCACTTGATAATGCCAAGGGTCCGCAGCAAGCTGCTCCGGTTAGAGAGGCTGGTAAAAAAGGAAAGTGGGAAAAGAGACCTCCAACCGTTCATTCATTGAAAACTGATTTGTCCAGACTAGAAACTGAGTTTGAGCAAGGAAAACATACTGGTAATAATGAGACCAAGGTAATGAAGAGAATGAAGGAAATTAATGCAGAAATCTTAAAGTTGAAGAAATATGATGATCCCAGTGGGAATTTAAAAAATGCTCGCGCTTTAGTTCATGAAGCAATGGCTCAACAAGAAATTGCACACGACGAAGTGCAAAAGGCTGCAACTGCTGCTCAAGAGGCTCACGAATTAATGCTTCAGTGGAATGAAGAAGTCGACCGCCAAAGAGAACTGGCTGAAGCTGCACACCGTGGTCTACGAACCTCAAAGAAGGAAGCGGATAAGGCTCACCGCTTTTACATCGTATCACTACGTTGCTTGCATTCTATACAAGATATGCTAAGAGCAATGCGCGGTGCATCTGCTGGTGCTGGCCAAAAACCATCTGCACGGGTTGAAGTTCAAGACTTGATGGGTAAATTAATGTCCGGTCAAACACTTACTACTGAGGAATTAATGCAACTTCAGAGTTTTGATTGATTGTTTTTGAAGCGAACATATCAAAGACCCCATTCAACACGATAATATTTACGAGGCTTTGCCATGATATCAAAGGACGATATTGCTGAACTTGTTGAAGATTACGACAGAATGAAGTTACGCATAGGTATGACTGCATCTCATTCTGCTCTAGATATCTGTGATGGGGCAATTGAAGAAGGGTTTCCTACTGTTGCATATTGCAAAGAAGGACGTCACAAAACTTATGCAAATTACTTCAAGGCACACCGCTCACCCTCTGGAAGAGTATTTCGCGGAATGGTTGACAAGGCAATAGTTATGCCTTCATTCAATGATGTAATGAAATCTGATATGCAAGCAGAAATGCGCAAGAGAAATGTCATCTATATCCCAAATCGCTCCTTTACTTCCTATTCTTCTATTGAAGATGTTGAAAATAACTTCCATGTACCTCTGTTTGGATCTAGAAACATGCTGCGCATGGAAGAAAGAACAGAAGAACAAGATTACTATTGGATTTTAGACAAAGCGGGATTACCTTATCCTGAAGCAATTGCAAACCCAGAGGATATTGATTGTCTAGTAATCGTAAAACTTCATCATGCACAAAAGAAATTGGAAAGAGGATTTTTCACCTGTGCATCATTCCAAGAATATCAAGAAAAATCTAAAACCCTTCTTGCTGAAGGTATTATTGACCAAGAATCATTAGCAGGCGCTAGAATTGAAAGATATGTTATCGGTCCTGTATTCAATCTAAATTTCTTCTATAGCCCACTTGCTGAAGAAGGAGATCGATTAGAGTTACTCGGTGTCGATTGGCGTTTTGAGTCTTCACTAGATGGCCATGTGCGCCTTCCTGCCCCACAACAGATGACAATGCCCGCTCACCAACAAATTCCAGAGATGACTGTTGTAGGACACAATACAGCAACCATTAGAGAATCATTACTTGAAGTTGCATTTGAACTTGGAGAGAAATTTATCAAGGCCAGTAAAGAGCACTATGATCCAGGAATCATTGGGCCGTTCTGCCTACAAACCTGCATCGACAAGGATATGAATTACTACATCTATGACGTTGCACCTCGTTTAGGTGGAGGAACAAATGTTCACGTCAGCGTTGGACACCCATATGGAAATGCTACATGGAGAAAACCAATGTCAAGTGGCCGACGTATTGCAATGGAGATTAGAATCGCTGCTGAACAAGACAGGTTGTTAGAAGTTCTAACATGATTAGTTGCTACATCGCTAACGCACTGTGTATGGCTTTATTGAGACCAATTCCGACTTAGCGTTTGGACGATTACATACTTACAGGTTTGAATAAATCTGCATTACAATAATCCCAATTCTGGGGCACCAAGGGCATTTGTATATGGATCTATTATGTTGAAATTAGGAGGAAGTGGTGGCAAAGTTGGTGGTCGCTTGCGTTGAAGCATAATCACTCCTAGTAGAACCACAATAAGAATAGCCAAACCAATAGTGATCAATAAGGTATTTGTGAGTGGAATTGAGAACCCTTCATTCTCTTCAGGAAGTTGAACATTGTAAACTATAGACCAGTTAACAGAAATTGATTCTCTTCCATCATCAAGGAAAAGTATAATCTCATAAGGCTGACTTAAACCAGATTTCTTACAGAGTTCTAAAGTCAAGGTTTGATTACCGATAACACAATCGTGTGTAGTTTCAAACAATGTCATATTTGTACTGATGATTTGCCCATTTCTCCACCAAGTGACACTGAGATTCAAGTATGTCATTTGTTCTTCGCTTAGATTTAGATCAATTGAGAGATATAATTCATCGCTTGAAGCATTAAGGACAATGCTTTGGTTACTTGGATTTTGCATTAAGTGATTCAATCTGTTGACACCTTCGTCGATGATTCCGTCACAATCATCATCCACTCCATTCCAATTTTCTGGTTTATCAGGAGCAATATCTGAATTGTTATCATCGCAATCATCGAACCAACGATAGCCGTCGCTATCATTATCCAAATCTGCAACCAGTGGGTTGGTCATCGTCACCATTACCTCTACCCCATCATCTAATCCATCCCCGTCCGAATCGGCATCGTAAGGGTTGGTGCTGAGATTGGTGAATTCCTCATAATCCAGTAAGTAATCTCCGTCAGCATCGGTGGAGTAGAATGTTTCATCTATCAACTGATTACAATTATTATCAATACCATCAAGGGTTTCGTTGATGGATGGATTGCGCAATGAATTGTTATCATCACAATCTTGGAACCAATAATATCCGTCTGCATCAGTATCATTATCAGCAACCAGCGGGTTAGTGAGGTGAATGAATATCTCTGCATCATCTCGTAAATAGTCACCATCGCTGTCATAGAGGATGATGCTAGTTCCGTAAACATGATATTCCATGTAATCGGACAAAGTATCGCCATCAGTATCGGATTGGTTGAATCCTTCATCCCATTGACCATTGCAATTATCGTCTAATCCGTTCAAGAGTTCAATAGCACCGGGATAAATCAGAGGATTGGTATCATTACAATCATCAAACCAGTAAAAGCCGTCTTGGTCGCTATTTGGATCATAGACCAAAGGGTCGCTTTGGTATTGAAGTACTTCTTCACCATCTTCCAATAAATCTCCATCAGTATCTCTCACCAGTGGGTTTGTTCCATTGACCAAGACTTCCACGCCATCATCTAGGCCATCCCCATCAGTATCTCTCATCAGTGGGTTTGTTCCATTGACCAAGACCTCTACACCATCGGAAAGAAGGTCATCATCTGAATCTGAATCTAAAGGATCTGTGAGGTTGACGAGAACTTCTATCCCATCATTTAACCCATCTCCATCAGTATCTTCGCTATTTGGATTAGTAGAGGAGTTCATTACTTCATAACCATCGGAAAGAAGGTCATCATCGCTATCAGGGTCGTGAGGGTCTGTCATATAGACATCCGTTTCGTTCCTATCAGTGAGTAAATCTCCATCTGAATCAATATCTCGTTCAGTACCATACATCACCAAGCCCCATTCATTCAAAGTACCGACATCGTTGTTGCCTTGGTCTTCCAAACTCAAGGTCCATTCGCCACGACTCTCTTCACCCCAATGTTGAACGGTTGAAAAACGCCAGTCTGCATAATTATTATTGGCATCTCCATGCTTTTCTGAGAGAACACTTTGCATGCCTGAAGGAGAGGTAAGGATTATTTCCAAATCACCTCTAAAGGTGTGATCAATATCAACAAAGATATCGATGTTTTCTAGATGAAGTGGTTCTGTAATGTTGACCGATACATTGACTGGATAGCCAGAATTATCAGGGATATCTATGTTGACGGTTTGCATTCCGGACGAAATGTTGACTTCCGTCTCAACCGCCGTCCATTGCGCAGCAAGTGCTACGGCTGCTGATGCATCCACCACACCGAATCCATATTTGTGACTGACTAGATGTCCATTTCCGTTGGTGGTCCATGATGAATCACTTGCATCATTTTTACGAGATGTTTCGACTAGCACATGTTGTACATCTCGCCACGAAAGATTCGGATTTGCTTCAAGCATCAGTGCAATCACACCTGATACTAGTGGAGTAGCCGATGATGTGCCACCAAATGTATCGGTATAATCGGTGGATGAATAGCCACCTGAACCCTCAATATCAGTTGTTGTAATTGCTTCACCATCACCGTTTGATGGTGCAGCTACAAGAATGTTAGCGCCTGGTTCAGCGTAATATGATTGTTCACCTTTGTAGGTTACAGCAGTGACTGCTATTGTATAACGGAGGTTAGCATATCCGTCATAATTAGAATCGTCATCATTGTCCAGACCATTTCCTGCAGCCCATGTGATGATGCTTCCCAAACCACCACGGCCGCTTTGAGCACCAGCCTCCATTGCAGCCAACATCAATGGTTCTGGACCTTTCAATGTCATACCGTTATCACTAGGACCCCAAGAGTTTGAATAAATATCAATCGATTGCCGTTCGTGACTCAATGCATTTGCTTCTCGGATATCAGTAGTACTGCATGAAATCAATTGCAATCCTGCTAGTCCTGCTTGTGGAGCTGCACCTGATACGCCTAAACTATTGTTACCAACTGCAGCAGCGACACCTGCTGCGGCTGTTCCATGTGCATCTGAGGACGAAGGGGTAGGGTCATCATCATCGCCACAGAAATCGTAATCCAATGATGATTGATAGTAATCATCAAGGTCAGGATGATTCCAATCTAATCCGTCATCAACGATTCCAATAACAACACCTGCTCCTTGGTAACTATTCCATGCCCCGCTCAAATTAGCATCTTCACCTATCGTCCCACCTGATTGTCCAGTATTTTCTAAGTGCCATTGGTCTGAAAACTTCGGATCGTTTGGTACCCAGCGTGGTATTTGCTGATATTCTAGTAATGGATAGGCTACCTCAATGATTCCTTGTTGTTGCATTCCTTCAACGATGAATTTGCCATTATTCCCGAGTTCCATCAGCCATGCACCTTCGAGTTGTGGTAATTCCAAACCGACAGGAATACGGCTAATAGCGACCCATGAAGTAACATTTGACAGAGTCTCATCAGTGTATTGTGACAAATCACTAACTCGAGCGAGTGACGATTGTACTGCTTGTGAATAAGTTGAAATAATTGAAATTTCATTGTTCGGCGTTACTGCAGAAATCTTGGCATCAAGTTGCGAAGAAAGTGCATTATCTTCATCTTGAAGGCTGCTTTCAAGAGGAAATAGCGATAGACAAAGGAGCAGGACTAACACGATTGCCTGCGACTTCATGCTTGGCCCTATTGATGGTACCTCATATTGCTAACGGTGGGATATGCAGTTATTTCATAAGAATGATGCAGTTATTCTTGAAATAGTCTAGAATCACCCTAATCGAATACAATTCTCAGCAGAGATGATGTACACAACGGTGCCGTTAGATACGCATACGTATTCAAGGGGTGCATCAAGCCTGGAATGTAGGATAATACTGTCTTGTATATGCCATTGCATCTGCAGCTGGATATCCTTTAGCGACTAAATCATTGTAATAATCACGAGCCGGGTCTGGTTGTACAACGGGTTGAGGTTGAGCAACTACTGCTGGCGCTATAGCAACCGGTGCAACGTACTGTTGTGCAACCGCTTGAGTTGGCTGTGCAGAGAAATCAGGCATTGCAACCGCTTGAGTTGGCTGAGCACCCATATTAGGCATCTCTGGCATAGGCGAGCCTGCTATCCAAGATTTGTCTTGAACTTCTTCTGGCTTTCTCCTGAGCATAACAAATGCGATTGCACCAATAATGATCAGTACCACAGAGATTCCACCTGCAATGACGCCTGTTGAAATTGCGGCTGTTGAACTTCCACCATTAGAGGCTTCCTTTACCCAGCGAGCGGCATCGTCAGGATACGCATCTGCACCCATTTCAATAGTCCAATCTTCACTTGGGTTTGACCATCCATCACCATCTGCATCATAACAGCCTATACGATCATTTGTTGAATTACCCCAAGTATCAGGACATGAATCGGCACCCATTTCAATAGTCCAATCAGCATCAGGATTAGAGAGGTAATCTCCATCAGAATCTGGACATCCGGAACGATCTGTCTCCGACATACCAAATACGTTAGGACAATTATCACCCTTGGTTCCTTCTGCGTTATCACCAAATGTATCTGAATCTGAATCGGCCCATTGTGTTGGGTCATTGACGAAAATTATTGCATCTGCTCCTTGTGCTGGACTCCAATCAAAGTTAGGGTCTGAACGCCCATCTCCATCTGAATCTTCGCAACCAAAGCGGTCTACAGTTGAATTTCCAAATTCAGAAGGACAAGCATCTGGCTCATTACCTTCCGCATTCTCACCAAATCCATCACCATCGGAATCAACCCATTGTGTGGTTTCTTGTGGTAGGTCATCAATTACATCATACCAGCCATCATCATCTGAATCTTGGCAACCGAGGAATCCTCCTTCAGTTGAAGTTCCAGAAAGAATAGGGCAATAATCCTGCCCAGTTGCATCTGCATGATATTGACCTGGCCAAGATGGGTTTCTATCATCCCAACTCATATTTGCCCAGTTATCACCAAATCCATCTTCATCATAATCTGACCATTGGGCTGGGTCATTAGAAAATGCATCAGCGCCGTCTTCTGTGGTCCAAAATGAGTCTGCATCTGAATATCCATCTTCATCTGCATCAAAGCAGCCTAAGCGGTCTTCATTTGAAGTTCCTGCCATACTAGGACAATCATCTGCGGATACACCTTGTGAATTATCACCATATCCATCTCCATCTGTATCATCCCATTGAGAGATTTCATTAGGGAATGCATCATCGACATCAGCCCAACCATCTGCATCAGTATCCAAACAAGCATTCTTGCCACCTAATGTAGAGTTACCTGCTTGTGTAGGACAGTCATCGAATAAGTCAGACCAGCCGTCACCATCTTGGTCGACACAGCCTTGTTGGCCAAGTGTTGAGTTTCCTGCTACAGTTGGGCAATCATCCAATACGTCGTCAACTGAGTCAGCATCGTCATCTAAATCTTCATCGCTGTCACGGCAGCCATCACCATCTACATCTGTTGCCTGGTCGGAAACCCAAGTTGGTCTAGGTGGATTATATCCAGTCCATGGACACAAGTCATTTGTATCAACGATGAGATCATTATCATCATCTAAATCCTCAGTATCATCCTTGCATCCATCATTATCCCAATCGGTTGAAGCGGATGGGTTGGTAGTGTCTTGAGTACTAGTCCAATTATATTCACCACCACGAGGGCAATTGTCAGGGAAATTATCTGTCAGACCATCATTATCATCATCTGAATCACATGCATCTCCTTGACTATCAAAATCAGTATTTGCTTGTGTAGGGTTTGAATCGGAAGGACAATTGTCATTAATATCAGGAATGCCATCATTATCCATATCCTTCTTTGTTGCAGGGTCAAAGGCCCAAAGGAATACATCGAAATTCCCAGCTGTAGTTACTGAATAAGTTCCTTTGTTTACTGTTCCGGAAAATCCACCAGCAACAGTAACTATATCCGACATATTGACACTAATTCCACTTGCAACTTCATCGGCTGAACTTCCAGAAGTATCCAGCCATGACCAAGCACCAGTGGAATCTAATCCACCTAGTAAAATATCAGCATTACCTGTTGGAGATGCGGTATTGCTACCCGCGGTGAAAGAACTGCTAATCGTTGCAGAAACAATAATTTCTCCAGTGGATAATAAAGCGACACCGGTGAATGAATCATTATTCGCACTTCCTCCTGATGTAGCCCAACCATTACCGCTTGCTGAATCCATTATTAAGAAGGCATCTCTATTTCCTTGACTTGCAGAAAGCGACCAACCTTGACCTTGGAGAGTTCCTCCAAATCCACCGACATAGTACATATTACCATTCATATCTTCTGCAATACCAGTGATAAGTACAATCTCATTTGGCACCCCGTATCCAACCAATGAGACTATTGCTCCATTAGTATCGAGTTCTAAAAGAAACGAATCTGCGACTCCTACATTTGCATATAATTGCTGACCGAATGTAATTGCGTTTTGATTGATTCCAGCCAAGATTATTTTACCACTCATTGAAACATGTAAATCTAAAACTGCTGTATTTCCACTGCCACCACTAATCACCCATATTAATTGCCCATTGTTACCGTCATATTTTGCTACGTAAATAGATGGAGAAACGGCATTGATACTCGTCCCTCCAAAATCAGTATTGCCATTAAATGCCCCTGCAATAATAATGTCACCATTCATATCGATTTCAACTGCATCGACCGAACTTGTATTGTTATTTGTTCCAGTAGTTGCATGGGAATGTGCCCATATAAAGTTTCCAAACGGATCGGTTTTTGCCAGGTAGCCATCACCGGCTTGACTAGTTATTGTTTGGATTCCAAATTGTACTGAGCCGCTAAAGAACCCTCCAATTACAGCCTCGCCGCCGATTCCAGCAGCCACATCAGAAACGAATGAATAACCGTTTGCGTGGTCTCCTGTAGCGACCCAATTCCAACTACCTGTTTCTGAAACTGAAGCTAAGAAAAATTCACAATATCGACTTAGTTGCTGAGCACAAGATGTGTGATATGGACTAGTAGGACTGATAGTTGTTAGACCAAATGTTGCAGTATTACCAAAGTCACCAGCAACAATATTACCGTTACCAAACCCTGCCATAACTGAAGCATATTCAAAACCAGTACCACCTGCACTAGTCAAGTAATGATTTGCTTTTGCTCTACCAGAAACAGACAAAATATCAAGTTCATCTAATTCATCTAATTCTTTTTCTTCAACAACTTTTTCATCATACAATAGGATTGGAGTAAGTACTGAAAATAGTAGAATAACGATTATACCGCGGGCAATTACACTCTGGGATAGACTGCGCATAGAGAACGGTCATGCCAATAGGCCATCAATCCTTGCATCAACAGTTTGTCTTGCTTTCGCTAGACATATCAAAGGTCATAAGGCAAATATTGCTCATTAGATATTGTCATCAAGTGTTAACAAACTGCTATCGCCTGCATCTACAACACATATGGTTGAAACAGAAAACGGCTTACCACAAGCGATACCAAGTTCACGGTTTACTTGTGGTGTTCGGAATTTGGTGACCTCTGGATGTGATGCTTGAAGAGCATCAATATATTCAGTAGGGCAGTTTGCTGCAAGAATAATCAACTTTGCTTCACCACGAGTACAAGCATCAATAGTTTGACGTTGTCCAAACAGTAGTTTTCCAGTTTTATTTGCATTTTTTAATTGTCGGCTTAGATCCATTATATTATTCCTCCATTCTCCACATTTGTTTCTCATGGGGTGGAAATTCATTCAGGGATGTAGAACAGTTCTACACTACCAGTACCAAGTGAAATCGGTTGACCTACGATAATGTTCTCTGCAACACCAGTTAGGTAATCCTTCTCACCGATAATACCCGCCTTGAGCAAGTGATTAACAGTAACTTCGAACGCAGCACGAGCAAGTATACTATGCTTTGAACCGGAAACACCATGACGACCAATTGCACGAACTTCACCTTCTGAAGTCATTACATCTGCAACCATCAATAAGTGACGTACATCGACTTCAAGACGAGCTCCGTCAAGTGTGGCTTGTAATTCGTTAATAATCGCCTGCCTAGCTGCTTCAATACCAAGATAATCGTATATTTCAAGAATATTATTGGTATAAGTTCTAGAGCGATCAATTGTTTCAAGTTCGCTTACTCTTTGAAGATTTGAACCGATTGTAGAAAGGTAATACTCACCAGTTTTGTCATCCAATTGAACATTTGCACGAAGGACATTTGGAATCCCCTTCAAACGCATATCTCTAATCTTCTCTTCCAATTGAAGGAGCATTGTATAGGATGGCGGGTTATCAGCAAGTTCTGCCAAATCTTCTGCACTATGAATTCCTGGAATCAGTGTTAAAGTGGAAGGTTTCTTTTCCTTATCCGCTTGAATATAAAGCCTTGTAGCTCTTTCTAGTTTATCCTTAACTTCCAATTCAGTCATTCCCTTTTGCTTGAGCATACCCTTATTCAATTTCAAAACTAATCTCCTTTGAGCAACGTCTGTTTCAAGAGAAGCAATGTTTACTGTCGTAGTTACTTCAATAGCAGCAGCTAATTTCTTCGCTTCTTCCGCAGAGTTTTTCTTATCTCCTGTCAAACGAATTGTCATTGTTGGTGTTTGAGGAACCTTTCGTGCATCGACCACTTCAATAATACGTGGAAGACCCATTGTAACGTTAATCGTAGCAACTCCCGCATAGTGGAAAGTACGTAGAGTCATCTGAGTTCCTGGTTCACCAATTGATTGCGCAGTAATAATACCTGCAGCTTCAAAGGGGTCAATACTCGCACGTTCAAGTGCTTTGATGGAACCGTCAATTACTTTATTTGCCTGTGGCTTAGTTAACTTGTTAATTCCTCTATCGTGAACTGCTTGGGTCAAGTCATGAATAATTCGGTCATTAAAACGCGTACTGCCTGCTGCTTTAATTGCAACTTCCAAGGCTTTGAAAACTGGGTCTCCGGACAATGTGTCTTCTAATGAAAGCAATTTCTTCCCTGCATCATAAGTTTCCAAATCAGCCGCAATCTTAATTGTAGAACGTTTCTTCTGCTTCTTCAGTTTGACATTTGTTACTGGACCAGTTGATTCACTACCTTGATCTTGTCCTTTCTTGGTCGCACCAATAATAATTGCATGAATTGTATCGCCGGTTTCAGAATCTGTTTCACAGATTTGAGCAATTTGTTGCGAAGTCAAAATTTTGACATCGTCCCATTTCTTATCATCCGCTAGAACATGTGCATAGTTATCTGCAATACCCAAATCCATTAACTTCTTCTTAGTTGCACTCTTTACTACCATCAGCTCTCATCTCCATCATACTCAGATTCATCTTCCCATGCACCAAGATCGTCTTCTGCTACTTCATGTTCAAACGATTCTCTCTCAATGATAGTTTTTCCTTCAGTTCCAAGTGCATCATCAACAATTACATCGATGTTGAACGCAGAACCGTGAACACCTCTTGAAGGGTCAATACCATCTTCACCATACGAGAATTGAATAATACGATTTGCAGTATTACGTACAGAGAACATATTATCGCTAGTAACCTTCAAGTCATCCATTGCGTTAATCAAACGGCGTTGCAAATATCCAGACTTAGATGTACGAACCGCTGTATCTACCAGTGATTCACGACCGGAAACAGAGAGCATGAAAAACTCTGTTGGCCTTAATCCACGCTTGAAAGAAGAATCGATGAAACCTCTTTCACTAGCACCTCGACCTCCACGTTGGAAGTGAGGAAGAACACGGTCTAGGTATCCACGTTCTAGACGCTTACCACGAACCTTTGCTTGACCGATAGAACCTGCCATCATTGTCAAGTTGTCCATAGAACCACGCGCACCAGAAATAGCCATGTTAACCGCAGCATTTGTAGAACCGGATTGATTTAATTCATCCTTTGCAATATCTCCAGCAGCCTGCTTACCTTCATCCAACATTACCATGATATTCTCTTCTAGAGTTTCACGAGTTGTACGACCAGGTCTGGTTTCGTAATTCTTTCCATCCTTACCAAACTTTTCAAGTTCTGCGTTGACTAATTGACGCGCATCTTCATTCGCTTGCTCAATACCGCTTAATGCCTCAGCACTCAAGTCTTCATCGTCAATACCAGTTGTAAATCCAAGAGATGTACAAGCTGCAATTGTTAATCGTGTGAAATCGTCCAAGAACTTAGCACCTAATTCAGGCCCCTTTGTTTGGACAATTTGGTCCAGTAGGCGTCCGTCTTCAGCACCGATAGCACGCTTATCAAGAGTTCCAGTGACTTTTCCATCTTTGATTATAACATCGTCATTAGAACGACTACGGAATCGAATATTGATGTCATCTGGAATAATCAATGAAATGATATCCGTTCCACGGAAAGCATCATTACCATTTTCATCCTTGACAATCTCAGGTAGTTCACCCGTCCAATCAATATTACCGAGCATCTCAAGTCCATGCTTAAAGGAAATAAGAGTTCCTGGGCGTGTCAATAGATAAGCACCGGAAATGTGATCGTGTATTCCACCGATAACCGCTCCACCATAACGAGGTGTTAGGATGTGCTCTTGTACTCTCATCAAAATATTAGCTTCTGCACGAGCCTCTTCAGATTGGATAATATGCAAGTTCATTTCGTCACCATCAAAATCAGCGTTATATGGCGTACAAACCGCTAAGTTGAAACGGAAAGTATGACCTTCCATTACACGAACTTCGTGTACCATCATAGACATTCTGTGAAGAGAAGGTTGACGGTTGAAAATTACCACATCGCCATCAACTAAGTGACGTTCAACCAAAAGACCTGGCTTCGGGTTGCCGTTTCTATCAACGGTTGACAAACGATCTTCAACAAATGTTCGGTCTCCCCATTCATCTTCTGGACTTCCACAGTGTGGACAAGAAATGCTTAGGCTATCTGGAATTGGTTCTGGATGTACCTTATCAGATTGTGCTAATTCCCACTTCCAACGGTGGTGAAGAACTGCACGTGGGTCATCTTCTGCAAGAGGATATCCATCACTATCTTCACCACGAAGGTTTGCGATAGTTGCTTCATCATCAACCACATATTTTTCTTCAGCGATTGAACCATCGATTCCAAGAGAGGTTTCCTTACGAATTACTAGACCTGGAAGGAAGTTCGGTGCATGAAGTACAGAATGAAGGTCTGGGCGCATAGTATTTTCTGCTCCGCTCTCACGGCATTCTGGGTTTCCACAACGATATCCAGCATTGATTAGGCGGCTGCGTTGATTGATACGAACACGGCGACCGTCACCACGAATAATGTAGTTGACACCAGGATGTACATCAGGACCACGAAGAATCATATGTCGCATTTGCTCCTTGTTTCTTGTAGTTACACGGATTGGAACTGTTAATTCCTTAGCAGTTACTAATGGGACACCAACTTCGTTAACACTTAGGTACGGGTCTGGTGAGATTACTGAACGTGCACAGAAGTTAACACGCTTACCGGATAGGTTAGAACGGAATCGTCCTTCTTTACCCTTCAAACGTTGTGTTAGAGTCTTCAGTGTACGACCTGAACGATGACGTGCAGGAGGAATTCCCGCTGTTTGGTTATCGAAATAGGTAGTAATATGGTATTGTAGAAGTTCCCACAAATCTTCAACGATCAGTTGCGGAGCACCAGTATCACGGTTTTCTCTTAGACGTTGATTGATTCTCAATACATCGACTAACTTGTGCGTTAAATCGTCTTCTGAACGGTCACCACTATCCAACGTAATGGATGGGCGAACGGTGATTGGAGGAACTGGTAAAGCCTTGAGAACTATCCATTCAGGACGGTTTAGCTTATCCATACCAATAAAAATTAGGTGCTCGGAAGGAATACCACGAAGCCATTCTCTGACATCTCTCGGGTTGAGTTTTCTCTCAGTTTCCTTACCAGTACCTGCATTGTCAATTCTCTCTTTGAAAGTTGTTGGCTTGTCAAGCATAATCTTGCCTTGTAAGTCATCACAGTGCATACATTGCTTTCTCTTTACACCAGAAGTTACCTTCTCAACTTCCTTGATAATCTTTGTGAATTCAGTTGAACCGACACCGTGCTTAGTGATTATATCACGAATTCTTGAGCGGTAATAATCTTGCTCAGAATGCTCTACATTGGTTGGGGAAGTACCTGCTTCATCATGCAGTAAAATCTTGTTACAATTATTACATGTAGACTTTAAAGCGGTCTTAATCAAGTTCACGAAACCGATGTGAATTACTGGTAATTCAAGTTGAATGTGTCCAAAGTGACCAGGTGATTCATCATACTTACAGTTGTCAGTTGGACAAAGTAAACCTGGTTCGATTACACCCATATGCGGATCCATCAAACCTTGCTTGTATGCGTGTCCATCGTCCTTGTATGTATCAGCGGTCTTGACCTCAACAGCAGACATCTTGCGTATTTCATTCGGGTCCATTAGTCCGAAGCGAATCAATGAGATTCGCTTAGGTATCATTATACTATTTTGGCTCATCTTTGGTCCTCCAGTTCGAGACGCATGGCCACACCTAAACTCTTCATTTCGTCTAGTAGCAGCTTGAATGCATATGATGTTTGTACTTTGTAAACTTCAGCTCCATCACCATGTATAGGGCTGACGTATGTTCTACGTTTTGGATCGTACCAAGCGATGTGACCGGATTCGGCACATACATACATCTCAATACCATCAGATTCATCGAGTAGACGGTCTTTGATAACCATTGAAGCACCGTGTGCAATCAAACAATCACGTTCCATCTCACCAAATCGCAGACCTCCTTGACGAGCACGACCTTCGGTCGGCTGACGTGTTAGAATTTGAACACGGCCACGAGAACGTGCGTGTATCTTGGAAGATACAAGATGGTGAAGGCGTTGGTAGAAAATACAACCTACGAAGATATCAGCAGGGTATTCTTCCCCTGTTTCTCCATTGATCATCAATTCACGGCCGGTGTGGTTTAGACCATTGCGGATTAATCCATCACGTAGGCTGGACTCTTTTTCTCCACGGAAAGCAGTACCGTCAACACGGCGTCCTTCCATAGCACCAACCTTGCCACCAATCATTTCCAATACGTGAGCAACTGTCATTCGTGACGGAATAGCGTGCGGGTTTATGATTAGATCTGGGACTACACCATCAACTGTGAATGGCATATCTTCAGATTCTACAAGACGACCAATAACTCCTTTCTGTCCGTGACGACTTGCAAACTTGTCACCGACTTCAGGAATCTTTTGGCTACGAACCATTACACGAACCAGTCGACCAGAGTCAAGAGATTCAGTAACATATACGTTGTCGACCCAACCTTTCTCGCCATGACGAACTAGCATAGAGGATTCTCTACGCTCTTGAGCAGTAAGGAATGCGCCACCAGTTGATTCTTCTAAGAATCTAGGAGGGCTGGTCTTACCAACAAGGACATCGCCACCTGATAATTCAATTTCAGGCATAGGCAAACCATCATCTTCTAGATGATTATATGCTTCAGGCGACTTCATTCCCTTTACTTCTTGTAAAGATGAACCTGGCCTCTCAATCAATTCTTCTTGACCACCTGGGAACCTTCTTCGTTCAGCATTGTAAGTTCTGTTAAATGTTGAACGTCCTAGAGCACGGTCTACAGAACCCTTGTTCATGATAACAGCGTCTTGCATGTTGTATCCATGAAGAGACATAATCGCGACAATATAGTTTTGACCACCTGGGCGGTCGTCGAAATTTGTTGTTGTCATTGCACGTGTACGTGTAATTGAACGATGAGGGTAGTGCAGAATATGCGCACGAGTGTCTGGGCGTAGACGGTAGTTAGAGCTAGGAAGTCCTAGAGATTGCTTAACCATTGCAGTTCCACCAGTAACACGAGGTGTTGAGTTGTGTTCTGGGTAAGGAATCAATGAAGCACATACTCCATGAATCAATTGTGGATCAATTTCAACGTGGGTGTGTTCTTCAGTATACAACAATGGTACCTTCAAAGTTGCTTCTTCCCATGAACCGTTTGGCATGCGAACACGAGCGAGTAATTCTGCTTCGTTCGAGCCAGGAATTCCGAGATTAATCCACTTGATTTCTTCATTGGTAACCAATCTCCCCTTTAGTGGGCCATCTTCAACCATTTCTGGAGTGATAAATGGTTGAGGTGCAATATACAAATCCTCTTCTTCCTCTGCGTCAACCCATTCAACGATTCCTTCGTTAACCAATTCCTTGAATGACATCTTACCTGTGCGGAGAGATTCCAAGTGGTCATTAGTTAAACGCGGTGTACCATCATATAGAATTAACAGAGGTCTTAGAATACGGCCTTTGTCAGTATTGATGAAAATATCATTATTTTCTTTATCAAATCTAATTGATACTTCTGCTGGAATAACACCACGACGACGAGCTGATTTGAAGTGTTTAACCAAGTGTGCACCACGCTTGTGCACGCCATAAATGTCACCATTTACGTGAATTCGGTCACCGCTGGTCCAGTCATCAGGTTGAACAACATCGAGTTCATCAAGACGCTCACGTACTTCGGTCTCATCAATATTTTCTGAGATATCAATCATTTGAGCTGCGTTCTTTACCAAACCACAGTTTTGACCTTCAGGAGTCTCATTTGGACATAAGCGGCCCCATTGTGTTGGGTGCAGGTCACGTGCTTCAAAGTGAGGTTGGCTGCGAACTAGTGGAGAAGTTACACGGCGCATGTGGGATAGTGCTGCTAGGTATGTTGTACGGTCTAGAAGTTGTGAAACACCAGAACGTCCGCCTACCCAGTTTCCTGTAGCCAATGCGTGCATGATCTTTGAAGTTAGAACATCTGGACGAAGGCAAGATGTGATCTTTAACTCTCGCTTGCGGTTGTGATGGCGCTCAAGTTGATACTTTAAGTCACGAGCAAGTTGCCCAGATGAGACACGGAATAGATCTTCAATCAAGTCACCTGCGAGACGAACACGCTTGTTTGCATAGTGGTCCTTGTCGTTTGGTTCACGGTCGGTCATTGCCATTTCTAACACTTGACGAACGATTCTTCCAAGGAAGATAGCCTTCTTCTTACGATCTTCTGTTTGGTCGCCCAAGTGAGGAAGAAGTTCTCTATCCAATAGTTGGTTAACACGTGCCTCTCGGTATTCGCGTTGTTGACCTGCAGCGAATTTCTTCTGAAGCCATTCATGTGATTCCAAGGTATTGTTGACCGCATACTCTTCATTGTCGTTTACTTCGTTGATATTTGCAACGATATACTTGAAAGTCTCTGTTGGACCTGCGATAGCTTGGAACACTTCTTGGTCATTTTCAATTCCAAGTGCGCGCATTAGCATTACTACAGGAATTGGTGTTGTTCCTACTGTGCTAATCTTAACCATCAACATCCCATCACGGCGCTTTTCAACAGTCAATGGCTTTCTCATACCATCTTTCTGTGAGAAAATCTTAGCAACTTCAGTCTTCTTTACTGAACGCTTATTGATTTCAACTGTAACTCTGTTAGGTGCTAAGTCTTCCATTGAGATTAGAACACGTTCTGTTCCGTTGATAATGAAATAGCCACCAGGGTCTAGTGGGTCTTCTCCTTTCTTGCGCAACAAGTCCTTCCACAAGTCAGCATCTTCGATAGAAGTTGTAGGGTCTAGTACTCTATCACTGATGATATGCTCTGGATGTAGATTACATCTGCGAGAACGGATCATTATAGGCATGCTACCAACTTGAACACTTTCTTCAAGTGGAGATGGTATCCCACTGCGGTATATTTGGAAATTAATTGAAACAGGAGACATGTATGTCAACTTCCTCAAACGGCATTCCATTGGAGTAGACTCCATATTTGCACCATTAGCTTCACGGATTGTTGGCTTTCCAAGTTTGATGTCTTTCAAACGAATAACTATTTCTTGGTCAACTACGTCGAGTTTGATGTATCCACCTTCATCATCGTCTATTTCCTCGTCGGTTCCGACGCGGATATTACGGATGATTTTCTCCATACGTGAGATAGTACTGTCTCCCGCTGGAATACAGTCGTTATATGACGCCAATTGATGATTTACTAAACTGCGCTCTTTAAAAAATGATTGAATTATTTCTTGCATAATAGACACCTCCCCTCAGTTACCTTCTACGATTAGACGGTATGCAACAGACTTGCCAGCCGACGGGGATCGGCGAACAACTTTGATAATGCGGTCGGCAATCCAACCAGCAGGAAGAGGTGTATAGTCTGCATCAGCAGCTAAGTCGGCCATGTCTTCAATTTCAGCGGTTTCTTTAATCGCTTGAACAGCAGGGTCGGAAATCAAAATCTTTGGAAGAAGTTCCTTTGCTAGACGAGGCAAATCAGTTTCCTCGTCCTTTACAACGATATTCCAAGGTGCCAGGTGTTCGCTTTCTATTGCGAATTGTTCCTCAGCTGAGATATTTGCTTTGCCGACTAATTCTTGGTGCGGCACTAATATGTGATTCAATGCATTGAATCTAGAAGTAATTTCTGGTCGGTCGAAATCATCTACTGTCTTTGCACGGATTGTAATTTTCTTGCTCTTCTTTGCTGCCCTGCGCCGAGAACCTTGTTCTGCTATAACAGACATTACATTGGTAAATTGCTCAGAATCTTTGGAAACGCCTAGAATTGCAGTAATCTCATCAGAAGATAGACCCTTGATATCGGTCATATTTCTGTCGGTTGCTAACTTGTGGGCAAACTCTTCGGAGACTCCCAGTTCCATTAATCGCTTTTTTGTTGCGCTCTTTACTACCATGTCAAGTCCCCATACCCTGTTTTCACTCGTGCCTGCCACCCTTTCAGGCGGGCCTGACGGGGTTCGAACCCGCGACCATCGGATTAAAAGTCCGACGCTCTACCTGACTGAGCTACAGGCCCAAAGTGCAACTTGGGCTTTTGGGCCGACTTGCAGACTCTTCTTATAACTTGCGGAATGGGAGAATAGTGCCTCGCAGCGCGAAGCTCGCCCCCAGAAGTGGCTTTGCGTTGGGCGAATATCACCATTTGAGCCACTGGGCGTGATTTGCGTTACAAGTTAACAGCCATAAAGGCTTCGTCATATGACCTCTTCGGGATGGTTATGGCGGACGAGAGACCCTTTGATTTTACTAGCGCCGAGCAAGAAATCGACCGTTTGAAGCGACCAATAAAATCGGTTATTTGGCAAGCCCCAAAAGGAGAATCTTTCACACTCATTATTCCCCCAACGGTTTACCCTCCTAGAGAAGATACTGACCTTCTTGCTAATGCGATTGTTAGGATCGGTGCTGGGCGTGGAAAAAGATGTCTTGAAATCGGTTGCGGCAGTGGAGCACTGTCCCTATTAGCCGCTCGCCAAGGATGGAAGGTAAAGGCTTGCGACATCAACCCATTTGCAGTGATGGCATCCCGACATTCTGCTGAAATTGCTGAGATTGATATTGACATTCAAGAAGGTGGCCCTGGCCCTAAGGAAGACGGTGAAATTAATCAGTGGTCTGGCCAAGAACTGCATGAATTAATCATATGGAATTTACCATATCTTGGATTGCCAAGTTCAGAAGATGATGTACTTGGACCATTTGAAGAAGCCGCATTACTAGACACCGACTCAATTGGACTTGTTTCACGACTAGTAAAAATGATATCCACTGGAAAATTGATGACCACTACTGGAATGGCCCTCATTTTAGTTTCAAATAATCAAAGAGGCAAAGATACGAAAAGAATCTGCCTTCAAAATGGCCTGTCATGTCGTGAATTTTCGAGCAAGCGATTCGAAGATGGTGAGGAATTGACCGTATATGCAATTTGGCAGCCATTCTCAAATTGCCCAGTTAGCATACTTGATGAAGTGGATTCAACAAACAAAATGTTGCTCGATAGTGGGGGTAGAATTGGCGCCTCCATTCAGGCAAAAAAGCAACTTGAAGGGAAAGGGAGGCGAGGACGAACTTGGACTAGCGAGACGAATTCATTTGCAGGTTCTTGGATTGTCCACGATGGAAAAGGTGAACTGGTTCACTCCGACCTACAGCTAGTTGGTGGCCTTGCAGTTGTTGATACCATAAGAGCAATTTCAAGCAGTGAGTGCCATGAACGAATTAGACTCAAATGGCCAAATGACATCCTATTAGAGAATGATTCTGCAGAATGGGCCAAAGTCGCTGGTGTTTTGCTTGAAGGGAGAAGCATTGCATCCGAAATAAGGTTGGTTCTTGGAATAGGGGCTAATATTTTTTCTGCACAACACCTAGAAAAGCAAGATTTTAAGATCGCAACACTAAATCAAAGTTTAAATTTAGATATTAATTTCAGCCAATTTTCATCGGTGATTAGTGCGGCTTTATCCTCACTGCTCGAACAAAGGATTAACATCCCCAATTATTCCTCTGCCAAACTTCTTAAAATCACTTTAGAAGAAATTAAGAGCACTGTGATTTCATTGGGCAATCCAATCTATAGAACTGATGTTTGCGAAGTTATTGGATTGGATGAAAAGGGTCATCTACAAGTTAAAACTACTTCTGGTGAACTATTGAATCTAGACGAAGGTGAAGATTTAAGTTGGCCTAAATATAATTGATTTAGAAGAATTAAACATCTATTTCTGCATCAATTATTTCCTCTTTGGAACTTTCTAACTCCTTCTCTTCTTTACGCTTATACAAACCAAAAACCAGCAGTAAAACTCCTAGTGGATATACTATCTTATCCAACATACTTTGCCTATCGATTGAAATGAATACTTCGGTAGTGCTAGTATTATCTTCCCCATTAACAGAAATGACGAGGTTGTAGTCCTTACTAGTTCCCGCCTCGAAAACAAATTTCCCTTCAGAACCCTCAGCCATTACAATTTCTTCTACAACCTCTCCTTCTATACGAATTGTTACGGTTGTTGCATTAGATGCACTGAATTGCATATTTATTTCATCACCTTCGCTGAGAGAGATATTCTTGGAATGGGAAATATCGTTGCTAAGATATTCTGGATTAGGCCAAGAATGCATAATTAATGAACCAACTAATATTGAAATCGAGACCAGTATGAATACATCACTCATCTTCATTGCTGGTGCTGTACCGCCGCCGGACATATTGCATGCCACCGGCATTGCCATCATGAAGATAGTGATACAGGGCTGATTGAAATCATCTACGTTCTCTAATTGGCTTAGGTAAATTCAATCTTTCTCTAATCAGACGTATTTTCCCACTCATACTAAGGCTAATCATGGAGTATTCAGCATAACCTTGATCGGTTTCAATCAGTTCTCTAAATTCATTTGATATCTCGTGTGGAACTAGAATTATTGCTAATCCTTCATTACCATTTAAGGAAACTTTTGGCAGAGTTTCATTTAAGTTAGTATGTGCCAACTTAGCACCCTCACTGCCACCACTAAAAAAATCCATAAGTTTTATTTCTTTTTTACTACCCAATAACTGCTGTACATTATTCACTGTTGTTTGTAACTGACTCCGCGTTGTCATCTCGGGCGAAACTGCAACTCCAAACCAGCGCCTCTTGCCACGCAGAGCCTTGGTCAGTTTCTTTGCCATGTATCATGCCAGAATGCACTCCTTCAATTAGATTTCATATGATTATTCTTGCCATACACTGAAAATATAGGACTGATTCCCTAGCAATGTGGCAGATGAGATAGAGGTTGATGCCTCCATAGTTGAATCTGAAATTGAAATAGAACAGGGTGTTAATTCAGTTCTTGATGAATTGTCTAGTCAGAAAACTTCAATTTGGGGTCTTATCAAGACACTTTTATCACCTCAAACACTGCCTCATATCGCATTAATAGTGATGTTCTCAACCACTTTTTACATAATTGCTAGCATTGATAGCCTGACCACATACGCCGCCATGAGTTTTATTTCTGTTTCTTTTGGATATGCAATTACAGCAGTTTTCTCCAATACAGAGTTGGTGCAGAAATTAACTAAACTTCCGAGTAGGGAATCGAATGATTCGGATGAAGGGCAATCTCCTAATGATCAATTAGGTCGGTTCAAAAGAGTTATTTTCAGTTTTAGGATTTGCATATTCCCATTAGTGATGTCAGCATTGACCATGATTGGACTGATGTTTTTATTCTTTGGCAATGGCGCATTGTCCGATTTGAAGGATGGAATGGCATTCGCTCTTGGCCTTTTATTCATTCTTTGGAGCATAGTTCAAGGGCGCTCCTTTGCAAAATGGACCTCTACGATTTCTGTTTCAAAGAATCCTCAATCGTCTGAAAAAAGAGGCAAACCGATGGCACAAGCGATTATCCATGGCCTTGCAATGCTTCTAATCGCATTCATTGGAGTCTGCATATTCCGTCTATTACAAGGAGGTGACATAGCGCCATGGAAAATACTGATCGCTAACTTCCCCTATCTAATTGCAACTTTAGGATTACATATTTTGGCTGTGACTTGGTCATGGAAGTCAAGAGTTGCTGCATCTAGAGATGTTGCAATGTCCGCATTTACCTGGAAATGGACCTTGATGGCTCAAGCATTCATTACCTGGCATGCGCTAACAATCTGGCGCCATATCGGCATGAATACAAATGATTCCCAATTGATTATCGAGGAAGTACTATTGATGATTTTCACGGTATTTATGGCGATTTGGACGCTTACTTCGCGCGGAATCAAATCTAAAAGCCCATTATTTAATCAAAATAATGCCCTCCCCTGGGGATTGTCATTCGGATATGCTTACGCAGGTTCAGTCGCTATGCTAACTGTGGTCCTCGATGAACTAGCCAGTGTAATGATGGCTGGACATTTAGTGGTAATATTGACGCTATTGTGGATGCAACGTTCAGTATTAGCGAATCTTGTGGAGAATAGAGATCAAAACATTGAAGTTAAGCGGATAACTAAATCTGTATTTGATAAAAAGGCTGCACAATCTGTACAATTATCTGAAAAAACTGATTCACATGAAGTTGAAGAAATAGTCGCTATTTCAGAGGAAATTACTGAAATGGATGACCTTGCGGTAATTATTGAAGAAGACTCGCAAGAAATGGAAGGCAGTTGGCAACAAGATTCCACCACTGAATGGGGTAAACAAACAGAATCTATCAGCGATGATGTTGAATGGAGTTCTGACGTTATAGAACTGGATGACTGAAATTAGCGACCAATTCCAGATAGCAATGTTACGACTCTAATCGAATCGTGCAGGTCATCACTCACTCTTGCCCCAAGAATTACTTGGGCATCAACATCCAGTGCAGCAGTAAACATGCTCGCAACTGTTTCAACCTGACCAATGGTCATACCTTGCCCACCCTCGATTTGAATTAAACATCCCTTAGCACCACTAACATCTAATTCTGCCAAAGGTGCCATCATCGCAGATTTCAAAATCTCTTCTGGTTCATCTGCTCTTCCTACACCGACTAGCATAGTGGCTCCGCCTTCGGTATCGACAATTGCCCGTAAATCCATTAAATCCAAATTGATTAAGCCCATTCGTAGTAGAGTTCGGACTAAACCATCTACTAAATCTTCAATCCATTCAGCACCCATCTGCCATGCTGTTCCCTTTTCTCTCGCTTGTCTTGCAAGTCTTTCAAGTGATAATTGTACTGTAATATGTGCATTGCTTTGTAAACGTTCAAGGCCTTCAGCAGCAATTTCTGCTCGTGTTTGTTGTATCTCGAAAGGTAGTGCCGCCACCGATAATACAACCGCACCCGATTGTCTTGCTTGGCGGGCAAATTCATGAGCTGCCCCCGTGCCAGAGCCGCCACCCAATCCGACTAGTAAAACAACCAATTCAACATCTTCTAATATCGTTCTAGCAAGAGGTGCAAGACCTCTCATTCGTTGTTCTGCCAAAGGAGGTAACGCTGCACAACCTACAGAATCCAGTGTATGTCCTAAGCGCAATACGTGAGCCGATTCACAACCGGTTAAACTAGAATCGTCAGCGTCAATAAGAACTACATCAGCCCCTCTTCCGCACTTTTCATATGCACCTTTTGCCCAAGAACAACCCAAACCACCAACACCGGCAATTAGGATCTGTGAGGCTTCCATCGGCCTAATGGTGGCAATGAACCTCAATGAACTTTGGCTGTCGCGTGTTTCTTAATCCAACCCAACATAACGTAGATAGCGTCTTCTTGCATCTCTCGCCCATGCGTTATCTGGTTCTAGTTCTAAAACTAAATCATAATACTTTATTGCATTCTCAAATTCCGAGAGGTGACGTCCATACAAGTGGCCGAGATTGGATAGTACTGGAATGCATCCTTCTTCTTCCTCTAGCATCTTGAGCAGTAATTCTTCCGCAGCGCCAAGATGGTTTTTCACCATCAACTCTTCTGCGTTATCGAGTTGCTCTAATTGTTCATCACTCAAGTTGTAAATATTATCGAAGGTATGACTTGACATTCGTTGCACCTATCTCGGGCAGGAGTACGCAGTGAATCAAACCTTTGATTGCTAAACTCAAAAATATTGTAAAAATGGCAGATTTGACAATCCCGGGGGGATAAATTTTTATCGGAATTACCCCGTATTATCCGGATATTCAAAACGCAACACTGCGAGGCATTTGCTCATCGCAATTACAAGCAATGTTTAAGGGGTCTATCCAAGTCGCTAAGAACATCTTAGGTGTGGCTATGCGAGTTGGCTCTTTTTCTATGAGAATTACACTTCTTCTAGGACTGGTCGCGCTATTGCTCCTCCCGAGCCTTGTAACATCATACCATACAGGCATTGGCGGGGAACAATCCAATGCTGGAGAGACTATTGATGATGTTGCAATACAAGGCTGTTTATGCCATAATGGTGCCGCAGATAATTCGATTCAAGTGGTTCTTGACAAGGTCCCATATGCTTGGAACGCAGGTGACACATATGAATTCCACCTGCAACTTATCGGTGGACCTGCTGGCGGGACTTATACCGCTGGATTTTCAATGCGCACTAGTGCAGGCGAACTCGCAGGCACCGATCTACAAAATTGGCAAGAAGATGTGACAACACTCACTCACACCGACGCATCTGCAAGCCAAGATGACCGCTCGTGGATTTTGACATGGACCGCACCTACTGCAGGAGAAGGTAGCGTTAATTTCTGGATTACTGGAAACTCGGTTTCAGGAGATGGAATTCCCGGTGAAGACGATAAGTGGAATCAATTATTATTCGCCCTCCCTGAAGGAGATGCAGATAGTATCGCCCTTGGAACGAGAACTTTGTTTGCCGGTGATGGAAACGTTAGCCCACCTGAACCCCCTTCACATGGAGTCGATTTGCACAGTATGGGAGCCCCATTAAGAGCACACTGGCTCGGTTTACTCGGATTTAGTGCTGTAATATGTGTAATCATTTTCTCAGGCCTAATGCTAAGATATGGATTCTCCACTTCCTACAAGGGACGCAGCAATGTGTTACGACTTCGCTACAAGTTGATGAAGAGAGGTGACCAGTGATGGACGATGCAATCACTATCCTATTGCGAGGTGTTGCAAAAGGAAATATCAGCATAGTTGATGCTAGAGCCGCTTTGGAAAGTGCTTCACTAACTGAAGAACAGATGCAGAAAGCAATCGACCATGGAGTATTCAATCCTGCCGAACCAGGTTCGATAATTAGTGCAACACTAGCCCCTTCCGGCGCATCATATCTGGCAATGTTCTTCTTCGTCTGGGGATTATTCTGGAGTTGCTACTGGTCTTTTTCATTAATCTATGGACTATTCAACGGCTGGGATCAACAACAATTATCATTCCATTTAGCAATGACACTGACGACCCTAACGCTGATGGGAATAATCTACCTCAAATATGTCTTACCCGACACTATTATTGTCAAATACGCTAGGAATAAGTTCGTACCTGAGCATACAAAGGATTGGAAGGAGTATAACTGGTGATTATTTTGTCTCGCGAATACGACCTCAAACCGGCACCGAGTGGTGAACAATCTTCTGCCAAAGCAGTAGGAGATTCATTAATCAATAGACGCCAATTCCTTAGTTATGGATTCAATACTGCTACAGGCGTATTGGCGGCATCTCTAGGAGTTCTTGGTTTCGCATCCCTATTACTGCCGCCTAGCGATAGCACCGGTGGCGACCTTGCTGCAACATATTGGGCCAAGGGTCGTGAAGATGAAGCATGGTATGGAGCAATGCACAAGCAAGTAATGAAAAAATCAGATTTCGTTGCTGAAGCAGCAAAGAGTTCTACCGGAACATCAGGAGCTGCTGGTGTTTGGAACGGAGTCCCGATTGTAGTAACCTATGTGGACCATTCAAAGAATTATGGAAGCCCTTTATCAAATGGTAAAGCGAGATTCCAATTCATGGAAGGATACGATGGTACTGGAAAGTATGTTGGCCATTTTGATGACTTGGCAGATGCAGACCCAAGATTATCTCCTTCAGAAAATTTGGTAATGATTTTTGCAAGATGTACCCATTTGTGCTGCATTCCAGGTTGGCAATTAGTTTCTAACTCTTTTACTGAAGATACATGGACTCCTGGTGGAGGCGATGATGGTGGAACTAAATTATTCTGTATTTGCCACTCTTCACGTTTCGATCCTACTGCGTTGGAAATGAATTCTAATACAAATCGTTCCAATGGTGCTAAATTCAAGTACGCAGGCATTCGCAGAGCCGGTGGCCCCGCCCCTGTAGGATTACCAATAATTCCGATTGCCATGAATGGCGATATTATTGAAGGATTACCAGATTATGTGGATTGGTACACATATTGCGACTGAGGTGAAATGAAATGACAACAATGTTCTGGATTCTTTGGTTCTTCATTGCTTTCGTAGTGGTTCTTGTAGCATTCACCCTGCGCAAAGAATCAGAAGATATGCCTCGTAGAGACATTCTTCGCGCAGTTGAGTCAACTGGAAAAATGGGTGTAGCAGAGAGATCATTCCTTTGGGTATTCTCTTGGCTAGATACTAGATTTAGATTACAAGACTATTGGAATATGTCGAAAGGTGCCTACTATAATATGCACAGGCAAATGCCGCTTAGTCACGCTGAAAAATACAAGTTGAGAATCATTTGGTACTGGTATCCATTATACTGCTTAGGTGGAATCTCATTCTTATCATTCATTATTTTGGTAATTACCGGAACTGTTCTTGGAATTTATTACGTACCGGGTGGAGAAGGTGACCCTGCCCCTGCATATGCCAGTATGCAATATATCATGACCGAATTGCCATTTGGATATATCCTTCGAGCAGTTCACCATTGGGGGACTCACTTCATGGTAGCAAGTGTTTTCTTGCATATGTGCAGAGTTTACTTTACAGGAGCATACAGAAACCCTCGTGAATTAAACTGGCTTATCGGAGTCGCACTGATGTTCCTAACCATCTTCTTTGGTTACTCTGGATATTTACTACCGTGGGATTCCTTGGCATATGGTGCCGCAGTTATCGGAATTAATATGGCCAACTCATCACCATTGATTGGAAAGATTGCTTCAACTGCCTTATTCGGCGGCACATCACTTACTCCTAGAACCGTTACAAGAATGTACTTTATTCACGTATTCATTCTACCTGTGATCGTGACATTATTGATTATTATTCATTTGTTTATTGTTTGGGTACAGGGCATTGCGGAGCCACATTGATATTTTGGAGGATTAAATTATGGGATTAGTAGAAAATCTTGGAAGAGTTGCTTCCTCTTACATGGATGAGAAGGAAAACTTGCAAAGTGTTAGTGAAAAGAGAAAGCGTACACCAATGGGTCATGCTTTTTGGCCACATGAAGTTCTTCGTGACGCACTTATCTTTGCTTTCATGGCAGCAGTATTATTGTTCTATTCTTGGCTTATTCCGCCACCACTACACAGTGCTGCTGACCCATATGCTCAAGCAGGATTCGTTTTCCCTGATTGGTATGTATTATTCTCATATGGTTACCTTCGATGGGGAGAATATTTACCACAATTCTCCGTACCTACTGGTTTCATAGGAGATATATTTGGCCAACCTTCGTTCCCTTGGAACGCTGCATGGTGGGGAGCTGCACTTACTGGGATCCCAGTAGGAATTCTAACACTTCCACCATTGCTTGGAGGTCGTGAAAAGAGACCTGTAGAAGACCCTTGGTTTGCAAGTGCAGGAGTGGTATATATTGCACACGTATGGTTTATCTCCGTCTTTTCGATTAATATCTTCTTGAAGTTATATGGCAATAATAGGTCTGATTATTGTAAATTGGATTCTCATGGAGACCTGTTATGCGGTGTAAGAGAGCCCTGGATTGCGGATGCATTCAATGCCATTCCATGGATCTTAACTGGAATATTAATATGGATTGTCATTTATTTCGTGGCTCGAACTATGATGGTAAAGGCTTGGGGTGCTGGCTTCACTCCAGCACATGGCAAGAGAATTCTTGTTGGAGCATTGATGGTTTCAACTGCAATATCAGTCTCTACTTGGGATGTTTATGATGATGGTTTCTGGGATGCAAAAGGATTACTTACAATTTCGGATTATGATGAACTTGAAGCGATGAGGTCACAACCAGTTGATGTTCATGTTCATTCTGCCAATGAATTTACCGATGCACAGGGTTGGTCTTCTACAGAGATAGTACCAACCACTGCTTGGCTTGACTGGAATTTGTACCAGCCCGCCAGATATATTATTACTGATTTTGGAGATGCTAATGGGCATCAAGATGCTGCGAATGGAATAAATTCTGCATCTGTTACAGATTCATTCTCTGGAGATGCTGAATGGATTGCTGCAGGTTCATTTACAGTTACTGAAGATACAACTTATTTCCCTTACGGGCATCACAAGTCTGTGGAAACAATTACCACTGATATTGTTTGTGAATATAGATCTAGTGAAAGAAAAATCAATGAACAATCTACTGCAGATATGTTGACATCAACATTTATGCTTACTGACTCATCTGGAAAGACTGTTTCATCATTCACAAACTGTGATGGAGCAACAACTGAACTCAAAGTAGGAACTTATTACTATCAAATGACGGTCCAAGCAACTGGTTTACTTGCTCAAAACTCCTCTATTATTACTGAAACTTCTATGAATATCGCTTCATTCCAACCACTATTAGTTTGGGACAGTGATGCACACGAGAGTCTTGCAGGAACTAGTGTCAACCTTTCAAGTTCCGAGGATATGGCCCTTGGAAATGGCAAGTACTCTCCTATTGAAAATCCATCATATCATAGAAATCCTAAATCAATGGATGCAAAATTAACCTATGCCATGTTTATTCCATGTCTAACATTCGGCGCCCTTGTATTCGTATTACTAAGATACATGGCTCGTGGATATGAGTTTGAGATGAACAAGTGCTACGGTTGTGACCTTTGTGACGATGCATGCCCTGTCCGCCTATTCACTGGTGGAGACAAATTAAACATCATTTACAATTCTTGGAATAATGAGGATGATGGTGTCCCGATGTATTCATGTTTGACATGTTCTGCTTGTACTAACGCCTGTCCGCAACTTGTCGATTACGACTCTTATGTTGACATTAGGCGTGGACTAATCGTTGGTGCATCTCAAGCAGAGATACCTCACACTGTCCTTCAGGCTGTTCTTGCTGCTGAAGCAGAGGAAGAAGCTGATGCTGACTTCATCACAACTGAAGATTATCCAATTACTTCCAAAGTAGGATACTATCCTGGCTGTGTTGACTATCTTGACCAAGAGATGGTATTTTCACATGTTAATGATGGTGAGATGAACTTAGGAGCCTCAACAACCGCTGCTTTCACTTTGTTTGAAGAGATGGGCAATGAAGTTTCATATCTTGGAAGAGACTTCCTAAAGTGCTGTGGTCACGACCAAAAGTGGCAAGGTCTTGATGAAGTATTTGAAAAATTAAAGGCATATAATCAACGCAAGATTAAGGAATCGGGAATAGATACCTTAGTATCTTCTTGTGCAGAATGTTTCAGAACTTTTGCTCGAGATTATGAACTAGAGGGTATCAAAGTAATGCACACAACGGAATACTTAACAGAGCAAGGATTCGATATGGACTTGAGTACTGAAGAGACCACTGTAACATATCATGATCCATGTAGACTAGGACGTCAAATGGGAGTCTATGATGAACCACGTGAATTGATTACTGCCGTTAAAGGTGTTAATTTAGTTGAGATGGAACACAGTGGAGAGGATGCAATGTGTTGTGGTGTTTCAAGCATGATGTCATGTAACGAAGATGCTCGTTCACTTCGTGTATCTCGTATGGAAGAAATCCGTGCTACTGGAGCAAATACGATGATTACATCATGTCCAAAATGTGTTGCTCACTTCGAGTGTTTGAAGTTTGAAGGTGATGAAAAGTATGCAGATATTGAGATCCTTGATGTTGTTACATTCTTAGCAAAACAAGTTAATGCAAAGAAATCTGAAGCAGTTGCCGCAAAAACTGATGCACTGGAGCAAATCAAGGCTTGAGTCTTTTTTGCCTCAGCATTTCCAAGTCACCCCTAGTGCTAAGAAGTGTTGACACTAGCGTCATTCATGAACAGACCTGCTTTGTATGTACTTACAATCGGCATCGGTTTGTACATCAGTGCAACTGGTCTAAATGGGATTATTCCAGACCATTGGGCTGAATGGCCTGTCAACATTTGGTGCTGGTCTGTATTTGGATATATATTCTATAAAACCACTCGAAAAGAACGGATCGAGATGCTGACCGTTTTGGCATTTGCCACCCCAATGGAATTATTTTTTAGTGAAGTTTGGCTGATCTATGAATACCAACGAGGACTAATGCCACTATTCGTTCCAGTCGGTCATTATTTCTTATTTGACATGGGCAGGATTATCGCCAATAAGATGAGAGAAAACCTCGCTATGCTTTGCTTGACCCCATTTATTCCTATTGTCGCTTATGGTGTTTACAGCGGCGGCGATACATCTGCACTATTCCTCCTGATACTCGTACTCGCATTCACAAAATGGGGTCCTCAACCTCGATTGTATGCTGCGATGGCTTGGGCGGCCTTAGCAATGGAATTGTGGGGAACTCACTTGACCAATTGGACATGGGCTAACGAAGTACCATGGACGGGATTAACCGCTTGGAATCCACCTCTATTGGTTGGTGTATTCTATTGTGTTGGAGATTTATTAGTCAACCTAAGTGTTGCCAAGTTTGAAAGAGAAGAGACTGCCGAGGTGGTAGCATGACCACCAGTGACGAGTTGGCCAAGAGACGAGCGGCTGAGGCTTTGGCCATCCGCACCTCCCTAAACCGTCAGCGTGGAGTACAGCGTGCTAATACAAAGGGTGGAGAAGGAACTGTTGCATATGTTACTGTAGAGAAATGTATTGGCTGCGATCAATGTACAATAGTCTGTGATGATAATGCCATTGACTTGTACAAAGTAGAGATGGCCAGTCAATTCATCAAAGTTGAAAGTAATCGCAAGGCCAAGATAATTCGCGATGCCTGTACTGGCTGTAGATTGTGCGTACTCGCTTGTCCTACAGATGCGATAACAATGATTGATTTGTGAGGGATTACCATGACAAAAGATGATAATAAAGAAGCCCAAAGATTCGGAGGAGAATTCGGACCATACCGCAAAGAAGGGACTCCAGGTGTAAGCCTTGGAACATTCAAGACATTGGTATGGACTTCCAATATAGGTGGCCTGTTACTATGTGTATTATCTCTTGAAATGCTATTTGTTCGTAAAATGTTTGGATGGGGACTGCTGACCCTAATAGCCGCAGTTGCTATCGCATTATTTCCTTCAAATTATGAAATCGTTGGAATGGGCGATGAATCGATCACCGCCAGTGATGATCAAAGCCCGCAACAATGATTAGAACTTGAATCAAATTATTGAACAGATGATTCATTAGCATACTTTATTGCTTCTGCACCCATTGCCAACATCGATAATTCTGCTACCAAAGCATGCCATCCCTTGGCATGCTCTCCATAGAGATGACCAACTTCTGATGAATCAAAGAATTCTGCACTAGGCGAGTTCAAATTATCCATATCACCCTTCTTATCATTTATTCTATAGAACCAAGATGCAGCCTCACCGTCGACCAAATAAACAACAGGTTCAACCGGTGCTCCACCTTCTTCTGTTAGAAGAGTTGGAACCCCTTCTTGAATTAAGAAATTTTCAACATCAGCACCGCCTTTAGAATACATTAGTTTTTTCATCTTTCTATTGGACAGTTCAAGTAATTCTTTTCCTTCCTTGACCGTCATAATACCAAGTCCATATGTTCCTCTATCGTTTTTTACAAAAACAACAGGTTCTCTTTCGATTCCAAGGGATTCATATTTTTCTCTAATCTTTTTAATGAATTCGTCTACTTCTGCCGCTAATTCAATCCTGCAATTCTCTTTTTCAAGACACTTATTCTCTGAAACAAACCAATTCGCCATCAAATGCCAACTATCAATTTCTAACAATTGTGCCATCTCATCAACATATTTTTGCAAACAAACATAGTGTTCTGATTTCCTACGCCGATGCCATCCCATGCTCGGTGGTGGGCTTACATTATTGGCAGACAATCCAGGCACTATCCCTTCTGTAAGATCATTATTCAGTAATATCAAGCAAGGTCTTTTCCCTTCCACAAATAACTCCTCTGCCCCATTTTCAAGTTTCAGTTCAACTCTTGATAATTGCAACGGACCTGAAATTCCCGCCAATGAACCATGCGCGGATAATTCCGGTGAACCAACTGTACATCTAAAACCTGAAAGGATAATTAAACGTTGTATAGTTGCTACATTCTCAATATAACCTGCATTCCTAGTATGAGATTCAGGATATAAATGGACCCATTTACATTCGGATTTAAGTCTCGAAATATGATTTTTTAGAAGCGCTGCAAGATGTGGTTCATCCTCCTTTGAAACATTGTTAAATCCGGCCGGAAAGTGATTTGCATCAACAACAGCAACTTTCCATCCAGCATCCCTTACATCGACACTGCCGTAAATAGGAATTGGAACTTCATTGCGCTTCTTTTTCATCCATGCTGTAATCAGTTCTCTCTTAGATTCAAGGATTTGCGAGTATTCATGTACGTAATTCATTATATCACCTCATCCAGCAAATCAATTGCTGTTCCTGAACGCTTACTTCTGCCACCATCAAGTATGTGCATTGCTTCAAACAATCCTAAACCTATCGCTAAATCCGGTTGGTCCCTGAAAGCACCGCTAATAAGTGGGTACTTACTCATTATTTGCTGCGCTCTTCCATCCAATTGCTCTAACATCTTTTGCAACAACATAGGAGAAGTTGCTGTACCGGCTGGTAATTTTGGTCTACGGACAATTTCTGCTGGTAACTTGGTTAAATCTGCAGCACGGCGCAGGGCTATTTTCTCTTCAAATGAAGGTGGAAGACGCCATTGCATCGGTAATTTATGAGATGCTTGGCGGTGCGACTTACCGAGGAATGGAACTCTAACCTCGAGTGAATGAGCCATAGAATGTCTATCAACTAAGCGTAATTGGAAATTACTCAACTGTCCACTATCCAATTCGAATTGTAAGAAGTCATCTAATGAGGAGGTGTGGGCAGTTGCTGAATGGTCATTTGAATAATAATAATCACCAACTGGTAATTGACCGTTTTCAATGATTGATTTAGATGGGTGACTCATCATATCAAAGCGAGATTGAATAACGCTAGAATGATGATTAAGATCTCTGTAGCGTGGATAACCTGCATGCAGTTCATCCGCTCCTTGGCCACATAATCCAACTGTTACCGATTGTGACATCTTCTCAAATAGAGGCTGGAAGAATAGGACTGTCACATCTAAATCTTCACCATGCCAAGCCAAATCAGGTAACATTTTGTCAAATGAATCCTCTTGTAAAATATGTTGGTGATGTTCTAATTCAAGGCTTGATGCTACTAACTCAGCCGCTTGCCAGTCAGGGTTATCTTCACTCTCGGCAACCGTCCAACATGCTGGAACGGGATTACCACTTCTTTGGGCAGCTTCATGGGCAACTGCGGCGACTAAACTAGAATCAAGTCCACCTGAAAGAACTATCCCAACCGGTACATCTGACATCAATCTCTCTTCAACACTAACGACGAAAGATTCCAATAACTTACTAGCCTCTAAATCAGGATTCCAAGTCTTCGCAGGGTCAACCTTCTGTTTTTCCACTGTTGCTTTTCCAGTTAATACTGCGCAACCATTGGGGTCAAGACTCCATGTTTCAACAGTCCCTGGCCTTATTTGTGCAACATCCTTCAGTAAAGTTGTTCCATCTAACGGGTACTCCCAAGCCAATCTTGCAACCAATGCTAGTTCATCAATTTGAGGGATATGTCCTTCATGGGCCCTAAGGGCTTTGGCTTCACTTGCAAATAGCAGACTACCATCAACCTCAGTCCTCATCAATGGTTTGATTCCCATGGGGTCTCTAGCCAATAGCAACTGTTTATCTCTTGGATTCCATATCGCTATAGCATACATTCCATTGAGTTTGGATATCCATTTCGCATGCTGCTTAGCAGATAGTTTACCGCTATTTGTCGCTAATGCATTTTCATGCAGAGCGAGAATAGTCTCACTATCCCCATTTGTAGTCCATGGATAGTAAGTATGATTTGCTCGGATATTGAGATGATTGTAAATCTCTCCGTTGGCAATCAATATGTTTCCACTCTGTGCGGAGATAGGTTGTTCACTTCCATTGACATCAACAATCGCCAATCTAGTGTGTCCGAGTGCTATACTTTCATCACTCCAAACATCATTACCATCAGGGCCCCGATGACGCATCAACCAATTCATCCGCTCTACGATAGCGGAATCGGGGTTTCCAAGCATACCACCAATACCGCACATAGTAAAAGGTGCAAACCACACCCTTTTCAATGGTTGTAAATTACCATGAATCAATTCACAGTAATACACTTAGTTCGGCATCACCAAAGAGGCCATTTGAACATAGTAAATACTAGAGCTAAGACCGCAAGACCAAAAAATATGTAGTATGCAGTTTGTGGTGGGTCATTGGATTCCTTTTCCTCAGACATGGAGTTCACTATTCCGAAGGGGAGAGCAACCACCATTTCAACATATTGAGGAATATCAATGGCTTTTTGTGAAATCATAGCAAGCCAATGAATGGGTCAAACAGTAAAATTGCGCATAATGGAATTAACATCATTGTTGCATTATCGTCTATCCATCGCAGTCGAGGCCATTCGCTTATCATGCAAAGTGGCGCCATTATCGGAATTAACCATAGCGGAGTAGCAACGAAATTCCAGCATGCTAGCCAAATAATTGCAATAGCCAGAGTTGAATATATCATTACCTGCTTATCATCAAACCCTTTTCTTCTCAACTCTCCCATCAAAGGATCACCTAACGATAGTGAAAGAACAAGTGGCCAGATATATTCCTCAGTTGGAGCCATCAAAAAGGCCAATCCAATTCCGATTGCACCCCATGCTAATGCTGAAACTTGGTGAGCCTCGTACTCTCTTTGGCCGAAGATTGTTATTGAAAATTTAAGCCTAACCGCCTCAGCGGTAAGCACCAGAAACACGATTGCAGAAACTAATTGAGGCAGTTCTAATCCAACAAATTCTGCACAGGCTTCACCATATTCAAAGTAAAGAAATGGAATGAAGGATAAACTCAAATGGATTACTCTTCTAAATAGATGCCCATAAAGTCCACCCTTGGATTGTTCAATTGGGTCTGTCATCGCAACTTGTCCATTAGTTTCACTCATAGAATTCACCTTTTATTCAATTATTTAACTTATTAATCGCTTCATCTAATTCTATAGAACCAGATGCTAAAGACAATAATATGTCCTCCAAGTGTGGATTCTGTAGTATTTTTTGTTCAAGACCAGACAACAGCCGCTCACGCCATCTAGCCTTTGAAGAACGTCCTGTTGACTGTAAATTAAGCAATACATCGGAGGCAAATTGGCATCCATCACCATTCAACGCACAAGTCAATAATACAGGAGGAGATTGCCCCTCACCCAACTCAAATGATTCTTTGATTTCGTCTGCATGCTTCCTAGCACCCACAATATCTGATTTATTGACAATTACAGCATCTGCTAATTCTAATAATCCCGCCTTTTCTGCTTGAATTCCATCACCTCTTGCTGGACCTTCAACCACTACAATTCTATCTGCAATTGCTGCACATCTAACTTCTGACTGTCCTGCGCCAACAGTTTCGATCACGACTTTATTCCAACCAAGTGCCAGTAATAATTTAGCCATATCGGAAACTACTGCTGGAACGCTACTAGAAGACTTACGAGTAGCGACCGAGCGAACATAAACCATATCTTTTAACATAATATCATCGACTACAGATAATCGAACTCTATCGCCTAATAATGCCCCACCTGTTCTAGAAGAGGAGGGATCAACTGCTAGTAATGCTATTTTCATACCTTGACTTGCCCATTGAGAAATTATTTTGTCCACCAGGCATGATTTACCAACTCCAGGTGCGCCCGTGATTGCCATTATACTCCAACCGGATTGTTGCGAAGCATCACTACTGGGTTCACCTAGCACTGATAATGCATCATTAATATCGAGTGTGTTGTTTTCAAGCGCTGAGAGAGTTCGTGCTAAGGACCTGCGGCAACCGTCTTTTGCGGCCAACACAATGTCGCGATTCACTCAAACACCCTGCCAATACCAATCGCTTGATTCCCCTACACCGATTCCATCCTTTTCGCTTGCAACTTCAATGAAATTAAGTATTTCTGCAGTAGAGGTTCCTGGCCCAAAAATCGCTTTAATTCCACAAGAGAATAGCGCTTGTCTATCGGTTTTAGGAATAATTCCTCCACCGAATACAATTACATCATTCAATCCTGCTTTACGCAGTTCTTCACAAACCTTTGGAAATAAATGACTATGTGCGCCAGAAAGTGAGGATAATCCAAGGAATGCGGCATCCTCATCGCGTACTGTTTCAACTATTTGGCTCGCCGTTCTGCGTAATCCTGTATAGATTACTTCGTGTCCTGCATCTCTTAATGCCCGAGCTACAACTTTCGCTCCACGGTCGTGCCCATCAAGGCCCGGTTTTGCAACTACCACGCGAATGATTGCACCCATGTCAAAACCGAGTAGGACTTAGCCTATCAACAAAACCCATCAAAAGTGTGTAATCATAGTGATTTAGGTGTGGATATGAAACCGGTCAGAGGAGGCATACATGGTACATTTTGACTGTATATTGTCGCAACGCATAAGGAGGGAGTTTTCTTAGAGATAATTGGCGAAGCCTATGGCATCCACCGAAGAACGACTCCAGGACCTGCGTAATCGTAAGGCAAGAAGTGAAGCTGGCGGCGGTCAAGCACGTGTTGAATCTCAACATAATCGTGGTAAATTGACTGCTCGTGAGCGCATGGAATTACTTCTTGATGATGGTTCATTCCAAGAAATGGATGCTCTTGTTGAACACCGATGTAAGGATTTTGGAATGGAAAAGAATATCATTCCAGGTGATGGAGTAGTAACTGGCCATGGAACAATAAATGGACGCGATGTATTTGCCTTTGCTCAAGATTTCACCGTTTATGGCGGTTCACTAGGAGAAATGCATGGCCTGAAAATCTGCAAGGTTTTGGACATGGCTCTAAAAACAGGTAGACCTGTTATCGGAATGAATGATTCTGGTGGAGCCAGGATACAAGAAGGAGTGGCTAGTCTAGGAAGTTATGCTGAAATCTTTTTCAGAAATGTAAGATCCTCTGGAGTCATCCCCCAAATCTCCATAATAATGGGACCATGTGCTGGTGGTGCAGTATATTCACCTGCGATAACAGACTTCGTAATCATGGTAGACCAAACTGCGCACATGTTCATCACTGGACCTGAGGTCATCAAGACAGTAACAAATGAAGAAGTTTCTTTCGAAGACCTTGGAGGTGCTATGACACATGGTAGTAAATCCGGAGTATCCCATTTCACGGCAGTAAATGATGAAGAAGCAATACACCTTGCAAGAGAATTAGCAGATTTACTTCCCCAGAATAATATGGAAAAGCCACCGATAAGAAAGACATCTGATCCAAAAGATAGGCTATGTGAGAAATTGGACACTATGATTCCAACCGAATCCAACAAACCTTACGATGTAATTGATGTAATCAATGAAATCGTAGATGATGGAGCATTCTTAGAAGTTCAGGCTGATTGGGCAAAAAACATCGTAATCGGCTTTTCACACTTAGGCGGAAATACAGTTGGAGTTGTCGCAAATCAACCAAAGTTCCTTGCTGGCTGCTTGGATATTGATGCGAGTGACAAAGCCGCAAGATTTGTTAGATTCTGTGATGCCTTCAACATCCCGATTCTAACTTTGGAAGATGTTCCTGGATTCTTACCCGGTACTAGCCAAGAATGGGGTGGTATTATTCGTCACGGTGCAAAATTATTGTATGCATATGCAGAGGCTACAGTACCATTACTAACAGTGATATTGAGAAAGGCATACGGAGGTGCGTACGATGTTATGTCGAGTAAGCATATCCGAGGTGATTACAATGTTGCGTGGCCAAATGCAGAACTAGCGGTCATGGGCGCTGATGGTGCTGTAGAAATTATTCATCGTAAACGCATCGCAAACTCACGCAATGCTGAAGAAGAAAGGACGAGATTAACCGAAGATTTCAACGATACTTTCGCAAATCCATACAAGGCGGCGGCTCTAGGATATCTTGATGATGTCATCGAACCGAGAGAAACCAGAAGCAAGTTAATTCGTTCTCTTGAGATGCTAATGGATAAAGAAGAATTAAGACCGGCAAGAAAGCACGGGAACATTCCACTTTGAGGAGATTTTATCATGAGTAAGACAGATGAAGAAACTCTGAGAATGGCCGCAATCGCTGGAGTTTTGGCAATGATCCAATCTCAAGGAGACGACCCCGCACAAATTGCAAGGAATCCTGGTGTGCCTTGGTCACAAGACCATAGGCGAATGGTTTCCGGCAAATCTTCATTATTAAATCACAGAGCTAGTCGCTCACCATGGAAGTGAAATTATGCCTAACACTAGAAAAGTCATCATTGATGGAACTGAATTTGAGGTGCAGATTGAAGGTGAAGGTACTACCTTTTCTGCAACAGTTGAAGGTCGCACTTTTGAAATTCAAATACCTGATGCAGCACCTGTGATAAAGAAAAAGCGTAGTGCTGGTGGGAAGAAGAAGAAATCAGGAACTGTTACCTCCAGTATTCCGGGGAAAATTGTAACCGTCGAAGTAAAGAAAGGTGACGAAGTTACTGAAGGTCAAGTTGTATTGATTTTAGAAGCAATGAAAATGCAGAATGAAGTTCAAGCACCAGTTACTGGAACTGTGATCTCAGTAAATATTTCTGAGGGCGATGCTATTGAAGCGAATATCCCCCTTCTAGTGATTGAGCCTGCTGTCACCGATGAAGATTGCGAATGATTAGTAATTCAATTCTATAATTTCAGATTCTGGTAAATTATAATGTTTTTTTAAACATTGATGCAATAGTTAAAGTGAGTCCTATGTTAGCGTATAGCATGGCGGAGTCTGCAGTCTGCGATTTACCAGGTTGTGGCGATGAAGGAGTGATTGTTTCTCGCCTTTCCCCAGAAGGATACCTTGTTGCAACCGGCAAAAAAGCCTATTCATTTAGAGAGGCATACCGTCGTTTCCACTACTGTCAGAGCCATCATGATGAATTGATGAGCGGAGTTTGGTCAAGGGTTAGAACTCCTGAAGATAAGAAAGAAGGACATGTTGCACCGACTGCGATTTGAGCAAACTGTACCATTTACGGGCGATTTGTCCTGCATGACTATGATAAGGGGGTTGCCGTTGCATTGGTCATGCGTGATAATGCAATACCTGCCACATCTGCAAGAATTAGACCTATAATCGTTGCATTATTGATGCTATTGAGTACCGTTGTAACCCTTGTTGGCCCCGTTCAAGCAGTCGGTGCAAATCAAACCGACCTCGGACTACAAGGCGATTTACCGGACAACATGTCGGCCGTTACTTCCAATTTTACAGCATCCCTCGCTGGACTGGCACCATATAGCGTAACTGACTATGGCCAATTAGACGTCAATGATGACCAAGATTGGTTTGCAATCAATCTCTCGGCTAATGAAGGCATAACAATTAGCCTATCTTTCAATACAACTTATACATCTCCAAATAGTTCAACATATACTAACGATTTTGACCTTGCAATCTACGATGCAAATGGCAATACTATAGATAGTTCATACGCTTATAATCCTGAAATTGTAAGTACAAACAATTCAGCCACACAACACACAGGTATTGTTTATGTTCAGATTTATCGCTATGATGGATATGGCTGGTATGTACTTGACATATGGACATTCAGCACTTCATCGAGCAATGGAACGGGCGGCAATGGAACTTCTGTACCGGCAAATTGTGCTGGTAGCAATACACTTGTCTCAGATATTTTAGAATCTAATGACCTCATGTCAACCGCTACTCAAGCATCAACACTCCCGGTTTCCTGTACTGGATTGAGTATCCATTCGACCTCTGACGAAGATCTATTTGAGATACAAATGATTAGTGGTGTCACTTATTACACCAATGTTACATTCACTCATGCAAATGGAGATTTGGATATCAAATGGGAATCGGCGTCATCAGCATGGTTAACTTCATCAACTGGTATTTCCAATAATGAAGCAATGTCATATACCTCTACGGTCAATCAAACCACATATATCACGGTTTATGGCTATAATTCTGCAACCAATACATACGGCATTGACATTACAACAAGTAACCCAGGTGGTGGACAAAGTATGGAAGGTCTCGACGTTATGTCCACAGGTCTAACATCTGCAACACTGACCTTTAGTGGATTGAGTATTGGAACTACTTACAATTACAATTATTCAAGTGCACAAGTTATCAATTCTGGTACGACCTATTGGTCTAATTCTACCAATATGTCATTCAATGCCACAGCAACTACAATGATCTACAATGTGACAGTATCCCAACCTCTGAGTATGGAATCTGAATTCTACATATTAGCATACTTCAAGGATTCAATTGGTGGCTACATTGCCTATGATGATGATTACACATACATAGAGATGGTAGAAGTTACTACTTCTTCATCCTCAACTGGGGAAATATCGCTAACAAATTTATCCATTGGTACGGATTACCATCTAGAATGGTTAGTCGCTGACCAAGTTCTATTCGAGAACAATTACAATGTTTCAATGAATGTCTATACTGCACTCAATGCATCTGTAATTGATTCTGATAATTATTCTTTCAATGCAACAGTTACCTCTTCTACTACTCAACTAAATTGGACTGGACCAACTACATTGAATGACCACTTCTTCGCTGCAATTCTCTCATTCAATAATACAGTAACCAATCATAGCACTGGTAGTGGATGGATCGGTTTCCACGATGAGGAGTTTATTCCACAATTACCAACCTTGCTAATTGACAATTATTCTTCAAGCAGTACCTCAACAAACAATGATGTTACAATCAAGGGATATGATTTGGTCACTGGTGATGATTACAAATATCAAATTAGAATTACTGATAGCAGTGGTGCATCTGTTTCCACCTTGAATTTAACCAACTTTACCGCTACTGCGCCTAACATGAACATGCCATTATTTACTTATTCAACACCAGCAAATAGTGGAATGTACTGTATTGTCTTAGAATTATTCTCTGATGTTAACGTTCAACTAATTGGCGATTCAGCCTGCTTCTACCTCACTATCGATGACGACAATGATGGTGTTGCAAACGAAGCAGACAACTGTCCAAATACCCCATTCGGAACAACTGTTGACCAAAACGGTTGTGCTGATTCACAAAAGGATACTGATGGAGATGGTCACAATGACAGCCTAGACGCATTCCCTTACGATTCAAGTCAATGGACTGATGCTGATGGTGATGGATATGGAGATAACATGTCTGGAAATAATGGTGATGCATTCCCAAGTGACTCAAGCCAATGGTCCGATATTGATGGAGACGGATATGGAGACAATTCTGGTTTAAACAATTCAGATGCATTCCCTAATGACCCAACTCAGTGGTATGATGCAGATGGAGATGGTTACGGAGATAACTCCGGAGGCAATAATCCAGATGAGTACCCACTTGATTCAACTCAATGGAAGGATAGTGATGGTGATGGATGTGGCGATAATAGCGCAGGCACTAACGGAGATCATTTCCCTAATGACCCAACACAGTGTTCCGATATTGATGGTGATGGATACGGAGATAACGCCAGTGGAACTAACCCTGATGAATTCCCAACCGACGCTACACAATGGAAAGATAGTGATGGTGACGGATATGGTGATAGCCAAACCGGTAACAATCCAGATAGATTCCCTTCCGAACCCACTCAATGGAGTGATGCAGATGGTGATGGATATGGCGATAACCAAGCAGGTATCAATCCAGATGCATTCCCAAGCGATGGAACTCAATGGTCCGATGCAGATGGTGATGGATATGGCGACAACCCTACTGGGGCAAATGCTGACGCATTCCCTTCAGAACCTACACAATGGAGTGATGCAGACAATGATGGATATGGTGACATTGCAAATGGCCTCAATGGAGACCAATGCTTAGGCACACCTGCAGGCAGTACTGTCGATGAGAATGGTTGTGCTGAAAGTCAAAAGGATGATGATTTAGATGGCGTAAATAACGCCATGGATGCTTGTCCAAACTCTCCACCAGGTTCTCCTGTTGATACTTCAGGATGTGCTGCTAGTCAAGAAGACTCAGATGCAGATGGCGTAATGGATGCATATGATGACTGTCCTAGTACAACCCTGAATGATAATGTTGATGCTGCAGGGTGTGCAACTTCACAACTCGATACTGATTACGATGGAATAATGGATAATAGAGACCAATGTCCGAACACTTCGGCAGGAGCGAATGTCAATGGCTTTGGTTGTGCAAGCGATGAAAGAGATACTGATTCAGACTATGTTGTTGATAGCAAAGATATTTGTGAAGGGACTTCTATTCTTGAAGTTGCAGATGCAGATGGTTGTTCTGATTCACAAAAGGATGATGATAATGACCAATTTACCAATGATATCGACCAATGTCCTCTTACCCCTTTGCAAGAACGAGAAACTGTTGATGTTAACGGATGTTCAAGTTCTCAACGTGACACTGATAGTGATCAGATAATGGATAATACTGATATTTGTCCTGCGACTCCAATTGGTGAGCAACCTGATGCCGAGGGTTGTGCAGATTCACAGAAGGATGAAGATAATGATGACATCTGGAATTCAGATGACCTATGCCCAGATACTGGACTTGGTGAAAGTGTAGATTACAACGGTTGTTCTGACCAACAAAAGGATGATGATGATGATGGCATTAGAAATCACCTTGATGAATGTCAGAAAACGGTTCCTAACTGGATTGTAGATGAAGTCGGTTGTGCTTTGAATCAAATCGATAGCGATAATGACGGAGTAAGCGATGCAGATGATGCATTCCCTAACGATTCAAATGAAACTACCGATACTGATGGTGATGGTGTTGCCGACCGCTGGGATTTCTATCCTGAAGACCCATTGAAGAGTCAGCAAGAAGTCGCTGAAGAGAGTGGAAATACAATGTTGTATGGCATCATCGCTATGTTGATTATTGGAATAATCGCTGCTGGGATGTATTTCAAACGTGGCTCACCAGTAAGCCAATCACCATTTGAAGTTGCTAATGCACAACTCGATGCTGCTTCAGAAGCTGCCTTTTATCAAGCTGATAATGACAAATTATTACCAGAGATTACCACATCAAGTGAACCAACTCAATGGGAAGAAAATGGAATACATTGGTCCAAAGATGAAAATGATGTATTATCATACTATGATAGTGCTACTGAATCTTGGCTTCCATACCAATCTTGATTCTTCTAACGAATCAGATAATCCCAATACCAGGGTATTGCGTCAAAAGGATTTTGTCTGTCCGCCGTAGAGGAGGATTTATGGAGGGTTTGAGGCGTAGTGAAACTGCAGAATTAGCCCTCGGTGCATTAATTTCTTTCATAGCAATAATGATCACTTCTACAATACTGGCAGCGATGATGTTGTTAATTGTTCAAACTACTTTCAGCAACTCTCATGAACATTCCGTAACTCAATCTGAGACTGTAAATGGTATTATCCAAATTAATCGATTTGAATTATCTACATATTCAAACCCTGGAAATGATGGACTCTATTTGGTGTTTGAATTCCCTTACATCCTCAATGATGTATCTGATACAGAAGTAGTCTGGTCATTGTTATGCAGAGGTGCATCTTCAATACAATATCTCTCGGGTGATTTTGACACAGCTACACAAATATTTGATGATGGATTGAGCGCAGCAGCAAACGATTTCTTCACTGGTTCAGGAATGTATCATATATTTATTTCAACTTCTGGTGTTTGTGATATTTCACCTAATACTTCAGCAGAACTGGTAATTGCAGTAAATGGTGGAAGAACAAAGGTAATACCCTTTGATGTTGGTTCAAGCCCGCATGTTGGAATGGTTTTTATTTGAGGTGATATTTTGAACAACGAATATGATGAAAAGGCACAATATGGGATTGGAATGATGATTGTCTTCATGGCATGTATCTTAGTTGCCGCAATCTCAAGTGCCGTAATTATTCAGGCAGTAGAGGCATTAGCTCAGCAAACCCAGCACACAGTACACGATGCCAATAAGGAAGCTGCCACAAAAATGGTAATTCTAAATGTTTGGGTCGAGGATGATTATGACGATTATCTATTTATGATAGAATACCAATCAATGGGCAAACAAGTAAGCCCTGCCGATGTTGATTGGATCTTGTCATGTACTGATAATGGTAATTTCTATTATAAAAGTGGTTCACTTAATTCCTGGGCTTCAGGGCCTGGTTCAATTTGGGAGGTCGGGCAACAACCAACTTCCGTAACAACTCTTGAATCTGGAAAGAGGTATTTTTTCGGAATAGATTCCGGCACAAATGCACAACCAAACGGCGCTCATTGTGGTCCAAATTGGATCGAGGCAAGAGGAATTACTGCAACATTCATGATAAACATGCCAGATGGTGGCGTGACAACGCAAATTCTCAAAGTAACCGACTTGACCATTGGCGCTTCAGTGACATGAAAAAACTACTATAGTAGTGTATCCTCAATATTAAACTGAGTTATTTTGAAAGCGAAAATTATGCTATCAAACTACACCATGTGCTTGCATTGCTTCAGCGATTTTTAGGAATCCTGCCACATTTGCACCAAATACATAGTCTCCTTCACGGTTGTATTTCTTTGCAGTCTCATATGCATTGTTGTGAATGTTAACCATGATAGCATCTAACTTTGCATCTACTTCTTCACGAGTCCATGACATACGTAGTGAGTTTTGTGACATTTCAAGTCCTGATGTTGCGACTCCACCAGCATTACTTGCCTTACCTGGTGCGAATAAAACTCCACTCTCTTGGAAAACTTCAACTGCTTCGGGAGTACAAGGCATATTTGCACCCTCTGCGATTGCGATTAATTCGTTTGCAACCAACATCTTTGCTTCTTCTCCATTTAACTCGTTTTGAGTTGCACAAGGAAGTGCCACATCAACATTAACTCCCCAAAGACCGTTTACAGTTGGTTCTGGTCCTGCTGCAGTGAAAGTCACTCCATCGAATTTCTCTGCAAATTCTGAAATTCTTCCTCTGCGATTATTCTTTAGATCCATAATGTAATCTAGTTTTTCACGGTCAATTCCAGCCGGGACATGAATCCATCCTGATGAATCTGACATGGTGACAGGGATTCCACCCAAGTGTAGAACTTTTTCACAAGCAAATTGTGCAACGTTTCCTGAACCTGAAATTGCTACCTTTGTACCTTCAAAGGACTTACCCTTTGTAGCTAACATTTCTCTTGCAAAGTAAACTAGGCCGTATCCTGTTGCTTCTGGACGAATCAGTGAACCGCCATATGAATGACCTTTGCCGGTTAGGACTCCGCCTTGGAACTCATTTTGCAGACGCTTGTACATTCCAAACATGTAGCCAATTTCTCGACCACCGACACCAATATCACCTGCAGGGACGTCGCAATCTTGCCCAATATGCCTCCAAAGTTCCATCATGAAAGATTGGCAGAAGCGCATTACTTCACCATCGCTCTTTCCTTTAGGATTGAAATCTGCACCACCCTTGCCACCACCCATTGGTAGACCTGTTAGGGAGTTCTTGAAAATTTGTTCAAATGCTAAGAACTTCAAAATTGAAGCATTTACAGATGGGTGAAATCTCAATCCACCTTTATATGGCCCGATTGCACCATTAAATTGAATTCTAAATCCACGGTTTACCTGGACTGCACCTGCGTCATCAACCCAAGGAACACGGAAATGAATCAATCTTTCAGGCTCAACAACGCGCTCAACGATTGAAATGTATTCAGGGTGTTCTTCAATCACCGGTTCAAGTGATTCCAATACTTCCTTCACCGCTTGGTGGAATTCTGTCTGGTTAGGGTCGCGTGCGACTACCTTGTCATAAATTGCATCTATTGCGTTCATATTTTTGCACCTCTACACACTATGTGTGTTTCATGCCCGCCGCTTACCCTTTCTAATAGTTGCCATTAACAGCGTAGATAAAAAGCCCTTTTCAAATGTACTCAAAGTAGGGCAGTGGCCCCTTTTAATATTGAAATATATTCACCGATGTGTAATGATTAAAAAATCACCTATATGGGCAAATAGTGTTGAAACGCTCTAATCTTTCCAGTCTCCTAGAACCATTTTCATCAATGTCTTCCATTGCCCGTATTGCTTCTTCGATTAGAGAGTGTTGGTCTTCCTGTAAACCAATCATATCTCTAAGATGATTCAGCATCTCCCATTCATCTTCACTAATCACTTCATCATCAAGAGCTGCGATCAAAGCACCCTGGTAAGTAGCAACATCTCCAACATGATGCCCAGAATAATCGACTTCACTATCTGCAAATGGATCCTTTTCTTCACCACGCACAACAGAAAGACAGGTTGCTGTGTCGCTTGGATAGACTCCCAAAGCATTTGCCAATACGCGTAATATTGATGCCTCGTTATCAGTCACAATATCATCATCCATTGCAGTTCGGAGTGTATTGATGTAGAGGTATAAACCACGGGAAGGTGTTAGGGTCATGCCCTTACGTAAGGAGGTTAGTGTTTAGCATTTATTGCGGAATCTCCTCATTTGACAAGCCTTGGGAGTTGTATACGAATTGTCATACAGTTGCATGGAATCTCACTAGACTCATTTTCCATAACCCTTCATCAGACTCAGCAAGTGCTTCGCAGTGTTGTTTTTCCTAATATTGAATACCATCTACATCCTTTGTAATTATTTGTAAGTCAATTCGTCATCATATAGAATACATTATATGCTCGTCTCTCTAGTCATGTAATACGAGGGGACTAATATGAGCCAGCCAAGTCAGAATGTTTCGCTAAGAATCACCGAGGATAATCTTCGTGATTTAGAATCGAGAGTCGGACTTGATGGAGCCCGAAATCGCTCCGATGTGATCCGTCTTGCAATACATCAATATCTCCAAGGACAGCCATTACTACCTGAGATGGATTCTGTTCGAATCCCAATAGGCCGTGCCACTAAAATGCACCTAGGCCAGTTATATGAACTTCAAGGAATTACAACCGAAACTGCATGCCAGGAAGGGTTGAAACTCTATATCGCTAATGCAATTAAGCATGATGCTGAATCAACTGAAACATTAGAAGCTGCTCTTGAGGTGTCTCGAGCGGTTACGATTAGACGTGAGGAATACCACGAATGAGTGGGTGAGCTCGGAGGGGATGGGATGTCTTGGCAAAATGATGGAAATGCACCACATGATGCCACCTTTAGGTCTGTGTATGGCGAGGCCAGCCTACACGGATTAGCCACCTTGCGTCTACGTGCCCGTCGTGCACGAGATGGCCAAAACCCAACAGACGACAGCCTCCCCGATGACGGCGGGGAGGACTCCGATTCCACACAAGCCAGCTAAGCTAGTGGTTACAACCGTGCCCAGACCCCCCAAATTTTCTGGGCACATTTACTCAATTGAGGCGTAAGCCTTGTCATCCACTCCCCAATCCTTTAGAAGGGTCGGCAATGGAGCATAATTATGACGTCGCAGAATCCACTGGAACATCCTGCGATTGAATACTTGGCCCATCAAACACCAAGACCTGGTCAAATAGATATGATGATTGAAGCAAATCGGTCATTATCCAATGGAGGATTCCATTTGGCCGCTGCTCCAACTGGTATTGGAAAGACCGCTGCCGCCCTTGCGGCCGCTATTGAGGTCGCTAAAAACTCCAATTCAGATAAAAAAATATTCTTCCTCACATCGCGTCAAAGCCAACACAGAATTGTAGTTGATACTGTAAGAAGGCTAAACCAATTACGACAGGATAAAGAAAAAATAACTTTGGTTGATATGATCGGTCAATCCGGAATGTGCGTTCAACCATTTGCTAAGGAATCACCATTGGTATTTTCAATTCTTTGCTCACAAGCGCGTAAAAGTCGTAATTGCATACCATGGATTACACAAGCACCTAACCTATCACAAAGGATTTTGAATAGCCCATTACATGTTGATGAGTTAGTAGAATTAACCAAAATACACAGAGAAAATCAGGTATTGACACAGACTTGCCCATGGAAAGTTGCCCGTGAATCAGTAAAACATGCAGATGTTTTCGTTGGTGATTACAACCACCTATTCGATGATGGTGTTCGCGAAGCGAGTCTTGAAGCGATGGGCGTTAGCCTAAGTGACATTATTATCATCGTTGATGAAGCACATAACTTAGCCAATCGAATACGTTTGACAATGGAAAAAAGATTGACTCCGACCATTGTAAGAAATACTACTATGGAACTAGAGGAACATTTGGGGAACTTACAAGAAAATCTCAATCTCCCTGGAAGTCAAACCAATGGCGAAGAAATAGAATTAGTTTCATGGGGATTAGATGTGATGAGGGGATGTAGGCAAACATTTTCTGAATTATTCACTTCTTTGCATACCTCACTACCCAATGGAAAAGATGAACAGAAAGTAGAGGTCAGTGATTTTGTCAATGCGATTCATCGGGCATGTGACCTTACCGAAGGGGTTACACAGCAAAGGTCAATTGTTGAAACTGCTGAACCAAAAGCACCACTTGTAAGCCGTAATAAACGTTTGAAAACAATTCAACAACTATTGACAAATGTAGATATTGAAGTAGAAACTGATTCTGATGATGCGACATATGAACCAGATTCTCATCGTTTTGCAGAGATAATTGAATGCGTAAACCGTTTTGGCGAGGGTACTGCAATGACACTAATCTTTGACACCAAAGGAAAAGATGGCAAAATTACAACTCACTTATTGGACCCGGGGTTAGTATCAAGACCTGTTTTTGAGAACTCATCAGGTGCAATTCTAATGTCAGGTACTCTTTATCCACCAACAATGTATGCTAATTTGTTAGGCCTCCCTGACGAAAAGACAACCTCAAGATCGTATAAATCACCATTTTCAGGTAGCAGAAGACCGGTATTGTTAGCACAAGATGTTACTACAAAATATACAGAGAGGGGCCATAATATGACTCTTAAAATTAGGGCCCAAATCGCTGCTTTAGTCGAAGGAACTCCTGGTAATATTGCAGTATTTGTTCCATCATACAAGATGCTAAATGAAATTTTTGAGGATGCTTATTTCCCTAGTATAACCAAAGTAACCGAATCAAGAGATTGGTCAAAACAAGATATTGACGGAATTGTCGAACAATTGAGAGATGGTAAGGAGTCTGGTCACCGAATACTATTGTGTGGGGTATTTGGTGCTAGGCTAAGCGAAGGTGTAGACTATAATGGTGGTATTTTGGATGCAGTTGCTTGTATCGGAATACCTAATCCACCTCCATCTGTATTAAATAATGCATTAAAGGAATATGTTGCTGAACGTTTTGGCAAAGATTTAGCATGGCAATATACATCAACACAACCTGCGATAAATGCCATTATGCAAGCGATGGGCCGGCCAATTCGGTCGATAGGGGACCGTGCTCTTATTCTACTCTTGGACAAACGTCATTCAGATAGAGTCTATGCTAAATGCTATCCAAGTGATTTGTTGATGAGTAACACATCTGGACCCGAAACCACAACAAGTTTTGCAAAGCGCTTTTTTGCGAAGGTTCATACCACAAAAGAGGAATGAGATTTCATACTGAGGAGGACGAAGGTTCATGGACATCGTAAACAACGGCAACAATATGGAACAGTGGCAGCACATGGACATCTCGCTGAATGAACCACTTGATTTAGCACCAGAGAAGCCTACTTCCAATGGACTGGAAGTAACTCCAAACCTTCTCCATGATCAATTCCAGCAACAGGCAGAACACTTGGGTGAAGTTGCACAATTACATAGTCACGTAATGGCCACTGCTGGTATGTTACCAGAGACACATATCGCTGAAGTTCAACCTCAGCGTCAATTGGCTTGGGTAATCAAGGAATTGCATGGGAGATTGAATCCTGATGGATTAACTGTTCCACTTTTGGGTGCAGATATAAACCAAATTAATTTGCAGGTATTGAGAACTGAAACTCGTGCAACTGTGAAACTGACTATTACTGAAGAAAACAACTCTACCTTTGAGCGATTGATGCCACTACCTGAAGAAGCAACTGGTGATATTAATGCTCATTTTGTAAATGGTAAATTGCATCTTAGATGGTGAAAATAAAAGTTTCCATCATCTGGATGACTAGAAAGCCGATGGTTTCACAACTTAGTTCGGTTTATGTTGTTTATGGGTACTTCAAAGGCACTTGACGAGATACTGGATGAATTTACATCAAATGAATCGAAATCGCATAGGGATATTTGGACCGAGTTACCGGTGGATTCTAAATACAGTTCCCTTGATGATTCTGAATTGAACAAATTGATTGAAAAATTTGAGAGTGAATTAGATGATCGACGAAAGTGGTTCATCTCTGAATTGCTCGCAAATAGATATCCACCAGCTTCAAAGTATCTTTTTGCAAATACTCCACGCTTCACAAGCAAAGAATCTGAATGATGCGGATTTGATGAAAAGATAAATCAATCACTAGATTCTTCTCTCTATAAATCATTGGCCCTTTCTCGACCAGTTCGACCAATGATGAGTCGAGCAGAAGGAGTGTCGGTTCCCTCTCTTTTCTTCCACAATGTGTTTGTTGTTTTCTTTTTATATGGGTGTTTTTTCCGATGAACTCGACCCTTTTCAGCAGATTCCCGAGTATTATCTCGTTGATGACCATACATTGCGCTTGTTAATCTTAGACCGATTCGTCTTGAATTGGCTCCTCTTTGGGTAAAAGTTAGCACTGAAAATCCTTGAAATTCCCCGTATAATCTAAGTACTTCACCTTGCTTCAAGAAATCCCATGCCCCTGCCTGTGTTTGAAAAATAACATCAACAATATCATCTATTGTGATGAAAGGTGCTACACCTTGAACGATTGATGGGTCACTGCTCCCCATTGCATTATCAAATACTCCCTTAGGCCAGCGATTGTTTTCAAAGATAATTTGCCAGCTCTCACCTTTGCGCCTTTCCCTTTCTTGCTCTGAGATTTCAGGGTCATTGTGCCACTTGTAAGATTCCTCACTCAAATGGTAATTCTCTGGTAAATCGCAATCGACAAGGAGTGACTTAGAAGAAGGCACAGGATCTTTACAAACTATTTCGTGAAAAAGCATCCAATCAGATTGAACCACTCTATCCCTAGGGACATCTACAACAAGTAGGACCTTTCCTTTTTTCTGAGATGCAAAATTGTATGCTTCCTTAAAGTTCTGTTTTGTATCCTCATGTGCATATAGCCAGATGCCTGCTTCCATTTCGGGCAATCCAAGTTTCAATGCACACTGTTCATACATCCAAGTGTGAGCATTAGACCAGCACCAAAGATTCTCATCTTCACATTCTCTACAGCCATTTGACATACTGTGGGGTTTCAATTCAGACCGTTTGGGCTGATAGATTTCTTGTGCGAGCAATTTGACTAGCATGGCTTCTGATTGGACAGTAACACATCGAAGGTATCCGGGTTGTGGTGGAGGGTAATTTTTAAACATTAATTCGAAGCGAAATATCCCCCCATATAAAGAATGCAGGTTAGTTACTCAAAATAATAAAGCACACTTTAATCGTAAGTACCTATATTATTCCTAATCATTGAAAATTGTATCAATGAAATTATATAATTTCACTTTATTATTAAAAAAACTGGGTTTACTGTACGACTTATCAAGATTAATTTAGGCACGAATCTACAAGAGACTTCAACCGTAATCTAAGAAAAGTCTTTATTTTGTTTGAACATTAATTTTGGTTGCCAACTTCTGAATCTAACTTCTCTTGAATCTCAACTAATTTTTCATTTGAAATATAAACAATAGAATCTCCACCCTTAAGAAAGGCTTTGAAAGTCGAAATTATCTTTCCAGGGAACTCATCAGACACTGAAAGAATCTCTGAACTATGCCAATTTATCACTAAACGATGTTGATCCATTGTACAACAAATGTGCATCTCAATGTTTTCACATAATTCCTCTAATGCTGCGGAATGCTCAGGATGGCCATCATTTCCAATATATCTGAATCCAGGTCTTCATCCCCCACATACTCCGAATCAACTGAAATATCAAATCCTAAATCCAATAAATAATCAGTTGCTTTAACTCCAATACAGTCTTCTGGCGTGAACATGACCTTATAGGATTATTACGACATATAAACCTGAATAGCACATCTTGTGGTCCACGATTTACTAACACTCGAACCCATTACCAACAAAATTATTGGTTTAGGGAACTGCCGTTGTGGCTCTATTAGACGAACAAATAACGTAATCCAAATTCTCTAGCTAAACTTTCCTCCATAGCAAAGAACTCGGGGCTGTGTGGCTCAAGGATATCAGGATGTTTAATTCTCATATACACATGCACGAATTCATGTAATACGGCAAGAAAGAAAAATCGCTCTTTCCATGAACGGAAAACACGCCATTTGGGATGGAGAGGAACAAATATTTCCTTAGAAAAAGCAACGAAAGATTTCTCATCTTCTCTCCAAGCACAAGCCACTGCCTTTGGACATTCAGACCATTCCCGAATCCATTTTTTTGAACGGACTAATACTGTAATGGGTTCGAGGTCAAAGCGCTGCGACAATGTAGATAAAAAGTGTTCAATTTCAAAATCAGTGGAGATCGTTGGCCATTTCTCACAACCAATATCAAAAACGGGTTTAAATGATAATTTCCGCACATCACCACCCCTCTGGAGTCCATTTGCGAGATGATTTTAGTGCACTCATGCAATTGATTGCTGCTTCTCTTGATGGAGATGCCTTGTCGTCCTCAAATGGCGCATCCCAATAGCGCCAAAAGATGTACTTAGACCAAGATTTGTCCAAGTTCTCACTATGCTTACTATTGCGGAAAGGACCTGGAAAAATAAGTATGCCCGCTAGGTGACGTTTATTCTTCATACATTCTTCGATTATATCTCCTGGAACCCCCAATACCGAAGCGAGAATGGTGATACATTGATTTATTTTCGGGTCTATTTTAGCGGCGTCCGCAATTAAAACACCCCCCCTTGAGCCAAATGCACGATAATAGCAATCCTGCATAATCCCTGGAATTTCTTCACTTATTGCGATGAAAATTGTGTAATATGTTATGATTTCTGCTGGCATAAGTTTTTTTGGCATACTGACCATAATCGTAGGGCGACCTTCTGGCCTTTTTTCCCTAAATCCTTTTGGTCTACGACGATGGTAAATACCAGGTTCGCTGTAAATTCCGATACCAAGAAGAGTTTTTTGTAGTTCATCTGCTGCCCGAAGAAATTCTGTTTCACCTGACTCTTCGTTCATTTTAATATTGAAGTACCATCCATCTCTGACCCCAGATAAGATTGAGTTGATTACATCCACAGCAGCTTCATTCATACCCCATCCTGTTTCTAAATCATAGTTTAGTTTAGCATCTTCTAATGTTTCATATTTATCTTCTATTTTCTGCATAATATAACTCCCTATTTATTGAAGATACCCACCAATACTTCACTTTCTAGAAGTAAGTTCGCCCATATAAACTTAACCATTGAATTGAGAAAAAGTTAGCCTCGCAGTAAGCCATTTACGCATATTTTATTTTTGGCCAGAAGTATTGCGCCGAACGAGGTTGTGATGCGATAAAGGGCTGATTTTGTTTGAACATTAATCCTGGTTGACAACTTCAGCATCCATCTTCTCTTGCATCTTAACTAACTTTTCATTTGAAATATAAACAATAGAGTCTCCATTTTCAAGAAAGGCTTTGAGGGTTGAAAGAATCTTTGCGGGAAAGTTATCGGACACAGAAAGAATCTCTGCACTACTCCAACTTATCTTCAAATGATATTGATCCATTGTACAACAAATATGCATCTCAGTATTTTCAAATAATTCTTCTAATGCTGCTGAATGTTCTGGATTAGCATCATCTCCTAGGAGTTCTAAATCTAGTTCTTCATCCCCAACATACTCTGAATCAACTGAAAAGTCAAATCCTAAATCCATTAAATAATCAGTTGCTTCAATTCCAATACAGTCTTCTGGTGAGAACATAATCTTACAAAATTATTACGCTATATAAACCTGAATATATTGCACGTGATTCTAAGATCATATCGATTCTATGCCATCACTTAATGCGATTGGGCTGAGGTCGGAATGATCAAGTTCTTGCCGTGATCGTTTGCAATTGTGATATCTCAGCACTCATACGATTCAAGGCTTGTACTGCAGCCTCTTGGTGCACTCCACCCATCTCTTCACGGCTGTATCTTGCCATCTCGAAGGTATTGTCCATAGCAACGAGTGCATCATTGGAAATACCAGGCATAGCTTGACGAATAGCAACTTCGAATTCACGAACTGTTTCGAAGTCACGGCGCAAGAAGTCTCGCTGTTGTAGCAAGGAACACAAATCTTGGTAGCAGTTGAAAATTGCTTCTCTAATCGAATCGCCCGCTGCTAATAATTCAGCAGTATATGCGAAGATTTCAGCAGCATCTGCCATCAGTTCAGCAGACTTTTTCCTCTTGTACAATACAACGCCTGCTGCACCTAAGGCTGCGATTAGCAGCATTAACACATATGCCCACATAGATACTTCTTGCACATCATCTGCATATGAATAATCAGGTGCGAATCCATCTTGGCGTATTGCTGCAAATGTTGCAAGGCTTTCATCACTCAAACGTGGATCGTTGATGATGATGTCCATAGAGACTTCACCCCAGCGACTTGCATCACCGTATGGTGGATCTGAATTGAATACAATCTCTACACGGCCATTTTCGTCTGTAATCTTCTGTAACGGGTTACTCAATTGAGTATTATTTCCATCATAGAGGTAAATAGTTACACTAATTCCAGGTATTCCTGCACCAGTATCTTGGGCAGTGATTATTACAGTGCCAGAAATATCTTCATTCTTATCCTCTACAACTTTATCAATTGTGATACTGAAGTCTGCATTGACCTTAACAAATAATATCTGTGAGATACTTTCTCCATTCAAGTATAATGAATCGTTTCTTGGCGCATCTATTGAAATCCATTGGGAACCGGATTCCATCCATGATGGTGCAGGTCCACTAACTGAGAAGTTACCGTTTAACCAAGTGATTAAAAGACCACCAATACAACTTGCACCTTCGCGATTATTAACACAGTCTGTTCCATTCCCTATGTGAAGGACAAGATTTTCAAAGACTTCTCCTTGACCGCCAATTTCTGCAATCGAACCGGTTAGAATAATTGGCGCAAATGTTCCATCAGAGCGTATAACTATCTTAGATGATGTTTCGTCGATATTAATTACCATATCAGACCAAACAATTGCAATAGCATTGGTCGATGCCTCAAGATGTGCATTGGTTCCTGCGAAACTTACTGTGAAGGTGTGTTCACCTCTTGATAATTCCATTGTTGCTGGAATTACTACACTCCAAACACCGGAATTATCTGTAGTTGCGGTTGCAACTTCTACATCATCGAGAATAATGCTTAACATCATTCCTTCAAGACCATCTCTATTTACCGTATCAATGTCAAACAATCTTCCAGATAGTGCCCATGTATCTCCACGGGTAGCATCTCTTCCATCATCAAATATCAGAGTTACACCTGAACGATGTGCTAGGAAGAAGGTTGTATTGCCTGTGTTGGAGCGATAGAAGCCTTGAGCAGGAGAAATCGCATCCATAGTATGATTACCGAATGAGAAGATATCAGGTATTGTCCAATCATATGAGAATTCTCCTTGAGCATCTGTGGTTACTATTGCTATCAGAACACCCTCAACATTCAGTTCCACTTGATGTCCAAATATCGGATTCAATTGATTATCAACCACTGAACCTGTTATGGAAATATTTTGTGAGACTGCGACTGGGCTCGGCATTTCAACTGTGACTAGAACCTTACTGAATACATTCCAAGTTCCACTTTCTTGACTTGGCAAAAAGAACGTCGTTCCTGTAAATCTCGTTTCAAGTGATAATGGACCTAAATTCGCATTTGCTGGAACTGCGTGCACTGCTGTGAACATTCCATCAACATCGGTAGTAACATTTGTCAACCACTTTCCGTCAAGCCAAATCTCTATTACCATATTGGGAAGAGGTTCATCAACAAGATCTAGTAATCTTCCTTGGATAGTCATACTGTCTTCTCGGTCAACATCGCCTGTAGGAGTAATCAGTAGAATCTTAGTTGGAACACTGACATTGAATGCTACAATATCACTGCTTGGATGGTAGTAATCTGGATTAGCAGGGTCACCTACTCCAATTGGGTCAACCCAATCTCTACCACCGATAAAGCGTACTTCAATTTGATGGGCTCCTGCACTTGTACCTTCAGGCAAGACCCAACTCAAGGAGAATGCTCCACTCATTGCATCGGTTTCGACACTTGATACCGGTATGCCATCCACCAAAAGATGGACGATGGCTAAGGATTCAATTCCATTGACATAGAGTGGTAATCCAAGGTCATCTAGTAGCGTACCATTTACTGTGAATGAGTCACCAGCTGTAAGCGAACTAGGGCTTTGCGTTATCGTTAAATTAGTTTCAGCCAATACTACAAATTGTGTTGTTGCATTGCTGCCTAATAATCCAGTCGTTCCAGGGATTCCACCAAATGTAACTCTGAGGTCTGCAGGACCAACCGATAGATTGCTTGGAACATTCAAGATTCCAAGTGCTGTTCCATTATTTGCAGTAGTGAATACTGCACTGATACTAGTGCCAATTATCTCGACTGTTATCGCTTGTTGAGGAACGCTCTCACCAGTATTGTCTCTTAACAGGATTTGTAACGAAACATTATCGCCACGGTTTGTTCTATCGTTTAGAGAAGGTTGCCCTAGACCATCGATTGATGGTTTGATGAAGACTAATGTTGTATATCCACGGCTATCGAAAGTGGTATTGTCATTAGAACCTAAGTAGAAATTAACATTAGGAACATACGATGCTTCCACAACATGGTTTCCTGCCATGAATGTTTGGCTCAAGGTGATTGTTGCATTCCAGAATCCACCGGTCATCACAGATCCATTTGCGACTGTAAATTCTGTTGGATTACCATCTAATTTGAATAAGATATTAGACATCAAATTTGTGCCATCTCTTTGTTCTAAGCCACTTCCGTTATCAGAAACGACTCTACCAGATACATCAAATGATTGTCCTGCTACTGGATTAGCCGAGATTGCATCAACGACCAATATGGTAACAGCCCTAATTGTGATGGTAGACAAATTAACGTTAGTGGATAATAGATCACTTGAACCATTGAATACGATGTTAACCGAAATCAAACCGAGTGGATGGCTTGTAGGTATTACATGAGTAAAGTTAGCAAATCCTTCGCCGTCGGTAATAGTCGGTGCTAACCATGTCTCATGGAATTCTATTGCCACATCATATCCAGCAAGAGGTTGCCACATATTAGAGGATTCAACTAACTTAGAAGTAATGTTAACGCTATCACCACGGTTGATGATAATTGGGTTAAGTGGTTGTAAATTCTCAAATCGTGAAACACCCATTACTAGGATTCCATGCTGTGATGATGCTGTAAGATAGAATGGAGAAGAACCTTCAACCACGCTGATTACCAACGTTTTCATCCCTCTAACCGTTCCATTATTCAATGTATCAGTAGGAATTGAAATGTTGAATGTTCCATTTGATGAAGTGATATACCCTTCTATCAGTGTTTCATTTGGATTCTCTAACCAGAATATTGTCAAAGCAACACCACTAATCAATGGCCTGCTGCCATTATCTGCATCGAGTACTTGTCCTAATACATTGAAATTAATTCCAGCTGTAACGGTGTTTGGAATGCTATCTATTCTGAAATCGCTGTTTACTTGAACTGTAATATTGACTATGCTATCATTACCGTAGCGCCTTGAATTACCTTGGCTTAGTCCATCTGTTAAGTCATCATAGACTACCATCCGCAGATCATAGTATCCAGGACTAATACCTACAGGAGCCCATGACAAACTAACATTACCAAAGCCATCAGATATCACACTTCCAATAGAAATATTGGTATTTCCATAATCAAAGATAAACTCAACCGTCGCATCACTAACATTAGACATGTCGGCAACATCAAAAATTGAAGCGTTAAGAAAAACCGAGTTATTCATCTCTACAATTACCTTAGACCGTTCTGATTGGATAACGAATTCCGATTCAATACCTACTAAAACAGATGGTAGATTTGGTGGCTGAGGTGGGTCCGATGGAGGATTTAGATCAAGCAATTGGTAGAACGCTCCTCCGACTTGTGCAACTGCGTCAAAGTCCATTGCTAAACTAAAATCATACGCGTTGCTTGGGTGGTTAATTGGCATTGTAACTGAAATATTGAAAGTTCCTGTGGAATTATTGAGCATCCCCTGTGAGATATCTAGTACATTACCATCTGGTAATTGCATTAGAATTGTCAGAATTGAATCATTGCCAGTAATTGGGGTTAAGTGGACTGGGTCAAAGATATCACCGTAAATGTAAGTAGTAGTTCCCAAATGGTTCCAATCTTGTCCGACACTAATATTCCATCCAACTTCTGCCTGTGTCCTCAGTGTACCGACTCCAATAGAAGGTTGGAAATATTGTGAACCGTTAAAGGATATATCCAGGAAATAATCGTATGCAATCTTGCTAGCGTTCAAATTCCAACTTAGTGTAATTACAGTAGAATCAGGATCAGTAGTAGTATTTACCCAGTTGCCATCAAAGTAGAAATCATAATTTCCAATCGTTTCAAATCCTTGAATTACTCCCCTATGGTCCTCTATTTGAACGCGCACATTTGTTGCCGTACCACGCATCTGCGGCATTGCGGCAATAGAGAAGTCAAGTATTCCTTGTAACCAATATGGAACATTTACTGAAACATTTGCATCATCGGTTGCTAATAAAATATCTGGGAAGAAACGTAATTTAATCTCTATTTCACCCGCGGCTACAGGAGTATCTCCAGCAACAAGTAAGTGGGAAATTGTGAAGGAACCATTAACTGTAAAGTTGAAAACTTCAAGCCATTCCATGCCTGAACCATTTTGACGTATAGAGAGAGATAAATTTCCAAGCAGAGCAACTGGAGTCGCTCCAATACTCATCGCAGAACCGTTTATGAAAATATCATCGCCCAGTACAAATACACTATTATTCGCTAACGGACCTTCTAAGGTTGCAGTTAGATTAGGTGCATCACGAATATCTAAAGTGATTACATGAGTAGATGGACGCAAATGGAATTGAGGTGGAGTGAATGTTGTTACAGAATTATCTGTCCAGCCAGAGTAGCCAAGTGTTGCAGAAATATTGGTCTTGAACTCTAAGGGGTCCAAATCGACGACAATGCTCCAAACACCACCCGGACCTACGTCTCCGCTGAGATTTGTGATTCCACTAACGGAAGAAGTAAATTCTAACCAAACGGTTTGATTTTCAATTACACCATCCCAAGTAGTTGGTGGATTTTCGAATAAAAGTAATCCTTGGATAATCGTTGTCGCTCCCGCACCAGCAACAGGTGAATCTATCGCCTGAGGGCTAGTATGATTGATCATAGAATCGTCTGTGACATTTACATACATATCTAAGACTATGCCGTTGTGAGAAACATATCCACTTTGGAAATGCTCTACTACAAGTCGGTGTATGCCTGGACGAATCGCTTCTGTTGGAATTCCATTCATGCTAAAATTACCATCTGACGAGCTGACAGAAGATGAAAATATCCGGCCAGGGTCTCCACCAGCACCAGGAATTTGATCTGCTTCATCAAGAGGAACTAGATAACCAATTAGTTGGATTTCAGAAATGGGAGTGCTATTTCCTACAAATCTAAGTTGCCCTGAAACGCTGAGATTGGTTTGCCCATCTCTATCCCAAGTCAATGGGCTCGCTGATTGATTAACGATTTCAATCTCTTCCGCAGCTGGACAGGCATCAAATGCAACCCATCCCATATCCAGATTACCATTTGCTGAATTTTGTTGAAGTTTTACTTCACCCCATGTCGAACGGTGTTCTGAATAGACCTCATAGCCACTTCCAGTCCAAGTACCACCGGCATAGCCGGTTACATATCTCGCAGGCAATCCCGCTAAACGAGCCATAGTAACAAAGGCTGTAGAGAATTCAGAACAGGTTCCTTCTAATGCAAATCCAACCAGAATATTTGTCAAATCCTCTTCGCTTGGAGCGCCTGAACCATTGTAATTCCTTTTGAATTCGGTGGTTAAGTTACCATTGATTAAGAAATCTGAAATTGCAGATGCCTTGGAATAAGCATCTGTTGCTCCTGCATCATTGATTATAGCATTTGTAATATTGAAAACACCGGAATTCGTATGATTTAGGTCTTTGAAACTCGAGTCTAATGCTAATTCATAGGCAAACCCTGGACTGGCAATAGAGGAAGCTGAGTTGTTATCCCAATCGAAGTAATACTCTGAATTGTTGACCCATAATTCGCTGATTGGCCCTGGATTAACTGTAACCAAATAGGTGTCGTTTGACACATCTAAGGAAGCAATAGCATCAGCCCAGAATGAAAGTTCAGTCCATGAATCTGGCATCGGTACTGCTCCATTCATTATTGGATTATTCATTTGAACTGTCCACAGAATAGTATCATTTGCGAAGGTTAAATCACCGAGATCTGTCTTGTTAGTAGTGGGTAAATTGATAACTGCACTTGGATGAACCGTTCCTAGATGCGCATATGTCGTACCGGTATAGAAATCGTTAGTGGTTTGTCTCCATCGGTGCATCATGAAAACATCTACAGCACCTGTTGTGTTATTCGCCCAAAATACTACTTCGTTTGAAATTGTATCATCTGTTGGGTCCCATGGATTGAATGGTGCCCCTACACAATTTACAAACCAAAACTGTATCGGACATTCATCTCCATCTAACATTCCTCCACCATCTGTATCTGGGTTGGTCCAATCTGTTCCAGTTTGGTTTTCTATTGCATCAGGAATTCCATCACCATCAAAGTCATCAGGCAGTAAATCGTCACTCGGGTCATTTTCTGGATTTGTACCATCAAAGTATTCCGAAGTATCATCAACGCCACCACCATCGGTGTCAGCAGTAGAAATATCTGTAATCCAAACGTCTTGTGAGCCGTTTGAAATTCCTATCCAAGACAAATCACAACCAGTGGTCACTTCAAAATAATTGTTTAGACCGTCGAGGTCGTCATCTAGTAGATTGGAACAAGGTTGTGTTGGATCTGTTCCATCTCTGCGAACCTCATCATAATCATTGACTCCGTCACCATCAGTATCGGATAATGAAGGATTTGAAAACCATCCAAATGTTGCAAGTAACTCTTGCCAATCAGCCAGTCCATCACCATCTGAATCAGTATAGTCATCATCACAATAATTACCAGTCGTTAATATTGTTCCTGCTTGTGTTGCGCTATAATGACAGAAAGAACCGTTACGGTTCTCTACGGTTGCCACACCTAAACCAGGTCCTATCGATACTCCTTGGATTACATTGTTGACAACGGCCGCATAGGCGAACGAACTAGTCGTTCCCGAGGCATTATACCATCCAACACCCCCTGAAGGATTGAATCCTGAGCCATCACTAACAGTTAGTTGACTTGTTCCACTATTCCATGAAACAAGTGGTGTTGAATAGTTTATAATTGAATCACAAGGGTCTGTTCCGTGAGAAACATTTCGTTCATCCCCATCATTTATTCCACCGAAATCAGTATCTGCAACATCCCAAGTAGTACAAGAAAGGTTTTCTTCCCAATTTTGAATTCCATCACCATCTGCATCGCCTGAGTCTTCACGACGAGTCGGGTCAGTTTCTCCAGCATCCATTATACCGTTGCCGTTCAAATCTTCCGCACCATCATCAAATGCATCGCCATCGGTATTGTTATTTCGAGGGTCGCTCGCTTGAGGTGGATTCCCATAAGCACCATTGACTTCTACTCCATCATCGATTCCATCGTTATCAGTATCTGCAGAAGTAGGGTCTGTCAATAGTGTCAATGCTTCGTAAGAATCGTTTAGCCCATCTCCATCCGTATCTGCTTTTTGTGGGTTGGTAGACATTATTCCATCAACCTCTGCAGTAATAGTTGCACAGGCACCAGGCCCAATTCCTTGAGCAGGGTTACAAGGGGAAATCGTTTCAGTTACTATACCATTTGGACCGTTGCGGAAACAAGGTGATGTACCGCACATAGTAGTCCAAGAAGGATTGACATATTCCATTAAATTGGTTAGTCCATCGCCATCAGGGTCTCCGTTTGCCCCATCCATGTTAGATGCTTGGGTGGCATTCAAACCGTTTGCTGCTTCCCAACCATCTGGCATTCCATCTCCATCAGTATCCCATCCAGCAACGTCTTCATCAGCGACTCCGTCGCCATCGTCATCATTGCTTGAACAGTCTAAGTCACCATCATTATCCGGATCTGCTGAATCAACGAATCCATCTTTATCATCATCAAATCCATTCGCACAAATATTTCCAACAGGATCTTCATCGCACAAAATTACAGAGCCAGTTCCATCAGTTCCGCTGCCTCCACAAGCAACTCTTGTGTATTGCATTGCGTTTTCTTCATCCCAGTTGTTTACTGGAACAGTACCATTCCACCAAACTCCTTTATCGAGAAGATTTGCAGTAGTAGTTGAATCCCAGCCGCTAGGAATTAGGTAGTTGTATTCCATCAAATTAGTCATACTATCGCCATCGGGGTCGCCTGTGGCTCCATCTATTCCTTGACTTGATAATGGATTCAGTCCATATTGCCATTCCCAACCATCAGGAAGACCGTCATTATCTGAATCTGGGTCATTAGGTTGAGTATTCATCAAATATTCAAGACCATATGTCAAACCATCACCATCTTGGTCCGATGCTGCTAGAGCACTGTAAGAATAAAAATCAATTGTTGCGAATGTAGACAGCAACATTAGCATCACTAATGAGAGTGATTTGATAGCATCGCGATGCTTCAAAATCTGCAATCCTGGGCGCGCCAAAGCGGGGGGGGAATACTTGCGCATAGTTTTCACTAACCTCGGGTTGTTGTTTTGCCTCATAAGGGGAATGGTGCGCTGTTCATACAATGCTCATTTTTAGATGGAATTACCAGGTAGTAAAACGATAGACTGAGGTCTGATTAACCCAATTGATAAAAAGTAGTCAATATTTCATTGGCAAATGTTGCTTTAGAGGTCTTCCAACTCGTCGAGCAATTCTAAATCATCATCTTCTTCAACTTCAATTTGTATTTCTTCTTCTAAGGCATCCTCTATAGTTACAACTTCAAAGTCTTCATCGAATTCATATTCTTTTGCCTCGCCAGATAACTTTGCCTTGTTATAGAAACTGTATAGTCCTAGAATAATTATCACCATAATGATGGCTATTGTTGAAGGCTCTGGATCAATTATTTCATTAAACATACAAGAGATACCGCTGCATTCAGTCAAAAATACAACCTCTTTGATTTGAGTATAATCTCCATCGTATGGTGAATTCTCATCCATCGGAGTCATCGTCAGAGTAAATGATACTTCGCCACTATTCTTCAGTTGAGAAGGGGATGTAATCTCCACTGAGAAATCACGAGTTGAATATGCGGGTAGGTTTAGGATGATGAATGGACCTCCAAGTTGATCGGATGAGGCTCTTATTACTCCCTCCCACCCAGTGGGCTCATCCAGAGTGATAACCACATCGAGAGGAACATTGTTTTGGTTGTCTATTTTAAATTCAATATTCCTTGTCTCATCTGGTGAAAAGCGTGTTTCCTTACCTTTTTGTGTCACTTCTAAACGACCTGCACGAACATCTTTCTGGACTTCAATAACCACCGGCAAATCGAAGTATCTGGCGCTTTCAGCATCTACTCCTTCTTCGACAATACGGGTGTAAATAGTATGGTTACCAGCTTCTACTTCAGACAGTAAACCGATATCTAATTTTAAATCTACATACCTATTAGTCCAGGTTGTAACTACCACTATATCGCTGATTGTATCATTGGAAATAGAATAATCCCAATTAGCATAATTAGGATTAGTATCTGTGTTTCTCGACAGAGCATCTGGTTTAATGATTCTCCATGTTGTTTCAGATCCTCCGTTATCACTTGAGTCAGTAATACGTAAGTTAAACCACATGCTTCCACCAGGCGCCACCGGCCCTACATGAGCCAAAGTACCGCTATCACTATCCGCAATGACTTCGACAAGAACGCCAAATGTACGGTGCACTGTAAATCCGATTTCAGTTTCCAAGTCAGCCTCACCCGAACTACTAATCTTCATTTTAACCAATCCAATATCTTGAGACTCTCTATCACTTGGAGGATAGACTTCCATCCTTATTATCATTGTTTTATGAGAGCCAATATCAGGTGTTACTGAAGAAATACCTTCATCAGCCAATTCCTCTTCGGTTGAATTATCAAATAACCGAAATTGCCAGGCATCGGGGAAATCAACAACTCTGATGCGGAAATTATCAACATCAAATCCAGAATTAAATACATCTATGAAGAACATCCCAGTTTCACTCTCATCAACATAGTGTGATATAGAGTCATTATATGCCTCTGGCCTAGTCGAATCTGCAATTTGCCTTTGATGCTCTACATCTTCGAAAATTGAGATTCTCGGAGCCGAGAACACACCGACCTCTGAGATATTCAGATACAGTGTTTTAATTGCAACTTCAACTGTTATTCCTTCGACTTGCGCGTATGCTCTCGCCTCTATATTCAATTTATCAGGGGCATTTTCTAAATCATCTTCTGGGACATCTATTTGGAGAATAGGAATGATTGATGCACCTCCACCACTCAATGTATAACCACCAGGTTGGTCCCATACTGGTTCAGACCAAGTAGAAGGTAACCCGGGAAATGCCAACTCCATTTGGACTTCAATAATAGAGGCTGTTGAACCAGTATGCTCAAGTAAAAATTCAACATATGAAGTTTGACCTGGAGCGATAAGAAGTGAATCGGCTTGATCAATTGATAAACCGAGAGTTACATCATGTTCCAACATTGTAATTCCTCCGTGTTCAAAGATTACACTGTGACCTTGCACATCGCTTATCTCTAAGTATAGTGGATAATCTCCTGCAGCCATTCCCGCATCATAAGTCCATGTGAAATTGCCCACAAGCCCATTATTATCTAATCTCAAATCATTTTCGGTAAAGGTCTTATCAAATACAGAAGTTGCCCCATTTGGAGTACTCATTACCAAGCTTATACTCTGAATGTCATCCCTTCCAAATGCATCTCTTACATCAACTGAAAAATGCATTTCCCTGTACTCTGGACGGTGATTTGGAGACCATTCTATTTTTTCTTCCTCGCTCCATCCACATCCATAATCTTCGTGGCAACTGTGAACTTTAACCGCAGAACCAGAAAGTGCATTGGCATCAATTTCAAGTTTTGAATATCCTTGGGTATTTTCAATATCACCAAAGGCAATCAGTACGTCACACTCTCCACCTTGCCCTATTCCACCGCTACCTTCACAAGTTGCTTGAGCATCGACACGTAGTTTCAATTGTTTCCCATTAGGAACTGTGAAACCAGAAGTGGGAATCGTAAAGAAAACTTCATTGCTTGTCCATGAACAGGATTGAAAAATTGAACTTTGGCATGGATCATCAAGTTCAAGTGTCTCAGTAAATTCGCTAACACCTCCTTCCAACGAGAATGTTATATCTGCTGTTGAACCCGAACTACCTTCGAATTGCAAATATATTGACAATTCAACAAGATTATCATTTCCTTGTCCAAAAACCTGTAAATCACTAATCATTTCACTGCTACGGAATTCAATACCACCTAACGCACTCTCTTCTTGATGCGCACCATCAGGTTGCAAAGTGTTAATTGAACCATCTCCACCAATTTCCGATATTGGCTCGTCCAAATAGAGGTCATAAGATTCAATCGAGCCACCTACATTAGAAACTTCAGATTTAGGTTCTAATACCATTACTGCATCATTTGCATCGGCATTGGAGAACATTGCAAGAGGTGCAAGAGCACCTATCATTACGCCAACAAGGATCAATGGGATAAGCATGCTATTTACGCTTCTCTTGCTTGCCAGCATCTTGTTCATACCCTCGGCCTGCTCAACCGATGGTTAAACCGTTTTGCATCATTTGCTCTCTAATCGCCCCCCTCTACGAGGGGATTGATTTATTCAACAATAATTATTTGCTCAGATTATAACAACATTTTTTGTGAAATTATTAACAGAATAATGCTCACAATCGCTTTTAGAAAAAGAGTATCATTGAAAGACTCTAGGCGACCCGACCAGTTTACGCAGGGGTGGCTGAGGCGGTCAAAGGCGCCGGGCTTAAGATCCGGTCCTTATGGGTTCGTGGGTTCGAATCCCACCCCCTGCATCTATTTTAACCGATTATCAAAGAAGGGGTTTTTATTCATTTAGCGACCACCCGCCATCGACGGTGACAACTTGCCCTGAAAGGTGAGGGCTGTTGATGAGAAACAATATTGCCTTTGCAATATCCTCGGGTTGACCTCCCCTACCGAGCGGAACTTTTTCAATAATTGAAGCATAATGAGGCACCTCCCAATCCGCAGCCAATACTGCACCAGGTGCTACACAATTTACTCGTATTTCGGGTGCTAACTCTCCTGCAAAATTCATCATTAATTGACGCAATCCAGCCTTGCTTGAAGTATAGTGAGATAGACCCACCCAAGAACGCCCTAATGAAGTGTCAACTATTCCAATTACACTACCTTTGACTGACTTTATTTGTGGTATTAATGCCTGAGTTAAAAGGAATGGAACTTCAATGTGAATCCGATTCATTAATCGCAAATCATTCAAAGAAATATCCGCTACATCCTTTGGTTTATAGAATGAAGCATTATGAATTAGTGCACAAACTCCATTGGCTTCAATAACTTTTTTTGAAGTTATTATCTCCTCTATAAAGCGCTCTAATTGTTCATCATCTTGGAAGTCTGCTTCGATGATTTTCGCACATGATTTAGACCCCGTTTTTTGCTCGAAAATATCAACTAATTGTCGTGCTTCTTGCAAACTATTATTGACATGAATAATGACGTGCCAGCCCATCTCTAAAAAGGCGGTAGAAATCGCCGCTCCGATTCTCTTTCCACCACCGGTAATGATAGCGACTGGCTTGGCCATATCAATCGTAAAATGCACTCCTCTTTTCAAGTCTTGTTTGATATAATTCCCCTTTGAGAGAATAGATTAGACCAACTAATCCTCCACACACCTTTTTGATAGGCGAATCGTGGCAGTGGGTGAGGGGGGAGATTAATGACGGGCAAACCACTTCCTATGGCGCAAACAATTGCTCCTGCTTTGCGGGAAAAACCAAAACGTGAAAGATTGCCTGAGTGGTTTAGAACTTCATTACCGAATGGCAAACAGCAAGCCATTTTCAATGAAACTAAAGCAGCGGTTGCAGATAATAAATTACATACTGTTTGCCAAGAAGCGCGTTGCCCTAATATCCATGATTGTTGGGCTAGCGGTGATGCCACATTCATGATAGCAGGACAAGAATGTACTCGTGGCTGCCGCTTCTGCGCAGTTGGAACTATCAAAACTCCACCACCTCTTGATGTGGATGAACCAACAAATCTTGCTGAAGCAGTTACTTCAATGAATCTAAAACATGTCGTTATCACCGTTGTCAATAGAGATGACCTCCCCGATTCTGGTGCTGAACATTACAAGAAATGTATCGATGCAGTTCATCTTGCTCAGCCACATATTACTTTGGAATTACTTTGTTCCGACCTCGCAGGAGACATGGATGCATTGGCACAATTACTTCTTCAATCGCCACTCTCAGTATTCGCTCATAATGTAGAGTGTGTGCCTCGACTTGACAAAACTGTGAGAGACCACCGAGCAAGTTTCTCACAATCGATTTCAATTTTGGCTGAAGCTAAAAGATTGAGACCTGATATTTTGACCAAATCATCACTAATGGTCGGCGTTGGAGAAACTGATGAAGAAATTACTCAAACACTACAGTTGCTAAGAGATGCAAATGTGGATTTGGTAACGATTGGACAATACCTCGCACCTTCATCAAAGCACCTCACAGTTGACCGATTCCCACAACCTGAAAGGTATGATGTTTGGGCAAAACAAGCAATCGGTATGGGATTCAGTGGAATTGCCAGTGGACCATTGGTTCGCTCATCTTTCAAAGCAGGGCTACTACTAAGAAAATCACAAGACCCAAATAACTCAGAATCCATGCCCGGCGCCTATGTTTATGTCAGGGATTTACAGGACAAGCAAACGGCATCACTTAAGGCCGATATTGATTGAGGTGAAACGATGACGAATAGAAAGACGCTGATTACGAGCCCTTACACGCTCGGCGCACCGCCATCACGGCCCGGAGAAACTACCGATTTCGGCGGTAAATGGAAGGAACAACCAGAAGATTTGTGGCGCCCAGACCCTGCAAAATGTAGTGCTCAAGATACAGTCCCTCATGCCTCTGGATTAATCAGAGTTCTAAATGACAAAGGTGAAGCAAAGGGAGAATGGAATCCTAAGTTGAAATCTGAAACTTTAATCGAGGGCCTTGAATACATGATGCGTTTGAGGATTTTTGACGATAGAATGATCAAAATGCAGCGTACTGGTAAACTTTCATTTTATATGCGTTCATTAGGTGAAGAGGCGGTTGCTATTGCACAGACTATGGCACTGCAGGAACAAGATTGGATTTTCCCATCATATCGACAACCTGGAGCTCAATTCGTCAGAGGAAGAAGTATGGTCAGCATGATATGCCATTGTATTGGTAACACTGAAGACAATGTCAAGGGAAGGCAAATGCCAGTGCACTACACCTGGAAAGAAGGAAGATTCATCTCTATATCTAGCCCTGTTGGAACTCAATTTTCACAAGCGGTTGGAGTTGCAATGGCTAGTGCTTACAAAGGAGATGATGAAGTTTGTATTTCCTGGTTAGGTGATGGAACATCTGCTCAAGGCGACTATCATTACGCTCTCAATTTTGCTTCAACTTTCAAACCCCCTGTTATTCTAAATGTTGTAAATAACCAATGGGCTATCTCAACACATAGAAATTTATCAACTGGTGGAAGAACTTTCGCAGAACGTGGGTTGGCCTATGACATTCCAAGTTTCAGAGTTGATGGAAATGATTTCCTCGCACTATACAGCGTTACTAAGTGGGCTCGTGACCGTGCAGGTGCAGGATTAGGACCGACTCATATCGAAGTTTACACCTACCGCACTGGACCTCACTCATCTTCCGATGACCCAAGTGTCTATCGTCCAGCGGATGAGTTTGCCTCTTGGCCTGGTGGCGACCCGATTGAAAGATTGAAAGAACATCTCATCAACAAGGGAGATTGGGATGACGAGAAGAATACAGCATTAGAACAGAAAATTGATGCTGAGGTAATGTCTGCATACAAAGAAGCATGTAAATTTGGAGATTTGGCAAGTGGTCCATATCCTCCAGCAAGTACAATTTTTACCGAAGTATACGAAACTGTACCTTGGCATATCCAAGAACAGCGCGAGGAGTTAGGGAAGTGAGATCATGACAAAAATGAATATGATTGCATCCCTAAACTCAGCACTGCGCTGCCAATTGGAAAAAGACCCAAATATCGTTATCTTTGGACAAGACATCGGTTATTTCGGTGGTGTTTTCAGAGTCACTGATGGATTGCAGAAGGACTTTGGAGCTCACAGAGTATTTGATGCACCCCTTGCAGAAGGTGGTATTGCCGCAATTGCAATGGGGATGAGCCTGAATGGATTGCGCCCAGTAGCAGAAATACAGTTTGCAGATTATATATTCCCTGCATATGACCAAATAGTCAATGAAATTGCAAAGATTAGACACCGCTCAGGTGGAGAATTCTCAGCACCATTGACAATCCGTACACCAGCCGGTGGTGGAATCAAAGGTGGTCATCATCACTCACAATCTCCAGAGTCTCAATTCACTCATACACCTGGATTGAAAGTTGTTTATTGTTCAAACCCATACAATGCTAAAGGATTGTTGACCAGTGCTATTGAATCAAATGACCCTGTAATTTTCTTTGAACCAAAACGCTGCTACAGAGGACCATTCTATGGTGACCCTCATGATGTTCCGACCTGGAACGACCATCCTGATGGTGAAGTACCGGATGAATATTATTCAATTCCACTCGAACAAGCAAGAATTGTCAGAGAAGGCGAGGCTTGTACAGTAATAGCATGGGGTACAATGGTTCATGTTAGCGAACAAGCCATCAAGAACTCAGGAGTTGATTGTGAACTAATCGATTTACAGACATTGTTACCTTGGGATAGAGACACTGTTGTTAATTCAATCAAGAAAACTGGAAGATGTGTAATCGTTCATGAAGCACCAAAGACTTCAGGATTCGGTGCTGAGATGAGTGCATCCATCCAAGAGAGATGTTTCTACCACTTAGAATCACCAATTAGACGAGTTACTGGATGGGATACACCCTTCCCGCATACTACCGAATGGGACTATATGCCTAGTCCAGAGAGAATCGCAGAAGCAATAAAGAAAACACAGGAGGAATAAATATGGGAATTTTTGCATTTAAAATGCCAGACATAGGAGAAGGAGTAGTTGAAGGAGAAGTTGTTGAATGGATGGTCGCTGTTGGCGACAAAATCAAAGAAGATGATCCAATTTTATCAGTAATGACCGATAAAGCAACAGTAGAAATTCCATCTCCAGTAGATGGAACTGTCAAAAGAGTAGTAGGTGAAGCAGGTGACATTCTCCCAGTAGGAGTCGTTTGTATTGAATTTGAAGTAGAAGGCGATGGAAACACATCTTCTGATAGTACGCCTGTTCCTGCAAAGGAAAAGGCTGAAGAAAATCCAAAGGCGCCTGCTGAAACAAAGGCTAAGCCTACACCAGTTGAGGTTTCAGCGCCAGTTTCTGCAGCACCTGCAGTAACTAGGGCTGCTGGCACAAAAGCACTTGCAAGTCCAGCAGTTCGTCAACGTTCACGTGAAGCAAATATCAATCTCGAGTATGTTGCTGGTTCAGGACCTGCTGGAAGGATTTCTCATGCTGATTTAGATGCACATATTGCAGGTGGTTCAAGTGCCACCCGTTCAGCACCTATCGGTTCTAGCGCTAAGGTTGAACTCAATGGAACTGAACAACACAAGGTCATAGGTTTGCGTCGCAAGATAGCAGATAGCATGATGGCTTCATACAGCACTATTGCACATTTCTCATACTTTGAGGAAGTTGATATCACCGCATTGGAACAACTTCGTCAACATCTAAACGCTACTCGTCCAGAGGGTGCTCCAAAACTAACATACTTGCCATT
>ERZ890604.3-NODE-3-length-102102-cov-13.571207_pt1 | contig 102102 bp, 82 predicted proteins | sample MGYA00521097_ERZ890604 | MGnify/ENA primary metagenome ERZ890604 (study PRJEB32303, sample SAMEA104408625) | aquatic metagenome | biome: Brackish water; feature: Chemocline; material: water | place: Baltic Sea | collected 2014-10-26T21:54:00 | depth 120 m ... | reverse complement strand
GTCTTAGTTTGCAAGACTTTGGTTGCCAGCATTGCAAAACTCACCATCGATGCATCTCTTGGAACCAATACATCTGTATCTGCGAAATGTGGAACCCAAGGACGTAGAGTTTCATCAGAGAAGTCGGCACCACTCTCTACACATAAACGAAATGTCAAGTCACTATGTTTTCGAGATACTGCTTGCCCTTTGAGATTCAACTTTTTACTAGCGCTGAACTTTGGGGAAGATAACATCCATGCCGAATAAGGCTGGCTAGACTTTGACAAATCTAAATCGACTGGTTGCTCACAATCCACTGGTCCACAGACGATTAACGGTAACGCTTCTTCACCATGCCCTCTTGAAACTGTTACTCCCGAACTTTCCAATGTTCCAATAAGAGTTGAAAAATCTCTCAGCCGTAATGACCTATCACCATCGATTGCTACACTTTGTCCAATATTAGCAGAAATAGCAGTTAAAATTCTAAATGCAGTTCCCGAATTACCAGCATGTAATACACTAGCTGGCTTAGAAAATCCATCACTGCCAACCCCATGAACTCGCCAATCTACTGAATCTGGGTGAAATGCAACTTCCGCCAGACCTGACTTAGACAAAACTTGACCATTTGCCATATCTTCAATCTTGACTCCAAGTTGTTGTAGGCATCTTCTCATGCTACGTGAATCTTCACCAGCATTATTTACATTTTTTAAAGTTATTATTTGATTACTTTGAGCACTGAGCGCTAATAATCTAATTAGATGTGATTTTGAAGGTGGTAAATCCCACAGTAAATCACCACCTTTTGCCGAACCATTAATCGACAAATATTCGATATCATTGACCGGTGCAGTATCAACTGAGGCATTCCATTTGGAAACCCAGCGTTTAGCCATATTGTAAGCGACGCGGCTAGGTGTCATCAAATTTTGGAACGCATATTCAAAAAGCAGGCACACTCAGCAATACCCATGAGGTTGAACGATTCTAGAGGTCGGCCTCTACGTGATCTGAGAATATCGGTCACAGATCGTTGTAACTTCAGATGTACTTATTGTATGCCAAGAGAGCATTTTGGAAACGATTATAAATTTCTAGCAAAGGAGAAAATCCTAACCTATGAAGAGATAACTACAATCGTCAGTTCACTATTACCATTGGGAATAGAAAAAATTAGATTGACTGGTGGAGAACCATTAATGCGCAGGAATGTCATTGAATTAGTTCGCCAAATAAGAGCATTAGATAGTAGAATCGATATCGCGATAACAACAAATGGAATCTTACTTGAAAAGTACGCTCTCGGACTCAAAGAGGCTGGTTTAAGCAGAGTTACGGTTAGTCTTGATGCCCTCGAGAATGATGTTTTCCAATCACTTTCTGATACTACAAATTCGGTTGATGAAGTCTTGCAAGGAATTGAATTCTGTAGACAAATAGAACTACCAGTGAAGGTCAATTGCGTAATTCAAAAAGGCGTTAATGAAAGCCAAATAATCCCAATTATTGAATATTTTAATCAAGTTTCTATCACTCCGCGTTTTATCGAATTTATGGATGTTGGAACTACCAATTCGTGGAATTATGACGCTGTTGTAAGTGGTGATGAAATGAGAAAAATAATTGAACTAGAATTCGGTCAATTAGAAAAGGTTGAATCCAATTACCCAGGTGAGGTGGCAAATCTTTGGAAAATGAAGAATGGGTCCGAGGTTGGTTTTATTGAATCTGTTACCAAGCCATTTTGTGGGGATTGTAGTAGAGCAAGATTATCTGCAGAAGGTTCCATTTACACTTGTTTATTTGCTACAGAAGGACATAATATTCGTTCGATTCTACGAATGGATGCTAGCCAAGAGCAAATCGGTAATGCTATTAGCGAAATTTGGAAAAGTAGGAATGACAATTATAGCGAACAGAGAGGAACTGTTGAACAAACAAAAGACCGTGTTGAAATGTCCTATATTGGCGGTTAATCCATCCATTTTGTCTGATATTTCTCCGAAGCAATTATTCGGTTGTCAATCAATAATTTACCGCTCGCAATCTGATATAATGGATACCTGATGCTCCACCACTCCCATAATCCGAGGGACTGAAAGTAAATGAGGCATTCAAGGAGGTTGGCAATGAGTTATTGTCCGCAAAAGGACCACTATGGGCGAATGAACTGCTATTCCAAGAGGCGGCGTAGAATCTGTCATCTGTGCTGATGTCATCGATTCTCCCATATTCGAGGTCTATCGCGGCAACTGGCCAGGCATCGAATCTGAATATCACAATATCTATTTCGATCGAAGTTGCATTGAATAATACTGGATTAAGTGTCACTTCATCACTGTAATGCCTTACCACTAAGAGGTCGTTGCGAATCAGATCAATTGCACCATCTTTATGACCGTGCCATAGATTTTTGATATTGATAAATGGTTCAATCGAGAGATTGGTGGACTGGTATTCCCCAGCGGCGCCATCAAATTCCCACAGAACCATCCAGTAACTAGAAGAACTAAGAGTTGTAATCGGAATTAACCAAGGTGCTTCGATGCATAGAGTAACATCTTTTGCACAAGGCTCAGGCGTACCTTGATTTCTTGTAAGAATATGACTTGCATCATTGTCGCTCATCCAAGAACGAAGGGATTCAAATGAACTTGGTGGCTCCTTAGAGGGATCTCTCGTCAACCATGCCATCTGATAATCTTTTGATGAGGCAACCATTGTCGCATCGTCGGGTACTTCTTCCGCTATCGAGCGCATCATATTCACCCATTCATTCGTTTTCCAATGGTGTTCATCTGTCTCCTCGAGATGGTTGACCAATGGGGCAAACACAATCAACCAGATTATAATGCATGATAATGCTGAACGAACCGCTGAATCAAATCTTTCTTGGCTAACATATAGAAAATTCTTTTTCCTGGAATTACGCTTTGATGACCCGTCAAGAGATTTGGGTTGTGGATTAATTAGTTGACTAGCCCATTGCAGCACAGAGTCAAAAGAAAGCGCAGCCAATGCGCACCAAAGTGGCACCAACAACAGCATATAGCGCTCCTCACCGTAGCCAAGGAGTAAACTGTAGATCAGGATATGCGGGATAGCGATAGCCGATAGTACAGCAAGTTCATTCCATTTTTTATCCCGAAGGAGTAATCCGATTCCACCAAGACCGAGAAACCAGACTCCATCCGAAAGCAGATCTAATCGAATATCTAAATATCCAAGAACCGGAAAATTTTCAGCGGACCAGCCCACGCCTTTGACCGGATCAAGTGCTCGGTCTACTGGCGCATCGATTTGTGGACGTAATGAGGTGAGTAAATCCCCCGTTTCATTCCAGTCATTGAGCATGAAAGGAAGGACTGCTACCGACCATGCAAGAATGAACCATATCATCGGTTGTATTCTTTTGGCCATCAACCCTGAAAATCCAATGACACCTAAGAGATAACTGAATGAATATCTTGCCAGTGCCACCCCTCCCGAGGAGAAACCAATGAATAACATCAATATTGGTGAACATTTTTTCCAATCGATGTTCAATAACAAATTCATGACCATGGTTGCTAGCATCGCAGCAAAAACTCCATGATAATACCTCGCCCCCCAATCGATTACTGTCGGTGAAGTGATGGCTGCTGCTGAGAGAATTGTTGCTGCGATTGTCGATGCTCCCAATTTTTTGCCAAGGATATAGGTTTGTAAGCCAAAGAGCAATACTATGCATCGCATCAATATCAATGACAGAGAGCCCCCTTCGTCGAAAACAAGTGTCGTGCTTAGCAACACAGGTAAAAGTGGTGGCCGGAATATACGATTGAATACGTCAAAATCCAAAATATCTGCATAGGTAGAAGCTTGTAAGATGTGATAACCCCCGTCATATTGGACAGCATAACTTGCCGCAGGCCTAATAAATTCACAAATCACTATGACGATTCCAAGGGTGAGCAATACCCACTGAGAAGAATTATTATTCGATGCCCCTTTTGGGGCAAATCTTTCGACGATAATCAAACTAAAAGGCAATAATATCAGGACGGAAAAGACAGAAGTTTTGAAACCAACTAGAATTAAATTCAATTGCAACCATGCAAGAATCACCAACACCATTGGTGCGAAAAGAAACCAGCGCTCAATAGCGTCAACATCAATTGACTCCTCTCCCATTACTTTATCCGAATTCGCTCAAGGTTGTTGTATTTGCGGTAGAACTCGAGCCGTTCTATTCTACGAATGGATGCTAGCCAAGAGCAAATCGGTAATGCTATTAGCGAAATTTGGAAAAGTAGGAATGACAATTATAGCGAACAGAGAGGAACTGTTGAACAAACAAAAGACCGTGTTGAAATGTCATATATTGGCGGTTAGTTTTCAATCGCTGGTAAAACGATATCAACCAAAACAACGCCCGCTGATTCATCGATTAATTTGAATCTCCAAGTTCCAAGGTTTGAACCAATAGCGGTTGAATCAATTACGAAATAATCCCCTTTTGTCACCGAATAACCCGCATCTCTATCATGGAATGAAACATTTGCCCCTACAACCCCATAAACATCTGAATCAGCAACATGACCTCTTACAGGGTCACCTTGTCCACCATCTGGGTAAATATCATACTTCAATTTCGCAGGGTCAATCGATTGATCTAAACTTGAGATTTTGACAACATGGAATCCATTTTCCAAACCACGAACACTAACTTGAGCCAAAGGAGGGGATTTCTCAGTGGTGGTCAAAGCACCTTGCATCATTATGAAAACCATACTCGAAAGCATGACCGTAATCGCCAGCAATAGAACTGTGGCAATAACAGGGCTTACCGCCTCATCATCTTGCTCCAGTGCACTCGCCATAACCTTCCCTAGCCTACATGAGACTTGAACCATGCGCTTAATCAGCGTTAATATAATCCAATATGGACTATTATTACTAATCACCAAGCAGCGATATTTTTGCAATATCAAATCAACCAAAGAGGTTTATCGCATTCCATCGCTCGTTTTATTCCGCCGATTGGTCCCAATATTCTCAACAATACCTCAGTCATCAAATCGCCATTCATGAATGTATATGACATCTTTTTTGAGCGTAGAGAATTATTTAGCGCTCGAGAAAACGAAGCCCTCACTCTATTTTCATACTCTAATAGGTTCGTTCCATTTTCAAGATTATCAATAATTGCTTCAGCTGCAAAACAACCAGAAATTATCGCTTGGCTAATCCCTCCACCATTACTCGGCATCACCAAACCAGCAGCATCACCAACCGCTAACGTAGTTCCACTGACCATGCTTTCAACAGGTCCACCCATTGCAATCCATCCTCCACCCCAAGAAAGTATTTCCAAATTGAGATCATCACAAAACTTCTGCAAATATTGTTTGAGGTTGCCTTCTAATTTACCTGCCCTTACACCCAAACCAACATTTGCTGAGTTTGGACCTTTTGGGATAATCCATGCATATCCTGAAGGCGCTACAGAACCGATGAAAACATCAAAGGAATCTGGTATTTTACCTTGAACTTGTGCATAGATTGTTGGAATTTGGTCCTTTGGTCTATAGAGATCGTCTTGACCTTTTGTCAATCTTGCTACTTGAGCCAGTGAACCGCTGGCATCGATCAAGTAATCACATGAGTATCTTCCTTTATCTGTAACCAGTAAATCACGATTTAATTTACTCTGATGCTGTATTTTCTTCAGAGCCTCTCCACATCTGATCTCCGCACCTGCTTGAATTGCTTTCTCTCCAAGAAAGCCGTCAAATTGTAAGCGATGACCTGAAAATGCATCTAATTCAAAATTATATGATTTCCCAGATGGCAAAAATACACGCATATTGTCCAGGCGATGTAATCTCAATCTATCTGGAAAATCAAAATATGTCTTTAGCCATTGATGGTCATCTAAATTGGAAAAGGTTGCAACAACCTCCCCCCAATTGGGAATGCATTCACCACACTGCGCCGGATTACCGATAATATCTCTTCTTTCTATTACGAGGACATCAACACCCGATTCAGATAACTTCTGGGCACAAGCAGTTCCCGCTGGACCCGCTCCAATAACGATGACTTGTCTGTGTTCGACTTCAATAGCCATAAAATCACCTATTTCTTTCAATAACGTAATCTGTAATTTGAAGCATCAATTGTTTTGCATCACTATCCGAGAAATCATTTAGGTATGAAATCGCTCTTTCAATATGAGTGGAAACTAGTATCTCTGCATAATGCATACTTTCGGAACGATTCAATAATTGCATTAATTCGTCAAAATCATCATCAGAAAAGTTCTCAATAATCTGTGAAAGTCGTTTTCTTGCATTACCATGCGACAATGTCAATGCATGGATTAATGGTAATGTCATTTTCCCTTCTAGGACATCTGCGCCTCGAGGTTTGCCCATTTGGGAATCTCCTCTCAAATCGAGTAGGTCATCTACGAGTTGGAAGGCAATTCCTAATTCCATTCCAAAATGTCCAAGTTTTTTGGCATCACCATCACTTAGTCCGGCGATTAGTCCTGCTGCTTCACAACCTGATGCAAATGGACCTGCGGTCTTACCCCTTACTATTTCCAAATAATCTTCCGGTGATGTTTTCAAATCGAGAATATGGTCTAATTGTTCAAATTCAGAAATTGCAATATCAGCGCAGCATTTCGACATCAAGCGAACAATTTTTTCATCATATCTTCCACCAAGACCGAAACCATGTACGAATAACCAATCTCCTGCAATAATTCCCTTAGCCAAACCCCTTTTTGAGTGGATAGTTTCAACGCCACGGCGCTGTGATGCTTGGTCGTTAATATCATCGTGAACAAGAGTCGCAGTGTGAATGAATTCGAATGCTAATGCTAGTGGCATGACCTCTTCGGAATCCAATCCTCCAGCGATTTCATATGCTAACAAAATGAGTAGAGGTCGCAGCCGTTTGCCACCGGCAAGAAGTACTTCTCCGCACAACCTGGCAACTTCTCCTGCTCCATTTTCAATCTCTTCATCGATTAATGATTGAAGTTCGGCATCAACCATCAGCCGCATTAACTCTAGGCTATCATTTGCCTGCAAATGTTTACTCGCCACGAGCCATCCTACAAGGGTGGCATTCTTAACCGGTTGTCTCCGCCCTCGGCATGCTAGGGTTTACTCTAGCCGAGGCGATTGGATGGAAAACAGCGAGAGATTAGAAGTCCTCACCACTCCCTCCCGAAGAGACGGGGTCCGATTGCAATTAGAGCAAACAATCCAGCAGATGGGTAAAGAAATGGATTTGCGAATGCGTCAAGTCCCCCATGTCGAATCTGCTATTGAGACCTTGAAAGATGGAAATTGTGACTTAATTGCATTAAGCGCCTTTGATTGGAGAGAGTTTGATACCACTGGCCTCTCGATAGTTGGAGTTTTACCTCGGCGAGAACCTACATGGGTATTGGTTAGTGATGACAAACCAGAATATTTGATTGGACAACCTGTTATTGTCTGTGACCACCCATTGCTTCGCCGGCAATTTTTACGAGTTCGATTTGATAGTGTTATCTTGACCAGTGAAGAATTCGCACAGAGTATTGGCAAGTTAGAGGAATATAATTTACTGCTTGCTGATGAACGTGTTCCATGGCTTGAAGAATTGAGAAAGGAAGGTAAGTTAGACGGATACATCGTCAATCGAGGTGAACACCAAGCATTACCATTCAAGGCACGTCGCCATACTTTAGGCTTACAAAGAGATAATCCTGAGCGCTCAAGATTTGTTCCACCACCTCTTCATGGATTCACCTTAATGGTTGCGAGAAATGATTTCCCTTCATTCAAGATACAAAATTGGTGTGATTCCGGAGCATTCATCGCCCATAGAATGGAAAGTGCAATTTGGGATTCATTACCTAAGAATATGTCTCAAATCGTTGGAATATTTGTTGAACAAAGAAAAGTATCGACTATTCTTAGAGAAGCAAAAAGAGCAAAGGATGAGCAAGTAATTGATTCAGTTCTCGATTTGGACAAGAAAGTAAAAAATACAGTTCCCCGACTTGAGATGAAAATTGAAGTCCTTGACCCAATGGGTATGGTTTCAGCAGCAGCAGAGCGAGTATGTCCAGTTGCAGATAGCCATATGGGAATGGTTACATTGCTCAAAGAATTCAATTTACTGCTTGATGCTATGCTCAACGAAAATGAAGAGTTGGCCAAGAACTATCACGGATTACCAGAAGATTTCTCGAAGGCAAAACCTGCGATGATGGATTTGGGAATTGATTACTCTAACTCTTCAGAAGATGAAGATTGAATTCCTAATTTTTCCTTAGCAATTCTAATTCCTTTGGCTGAACGGTCATCACCTGCGATTAAAACATCATATCCTTGTGAGGTGATGTAATTCTGCAAGTCATCCATCTCTGATGGAGAACTATCATTTGATAAATCAAACAGATTGGCATCTAAATTACGTGCATCTGACTCCCATACTGCAGAATTAGTTTGCATGATCAATGTAAACTTTTCAACTAAATCAACCGCTGAGTGAACTGGATTAATAACAAAGGATAATGATTCTGCAACCTTTGCATTGGCTATTTTTAATCGTGATATATCTTTTGCAATTTCAAGTAAAACTTCCTTTAATTCGTTCGAATTATTACTACGAGAAAACTTCCTTTGAGCTTTATCTAATTGTTTTCGCAGTATAACCACGCCTGCAATAATCGCATCTTTGGTTCGTGCAGCATCGATTACTGCGATCTCAGCATTTCCAACACGGGCCATCAAATTAGATTCAAAGATTTTAAATTCTCCTCTGAAATCACTTTTAATTGTACTACTAATCGCAGATGCTAACAGTTGTGCTTCCTTAAGAGAAGATTTAGCTGCACGTTCCTCATTGCCCATGTTCAACCAATTCGGCTGTATGCATTCATCATTTCAAACCCTCGTATGGATTCTCAGAAATTCCCTAGTAAGAGCGCTGGATTATCATGTTCAACCTACAAAAACGGCAATTCTTAGTTCGCGTTACAGCGAAGACACATATACTCTAAGTGACGGATTGGTAATTGAAGGTGATATCATGGTCGACAAAGGGGCTCTCTTGACTGAACTTTATCAGGCTAGGTTTGACGATTTGAAGGAAATCGCAATCGCGTATCAACTACCTAAGTCCGGTTCGGTGGAATCACTTCGTGCCCGCTTAATTCAACATTTGATTTTGGACCAATGGGATTTGTCCGAAGATGGGATTAATAATCTAATGAATGCAGAAATGGGCGAGATTGTAGGAGTCTTTGGAATAAAGAAATCTGGCTCTATTAGAGCACGTAGACAGCGATTATATCTCCATTTATATCACGACCCAAAGGTCCTACTGGTTGAGAAACTGGACGAACGCACAAGAGACCAATTACATGCAATGTGTAAAGTGTTAGAATTGCCTCTTTCTGGAAATAAGCAGTCACTGCTGGTTAGAATCGCCGGAGTTCTTGCAAGTCAGCAAGGTGGCTGGGGTAAAGTGAAGAAGAGTTTGAGAAGGCCGCGTGGCAATATTAATCTTCCAAATATCCCATATCCAAGTGAAGATTCAGCGCCCCAAGTACAAACAGACAGTAGCACAGCAATTCAGAATACCGTTAGTGATTTTGTTTCTGAGCATCCAGCAGGGTGGACTTTCGAGGAAGAAACTGAACTGAGAACTGAATTGGCTGAAGAAGGACTGAATCCATCCTTAGCATCAGTTTCTGCAGATATTGATGTTGCATTGAGAGGCCAACAAGAAATCGAAGAAGATTCTGTTCCGCCGATGATTCAATCTGCACAAATCATGGAGCCAGAATCAAAGCACAGTCTAGAAACTGAAGCCGCATTGATGGAAATAAATTCAAGAAATGCTGAGATTGAAGCAGCTGGTCGTGATTTCCTCATGATCTCTTCGACCAGTGACCGTGAAGACTTGGAAGTGTTCATATCCAGCCTTTCTAATCATGGATTTGCATGTGATATTCTTGCCGTAAGAGATTCTATCCGCAATACCATAATGGAGTTGGATTTCAGAAGCCAAAATGAAAAGAATGCCTTGCATTCGACTCCTACTTCGTGGACTGAAAGAGAAGCATTAAGGGCATTTGAGAGTGCAAGAAATTCATTACGTGGACAATTAGCTGATACTTTAGCAGCTCACCCTGGTGAGTTAGTAAAGGCTAGAATGGCATTTGAAGAAGTCGGTCGCTCATTAGGCCTTGACTTGAGAATTCCAAGTATCTCTGGAAGACTTCATGCTTTGTTTGATCTACATGTTGATATCGGTGAAGCACAAGCACTTCAAGACCCATCTGTAGCAAGAAGGAACCGTGTACTTCGTATTCTTCAGCATGGGACGGTTCATCTTCAAGCAGCCGAATGCCGAACTCTAGATCGGATTGAGAGAAATATTGCAGCCTTTGAAGAACTTGTTGAAACCGTCTTGGAATCAAGTGAAGGAACTTTTTCTGAAGCTCAGCAAGCACTTGTCATCAGATTCCTTGAATCTAGAGGCTATGAAGTAAATACTTCTACATTGAGGCCTAGGATACTTGCCTGTGCAGGGATTATAGGTTCCGAATTAGGCTTTATATCTCCTGCTGAAATACCGCGTATTGCACCTGGAATTATTATCTCAGATAACCAAGTTGATGCCATTGTTGTTGAATTACAAGCACTTGCTGAAGCATTCAAACCAAAGCAAGAAACTGTTGCTTTAGAACCTGAACAAGAACTTGCAGAATCTGTTGCAAATGCTGCAGATCACTTAATAGATGTAAGAGCAAAGATTGACCGAGTTGACAACATTTTAAAACGATTAAGAATTTAATTATTCAATTTGCCCTAGATGCATAGAAGTTTTGAATTACTGTTGATACTCTTTGTATATCATCGATTCCTCTATGGACCATATCGTTGAGTATAGCCTGTCTTTGTTCTACATGCTTTTCAAATACTGCAGGAGAAACTCCTGCTGCTTTACAAATAGTTTCTCTTAATTTACTAGGGATTCCTGTTTCCTCAATTTGTTCAGTAGCTGCATTATACTTCCAAATGATATTGAGACGTGGTTTATCGCCCTCCATTCCTGCAACTTCAGCAACTTCTGTTATCTTCCGAACTGTTTTTCCATTGACGTGAAGACGTGCTTGGATTATGATTAAATCAAGTCCTGAAAGCATGATAGGTGGAACATTCATCGGAGGATTGATCATTCTTGTGACTGTCTCCTGTGCAGTATTGGCGTGCAATGAACCGAACGAACCATCGTGTCCAGTATTCATAGCAGTCAATAGAGTTGCACATTCCGGACCACGTACTTCACCCACGATTATTCTGTCAGGACGCATACGTAGTGAAGATTTCAAACAATCATTCATATCTACTTCTGGAGTTCCATCAGGCCTCTCTCTCCTAGTCTCCATTCTTAACCAATGGTCGTGGTAAACTTGTAATTCAGCAGTATCTTCCACTGTTAGCAAACGCCTTGACCATGGAATGAACATTCCCATGCAATTCAAGGTAGTAGTTTTACCTGAACCAGTACCACCTGCAATTACGAAATTTGCAGGACGACTATCCAATCCCTCAATCCAAACCCACATCATTGCAGCAAGTCTTGAGTTTACAGTTCCAAAACGAACTAAATCGATTATAGTAAGCGGATCTTCCTTGAATTTTCTAATAGTCAATGTAGGTCCATCTGGAGTAACTGGAGGTATTGTCCCATTTACACGAGAACCATCTGGTAGTCTTCCATCAAAGATAGGAACTAATCCGGGTCCATCTCCAAGTGGTACGTTAGTGAATGCAGCAATATTTTGGGCAATTTGCAAACCGGATACATCATCTATTGTAATATTAGTTCTGCACATTCCATGTTCTCTGTGGGCAACTTTCACACATTGAACACCTCCGTTATACATTACCTCTTCAAGTGCATCATCTTCCAATAGAATGGCTAAATCACCATATGGATTTGGTTCTACTGCTCCATCAACATGATATATCGGGGATGGATGATTATCTTCCATATAAATCGTTACTCTTCCGTATTGTTCTAATATTCTTTCAGACATTTTAACCACCACCTATTACCTTAACCGCACCTAAATACAATCCCATTGAGATCGCCATCCACAATGGTATGAACCACAGATAGCTCTTCAAACGACCCAGCATTCTTCCAGACACTCCGACGCCCACTGCTGAAGCAGCAGCAAAGAATGTTCCAAATGTGGCATTGAAATCATCTAATTTGAATCCAGCACTTGCTGGTGCGAAAAGACCTACAATAAATGCAATTAGTCCAGGAAGACCGACAGAAACGAACATTATGATCAGAATCCCCCTCCCCAATAATTCATTTTCCCTTCTGTTGATTAGATCGTTAAGCCTCTCGTAATCATGACTTAGACTATCTAAAATTCCTTGTAACGGTGCATCTTGCTCCATTGCAGTCTCAAGTAACATCATCACTCTTTGTACCTGTGAAGACCTCGTTTTTGCAGAAAAAGAGGTTAGTGCTGAGTTAATATCAGATGAATGACTCTCTTCTAATGTTTCCTTTAATAATTCACTAAGCAAACCTGGTGCACTTTTTGATTGCTCCATCATAGCCTCTTGCAATCCATGTCCTGCTCCAACCGAACTCGCCAAAGATTCAAGCAGTCCTGGTAAAGAATTCTCTATCTTTCTTCTACGATTGCGTTCGATGATAGGTGGGATTCCGCCACCTGCAATTGCAATTCCAATAACACCCAAATAAAGTAATAATGGTTCACCATTGAAAGCTTCTAGGAATCGGAAAAACATAATATCACAATCCCGGGTCCTTGGTGTGGGCCTTTAAGCCAATTAGCATCATGCCAACCAAAGTCAGAATCAATCCACCATTTACTACACCACTAATTAGAGCAGGATCAGGTATTGACATAAATGCTGCAATATCTCCAGTTAATAATTGCGGAATTAGTCCTGCGATTGACAAGATAATTGGACCAATCATTCCTATTGAAAGTAAAGTTTCAGGAACTCCGCCAAGTTCTTCGATGTACTTTTTGACTTCTTCTGCCCTTTCTTCTTCCATTCTTGAGCCTTGCTTTCTCAACGTTTCTACGACATCGGTATTTTGAGTAACATTGGTGTAAAGAGTATTCAACAATCTACGGTATCCATCGGATTCAGCAAGATTCATCATACTCTTTAGTTCATATTCAAGGCCCCTGGATTTACCACCAGACAACCGCTTCATTATTTTAGAAAAATCTTCACTGATGATTCCATAACCACCTTGCCCGATAGTGTGTAAAGCGGCTTCAAGACCAACACCGGAGGACATTAAAACATCAAGAGTTCGGATGACATAGAGACCTTCTCTCTTTTCATCCAAAATCCTCATTATTCCACCTCAAACGATATCTTCAATCAATTCCAACAAGAATGATTCGCTATCACTATTGTATTCCATACTTGCGAAAACAACCTTCACATCTCGTTCTTCAAAAGGATCGTGAATGAATGGTTGACCGGTTCTAAAGATAGAATTAAGTGTTTTATATTCATCAATACCAATCTCCCCTTTAACTGTATAAACAGTAGATTCAGAGCCTTCGTCGTTTAGATTATCACCTTCTCCACCCCTTACAATTGTTCTGGTAATTCTACGAGTAAGTTTTACCCGAATATCGGTATTTGGTATTCTAATCCAATCTGCGCTTGTTGTCCCTGTTGCGGGACGGATGAAGAAATCTATTCCTGCCATGCTACGACCTCTATACTGACCACAACCCGAGCGGGTATTCAATGTGTTGGATTGTCAATCACTTATTCGACAATTTTGAACCAGCCAAATCGAGGCTCATGGACTACACCTTTTTCAGATAATTCATCCAACATCGCTTCGCCATCGGGTCGTGGAAAACCTCTAGCATTGGCATTACTGAGTAGTGCTTCAAAGTCAACCCCATCACCCTGATCAAGTTGACGGATTAACGATAGCACACACTCTTCTAAATCGGAACCTTCCCCTTCATCATCACCTTCTACAGCAGATGATACATTGAGTACCGGCACTGGTTTTGTGGCGCTAGACATCTTACCCTCAGCGATATCTAGGGCTTGCATTATATTCAATTTATATTGCTCCAAATCAATTTCACCATAGTGGTTTCTAGAAGTTATCAAACCCTCCACCAGGTTGTCCGGTATACTTTCACTTGCTGAATATGCTTGTTTCGTTGGTTCAAGTTCAAGAGATGCAGAGAATGCATCCATTCTGTTAATTGTACCTTGGCAAGCACGTGTTATCCAATTCGCATATGTTTTGCCATCGATAATACAAGCTTCTTCAGGCCTTAGCGAGGTATAGATTGCACCTTCTTCTGTTTGATACCATCGCGCCTTTGCAACCATCAACACCAATTCAGGTTCACCTGCTTCCATTTTTGCAGTTAATCTCGTTGTTAATTCACGCATTGCTTCACTGGCATAATCTCCAACCGAGAAATAATGTTGTCCGGAAGGGTCTCTTAATTGACCTTGATACAAAGTCGAACCATTTGCTGTTTCACTAACTTCTAATCTCTCGAGCAAACCTGCAACTATTACACGATTTACTTTCGCTCCTAGTTTGGTAATTACAAAGGATGGATCAAATTCTCCAGACCCTTTTTCGTTAAGGGTTGCATCTCTAAATTCTGATGCGAGCATATGCCATGCAGGTTGACGCTTTACCCTAGGTCCTGCTTGCATCAATTCACCCCCCATTGTGCTCTGATTTCAGTTGCTTTCATCTCGGCATCCTCTTCGACCATTTCTGCACTATCTGCCAACATCATACCACCTTGCTCATCAACGATTGTTCGACCTGAAGCACGAATTTTTCGCCCTAACATTTTTGACCTTAGAGTTTGTACGAAATCTAATTGCCCATTTGAATTAATCTCTGAACCAAGTTCTTCTTCTGTCATAGCGAGTAGACCTAAACTTCCTTCCTTGTTAATTAGTAAGGACATGCTTGCTAATCCATCATCGATAACCAATCGCATCCTAACATCTGTTTCACCGTCATTAGCATCATGTGTTGCGCAATGTCCATCCCTCAGAACTCTCCTGCATTCGGTACATCTTTGAATAAAACCAGAATCTTCTCTAACACTTACTACGATTGCCTCGGTTGTAACGCCGACCCTGCTCGCCCCAGTCGCCAATTCATTGAGAACTACTTCCACTGTATGTGTGCTAAAATCAATATCCTCATCCCAAGGTGATTTATCCAACATTTCAACTTGATCTGCTGTGTCAACTGTGATATCTGGTATTCCTTGCCATGCTCTTACTCTAACTCCTTTCAGCTTTACTGTGAGGGGTAAACTATCTACATCAATAGGCAAATCTTCCCATGCACTCATTCGACATCTTCCAGTTGGGTCTGCGATTTGCCCAGACCAAAGATATTTATCGGTACCATCTTTGGTGAATGTTCTTTTTGACCATTCGATAATCTGTACAACTGTATCAACATCCCTTGCACCATCTCTTAACTCGGAAACTGTCAAGACCGTTTGCTTGGATAATGTTTCAATGCCCGGAAAATTCTTATCGTGGAATAATTCAACCTTTGTAGTTCTTCCAAAATTCAACTCAGGTGTATCCCTAAAGGTACGGATTTGAGCACCATCAATTTTTATCAAGGCCCCGACTTTATGTTCAAATGATTCCCAAGAGAGGAATCCAATTATTCCTGATTCATCAGCCAATCGTCCTCTGACGATGTCTATTGAACCTGAACCGTCCTTTTTGTGTATCTGGTCTTCTCTTAACGAGAGAATTCTGCCAACTACGCAGGCATACCCATCAGTTGGAAGTGAAGCAATGTCTTGAGCTTCCCCTGGCGCCACCACTGGTCTAGTTCCTTCACGGATAACAACAACCCGGGAGGATTGATTGATATTTAGAGACATTTTTCCTTGATATTCATTTACTGAAACCCCTTCAAGTCTTACGATTGAACCAGGTGCCAGATTTGGACTCGGTGCCCAATCTTTGTATTCCCAACGATTCTTGTCGCCGTTTTCTGCCCAAGGGTTATCTTCTAACAATCCGAAAGCGATTTGCTTTTGTTCACCGCGAATTGTTTGTTCACGCAAATTATGTGAAATGATTTCAACTTCGATTTCAATTTCCTTATCAGCAGCCTTCAATTCATTCAAACGTTCGACTTTCTTTGTCGCTACTGGTTGGGATGAAGAAGATGACCCACCAGCCCTAGTGTTTGGAATTGACTTTGAACTGTTCAGACTTCTAATGATAGACCTCATCGAGTCTTGAGGAGGAATTTTAAAATCATCCTGGTATTTCAAGAATGCAGTAGCAATCGCGTCGTAATCTGCTTCTGGGCATTCCTTTTGTACTGCTTCGATATAGGAATCAAACTGTCCATCAGACATATTTGACACCTCTATTATCTTCATTCGTTAGTGTCCTATTCAATGAATAGGATGCGGGCTTTCGTGCGTTTTGGTTGAGACTTGACACTCCCTTGACCTCCATGGAACTAAGCAAAATAGACTAGGGCTAATAAACAATTTCACGACCCAATTATGAAAAGTGAAAGTAAAATGAGTGATTTAAGAAATATTGAAATATAATATTTCAACTTCAAGCCGGATTTATTCTAAATCCATCCATCACCAATACATCAGGAATATGCATCCCTCCAGTAGAATATGAATCCTGGATTATCGGCCTATCTCCTAAGATTATGTTATTTGATAGCGCCTTTGCAATATTTCCGGAGAGGCCTGCTTGCTTAATCGGCCCTACGATTTGACCATCAACTACTTTCAAAATCGTACTTGTTGTAACAGAGAAATCACCACTGGTTGGATTAGCGGTATGAGCCCCCATAACACTGTGGACAATATATCCATTTTCCATATGAGAAATTAAATCATCACGACTCTTTCCGCCTTTGCTTGATTTTAGAATCATATCGGAACAGCCAGTATATGGTGGCGATTGATGACTACCCCTGGAGGCTGATCCAGTTGATTGGGCATACTCAATTCTTCCTTCTGCCATCATTTGTGCTGAATCTCTTGTAGACCACATAGAGCCTACTAGTCTTCCATTTTCCACCAAAGTCTGAGTCTGTCTAGGAACTCCTTCTCCGTCTAGGCTTGAACTACCCATCCCACCTTCCATCAATCCATCATCGATTAGTGTCAAGTCATTAGCAAGGACCATTAGCCCTTCATTTCCAGACCAAAAAGACTCTTTCCTCGCCAATTTCTCACCTTTGGCTGCTGCTGGAATACAAACAGAAAACAATGGCGAGAAACCTTCACTAGTCATCAATACCGGACAATCAACTGCTTGTGAATCAACTTCTATCGGCCCTCTGGTACACTGAGCCCAATGAACTGAAGTTTCGATGCAATCTGGAATTGATTTTAGTAATTTACGACTAGAACTGCTTTCCCAAGCGCTGGTTAATTCATCGTCCTCATCTATACTGACTTGAACTCCCGCTCCGTGCGAAGTTGTGATCCCACTGGATAAAATTCCTTGGCTGGTTACTATGGCTCCCGCTGTAGCTGAAACGCCGACACCACCGCCAGTTACAACCGCTCTTGAATCCAATGAAGCAACTTCGCTCAATATTGAATCCGCTTGTTCTAATAAGTATTCTGGACCAACATCTAGGATCTTACTATCACAGCGACCTAAGACATCGGTAGATTTTTGATTTTGTGGAAGACTAAAACCTTCAACAGAAGGTGAAACCTTTGCAATAGAAATTGCTTGAGAAACGGCATGCTCAGCACCTGAAACATCTACTAAATGAGCATATCCAAAACGCCCACCATCCAATACTCGTACACCATATCCGCCGTCTCCTCCTCCGGCTGCGAGTGTGATCTTACCCGCTTCAATATCTAATTCATGACCATATGATTGAAATGCGACAACTTCCCACTCACCAATTCCTTTGGATTGACATATCTTGCCAATTGATTGCGCACCTTCAACGATACGCTCTACAGCATCATCCGGTAGCATTTATCCCACCAAAGCCTCGCTAATACGCATTATTGGGCCACCATCTCCAACCGGAACAGTTTGCCCTTTGCCACAGAAACCAGGTGCTGCTAACTTTGCATCCCTAGTTAATCCGTTTACATTTTGTAAAATCTCTAATGTTAATCCACTAACGCTAACATCTTTCAAAGGTGTTGTCAGTTCACCGTTTTCGATTAGCCACGCTTCCTGTGCTGCGAATTGGAATGAACCTTTACCAGTATCAACCTGACCGCCACGAGAACCACAGGCATAGATTCCATAATCAATATCTTCCATTAAATCATCAATGGTATCGTGATTACCACCCATTATCATGGTATTTGACATTCTGACAAGTGGGTGATGCAGGCCATCTTGGGCACGAGCACCTCCATTTGGTTGTATACCGAAATGTGCCGCTGTCTCCCTATGGTTGAGATATTCGGTTAGAACGCCATTGGTAATCAATCTCTTGGCCCTAGTATTTACTCCCTCATCGTCTATTGGATAAGCGCCGTATCCACCTCTCATAGTTGGGTCATCTACAACTGTAACAATATCTGACCCAATCTTCTGACCCAATTTACCATCCAGACAGGAGTCTCCTGCTGCGACTAAATCTGCTTCGCATGGGTGGCCAAGTGCCTCGTGAATGTATACGCCAGTAAGATCACGGTCTGCAATTAGTGGCATTTTTCCTGAAGGTGCACGTTTTGCTTTCAACAATCTTAGTGCTGCAACCATTGCATCGTTACCGAGTTGACCTAAGTCACAAGATTCGATTAATTCTAGGCCTCCTTCGCCTCCATATCTTGTTCTATAGGAAACTACTTCGCTATCATCTCTTGCAGTAACCATACCTCTTACCAATGAACGTTGGAAAGACCAAACCCTATCCATGCCCTCACTAGTCAATAGTTCGGTGTGGATATGTTCATCGGACCACCCACAAGTGGTTGAAACTACTTTCTCGTGATCACTTGCACTATCAGCGATATTCTTCAACATATCTATTTTAGTTGAAAGATCAGTATTTCTGATATCCTTTTTTGGCCGCCAGTGAATCTCATCTTGGAAAATTGGTATTTCGGCCAACTGTACTGGTTTGTCAGAACTTGACCTGCGCTTTGCAACCGCCTTTGCCAATCGAACAGTAGATTCAATTTGCTCAGGTAATGATGCTATGTCAGTAGTTGAATGAACTCCCCATGCACCATCTGCAAGAATTCTAAGAGTAACACCTACTTCTTGACCTGGAATCGCATTTTCCAAAATTCCATCTCTTAGATTTACACTTGAACCAGTCTCTGCAACCAATCTTACTTCTGCATAACTTGCACCGAAATCAACAGCCTGTTGTAGAGCATTACCAATCTTTCTTTGGTCTAAATAACGGCCTGTAGTAATTTCGGAGTTTGATGGACTAGAACTAATCACCATAGACTTAGGTAAGGGCCCGCAGTGCTTGAACTCTCTTATTGAAAGATTAGAACTTATTTATCCAGAAATGACGATTATGCTGAAAAATCAGCGGATAAAATATGCCCCACTAATCCTTGCTGAAGATTGTCCAGAGGAATCCCTTCGGTCATCAATCCTAATTTTTTGGCCCCCGCAGGAGAGAATGTTGGCACCTCATCGGCATATTGTAATCCAAGATTTGAAAGTAATTTACGGCAATCGGATTCAAATTGACTATCAATGACCTCATCACAACCTGAGGGCTGCAAGCCTGCAACCCCCTGTTGTGTCAATATCGGTTTTGGTAAATATAAAATCCACCCTGATGTAACTCCATCTTGAATGCCAGCCCTAGAAAATGCCTCACTAACGTGATGCGTCCCCGCAAGATATCGCAAGAATTCTGCATCCCTCCCTCTGGCGAGTTGATTGCCATTAGCAAAATTCCTTTCACAACAATTCCAAGCTGTCCAAAGTTGCTGCTCAAATTGAACTGCATGTTGAGCTACCAACATCCATCTTTCATCAAATCTGTTTTCAAGGAACTTACCAATCAAGTGTTTTGAAGTAACTGGTTTGTCACTTCGCCATGCAACGCAAGGAAACTTAGGCATTGTCATCGTTACGAGGCAGGAGCGCTTCTATTTTCAATCAACCGCTTAATTCTCCCCATCTAGTGGGATATCGTCATCTCGTAATTGTTCAGACTCGAGAAACTTTAAGTTGCCTTTATCAGCATTTTCACGTTTGATGTATTTACCGACTTCAATAAGCAAATTATCAACGATTTTTGGCCCCCAGCCGCGTTTACTAGACAGGGTTGAAATCTCTTTATGATTCATAGCTGCCAAACTTTTGACGCTTCTATAGCCCAACGCTGCGAGTTCTCTAGCTCTTCTCCTACCAATTGAACGGAGATTTACCAATTGCAGTAGATCCTTCTTACAACCGTGTCTAACTCTTTGTTTGATGATATCAATTTGAGTGGATAATTTTGCGATGTGCTCCATATGTTCTTCAGAAAAAACATCATCTGCCATTAGAATTGCTTGCGCACCTGACATTAGCCAACTGATGATATCAACTCGATAATTTACATCACCTGGGGTAACTTCTAATGTTGCTTCGATTTCTCTTAGCGTATTCTCATCCATCCACATTTCCAGCATCCATGAAGATTTTACATAACCGAGTAATCTCTCTTCATATGATGAATCGTGCAATAATTCATCTTCAACAGAATTTGTTTTGACCCATAGCGGTGAACCCGGGGCCATATCCTTTGACTTAGCCCATAGTGAAGAAAAATCTGGAGTTGCGGTTGCAAGATGCAATAAACCAAAATCAGTAACAGGGGCATTATCTCTTACTAAACGACGTATTGCTCTCCTCAAGCCATGCCTTAGAATAGATGCTGAGAGTGGGTCCAAATAGAATTGAGTGACTCGTTCCCCCATTATCGTCGCTTCATATTTCATCGCTAAATCATCAGTGGATTTTTCTGCTTTCCATCCACCCACACTTCTTAGATCTGCAGCATTAGAAAAACCAAGAGTTGCACCAGTGTGTGCTGAACTCCGATTCATATACGATTGTTCAGAATAACTTTCTGTTTCAAATTTGAATTCAACACCTCCTGTTGAATCTGCTATTTTTGCCCACGCCGGCATATCTGTTTCTGAATCAGAACTCTCATCGGCTTGTTGCTTGCTATCATGGCTCAGCGAGAAATGTTCATCAATTCCATCCTTTCTTATAAATCGCTCATCTATAAGCCATTTTAACATCTTATCAAGGCGTTCTTCAAGCACCCCTGATGAGATACAATGACCTAAGAAAGTAGCCTTGAAAAAATCAAAAATTGACGAACGATGTTGCATTCCACCCGATGTTATCATCGACAATAAATGCATCCTCATCGCCGGTTCACTGGCTAGTTTAGAAGTAATATCTTCAATCGGACCAAAGAAGTATTTATCACTGACTTCATCTGCTAATTCCCAACCATCTGTCCCTTTACAGAGAATCCATGCTTCTCCAAAATCATCGTATCTTGGCCTTCCAGCACGTCCTAGCATTTGCCGCATTTCCATTACCGGAAGAGGCCTGCTCATTCCATCATCCCAGCGTTTTATATCTCTAACAAGTACCCTTCTCGCAGGTAAATTCACTCCTGCTGCAAGAGTCGGTGTCGCTGTCAAGGCAACTAACAATCCTTGCTTGAATGCTGACTCAACTTCTTTTCTTTGATTATGTGTTAACCCAGCATGATGAAACGCAACACCCCCTGAGATTGATTCACATAGCGACTCACCCATTGTAGATTGGGCATTCCTTGATAGTTTCGCGGCTAATTCTTGCAATTTAGCCAGGCGTTCTGGATCTTGTTTGGCCAGAACTTTTTTGACCCTCTTCGCAAGAGAGTGAGCTTCAGATTGGGCAGAACGACGAGTTCCGACGAAAACGAGTAATTGTCCATCTTGAGCAAGTGAATCAATTACGATCGCTCCGGCTGGATGTGACTTTGGACCTTCGAGATCTCTGGGCGGATTCAATTTTGCTATCTCTTCACCAATTTGCGATGATTGGACCATTCTAGGTTCTATGTGTAAATCGTGAAAAGTAGAGTACTCGAGTGCTACTGGCCTCCAATCAGATTGTACTAATGTGGCATCTAACCATTCTGCCAACTCCTTACAATTACCAACGGTTGCGGAGAGAGCGATCAATTGTGACTCCGGCCTTAGATACCTAAGCCTAGTCAAATTTATTTCTAAGGTTGGACCTCTAGATGAATCGTTCATAAGATGGAACTCATCGGCGATTACAATAGAAACATTTGCAACGACATCTGAATTTGAACGCATGATTGAATCCAGTTTTTCCGATGTGCAGACTAGAATATCACATGTATCTGTGTTTGCAACTTCACGTACCGAATCACCGATTCCAAGACCGATTTTTAAACCGAGATGGTCACCCAGCTCCTTTAATTCTTCGTATTTCTCGCTGGCTAGTGCCTTCAATGGTACAATATATACTGCTTTTGAACCGATATCATCAACTAACAATTTCCGTAAAATCGCAATGTAAGCAACTAGAGACTTACCACTTGCAGTTGGTATTGCCAATAATATATTAGATCCTGAAAGCACTGCAGGCATAGCCTCTGATTGTGGCGGATGTAATTTCTTAATCCCCCATACATCAGTAAAAAACTTCTTTGCATTATCGGGCAAATCTAAAGACATCACCTCACTATGTTGCGCCGACATAAAGTCACATACTCGCCAACAGTCCAAAAGGAGCGCGCCTATTCATTTTGCTATAAATTTAATAATTCGCCATCAATAATCTTGGAAGTTTTGATGAAAACTCTCCCATCACATGCGGTATCCCTAATACCCACCGCTAACGGTGCCTATTTCATGAGAGATGATGTTGAGTCGATTGTGGAAGAGCGTCTTTCAGTATTTGATGACGAACCTGACTTGAACGATTGGTTCGAAGTAATGTGCGGTGCAGCGATGGCCGTGCTAGGAATTTTCCATTTGATTAGCCCCGGAAATCTGGTTGATCCTGACGTTATGCGCTGGTTTGCAGCGGCCGTCGTTGCCGCCGGTGCTGTTTGGGCTGGGCATGGTTTGAAAGATATGGCTGTTAAAGAAATACGCCGTTCAATCGCAATACTAGAAGTTGCGCCTGCCAGTTCAGGTGTAAACCATGGATTAATTCGTGATGTTCTCCTAAACCCAGATGCATACAAGGAATTCCTTGTTGAAGCATATAGTTCAGCATGGGAAGATGGAATAATTACCGAAGAAGAATTAGCAGAATTAAAATCATTCCAACAAGCTTTGGGTATCACTGATGCCGAAGCAGCAGAAATGAACGTTAAGGCAGCCATTAAATCGGCTGCAAAAGATGGAAAAATCACTAAAAAAGAATCGGAGTCTATCAAGAAGGCAGCAAAAGAATCGAAACTAGAAGAATCTGATATCGAGAAAGCGATCGATGAAGCACTAGAAAAGAAGTGATTCATCAATTCCATTTGGATTGCGTAAATATTGTTTCCGCTAGTTCGATTGCACCCTTGTACCTCACATACTCAATTCGTGTTGCTACTAGGCATAAGACAAAACCAAGTACTGCAATTAATACCGAATTGTCCATCAATCCACCTGCATTCCGTACCAATTTAGCATCCGGAATATCTGCGAGGTCAAATCCTTGTGATTCTGTGAATCTAACATCCAACAAATCCAATTCACAATCACATAATGTGACAGAAATTCTTTCTGGGAATAATGCAGACTGTAATTTGGACCACTCGCCTTGTGAAATAAATGAGGGTCTAGTACCCCAAGCAGGTACTGAAACCGCCCCGGTTGAACTCGTTCCAACCATGTCAACTTCAAGATGGAAGATGGATGACGATGGTTCCTCATCAACCACCATCAATGCTTCCAAAATTAGAAGGTCCAATAATAACGAACGCCCTGCGAGTAGGATGAATTTCACAGTCTGTTGTTCTAGCATTCCTTGATCGGTGGTTTGTGCACCACCTTCTGCGACTTGCGAAAATATGGCCTTATCTATTCTGAATGACTGTAATTCGGGAATCAATAATTGGTATCTTCCATCGGGTAGTGGATATGCTTTTTCAACATTTAATCTCAGTTTGAACGTCTCACCATCTAACATACCCCAAGTAGAACCAGTATGCTCAACCAAGGTTTGCTGTGGAACTCCAGGATAAGATACATCCCATAATTGTTGTAATCTCATATCTATCATTTCATCAAATGAAATTTCATCTTCGAGTTGAACCTCGTCTGCTAATGCCCATATTGGACTAATTATACCACCAAAAAGCAGGAGTATAACACCGGGTGTAAAGAGTCCGAAACGAACTGTTGCTGATGTTGTTAAGCGTAGTGCTCCGAAGCCAAAACCGAGAAAAGATAGAATGCTTAGCATCAATAACGGGCTACTAGTTCTTTGCAGATTTATTGCCGTTACAGAGTCATCGATTATTGCAGAACCTGCAGGGAAATAGGACTCACTTTCAAAACCATTAGGATCTATTGGCCCCATTCCTTCGAATCCTAATAATCCAGCCCAAGAATATGATTGAAATGCGCCTGCCTTACCACCGAAGCATAGATTGTATTGACCTACTGGTAATGCCCTCCAGCGATATGAAATTCTAGTTTCCTCCTCATCCTCTTCAAATATTATTTCTGGTTGTCCAGATAGCCTCCCATTTGGTGTTATTAAATCTGGTAAACCATGAGACTGTTCAATTTCAATTGGCACTGGTTGCCAAATAATAATCACTTTCAACAATTCATGTTCTTCGATTTCAAATGTCCAACAATCTCTATCATTTTCAACCAATGCACCATAATGCACAGTTTCAAATTCATCTTCTATTGGATTAGAATCACTTGATGGCTCATCACTATTTGCTTCTTCGATATTTTGTGACCATGGAATTGTCAATTCTAACAATGAATTACCCCAAAGATGTAGTTCCCAGGTACTTGGCCTATCGATTGTAAATGTCAGTCTTAAGCGCACATTTTGCCCTGCCCACAGCAACCTTTCATTTTGTAAATCAAGTACTTCATCATTTATTCTATAGGGTTCATTAGCGGTTTGAGAAGGAATGTTCTGAGCAGGAAAATTCCAATCCGTGACACTATTTCCGATGATTAAAGAGACATCTAATTCTGGTCGAGTCCAACCTGTTAGATCTTCTCTCAAACGTAAATCAATTACCATTTCATCCAAAATATCTGGCAGTAATGCTAATTCTATTTGTCTCGGTTCCATTTCAAATTCCAAAGTTACTTTCTTTGATTGTCCTGGAGTTGTCACCACATCTTGAGATATCATTTCTTCACCTGTTGCTGCAGTAGATGATAATGAACAATTCTCAATATCATCACAGGCTAAAAACAAGTTCCCCCCATTTGTACTGTCGGTTAATCCTGCTGAAGAGATTGGAATCATAGATGAAAGCAGAACGCAGAGAAATAATATTGTCAACGAAGTTGACCTAGACTCCGCTCTCATAGTACTTGCTGATAGACTTCTGCTTTGAATTAGCCGATTATTTGCGTAAAAAGTAAACTGCTCATTCTGGTTGCACTTTCTTATCGATTAATATTGTACAACAATGTCTGCATTTGTATTTTCTATTGCCTCGTTTTTGCCGAGGATATGATTTTTCACAAGTTTTGCAAACCCAAAGCCATTTCGCATTTGCTAATCTCAATGATTCTGTGAAATTTGGCCCATCTAACTCATTAGTAGTGCCTGGCCATGAATTTTCTAAGGCTCTGAAAATAGAATTATGCGCTCTCCAGCCAAGTGCGTGAATATATTCATGATGCAAGACAAATGCTGCATATGCTTTCCATTCATCCTTCAATAAAGATGGATGAAGATCTATCACTTCCACATCAAAAACGGTCAGTTGATTGAGATTGACGCCCCTTTTCCATCTTGTAACCCCATGTCTTTGAGTTGCATTTCTTCTCAACACACCGAGTGGTATTTCGGCCAACTTTTCAACATCTTCATTCTGCCATGCTGGCATGTCTTTCATTATGTGTATGACATCATCCCGCAACTGCAACAAAGCAGCATAAGCAATGCCATTTGCTTTGGCCAAGTCATCACCTCAATTCCAACGATGATAAGCAGGATGGCCTTCTTTTACTGCCACGAATAACCCGCTACCTGTAGCACAGACCTTGCCATTCGCCTCTAACAATAATTCGATTTCAGCCCTGTCATCTTTTAATTCCTTTACCTGACTTGTAATTACCAATTCACAATCTTTTGGCGTAGGGCGGCGTAAATTTACAGAATATGAAGCTGTTACAGTACATGGAGGCTCTTTCAATCCTTGGGCCTCCATAATGGCAATTGCAGCAGTCCAATTACCATGGCAATCTAACAGTGTGCCGATGATTCCACCATTTATCATACCTGGGAATGCCTGATGGTGTTCTTCTGGAGTGAAATTTAGCGTCAATCCGTTGTCAATACGATGGCTATCAATCTTCAAACCCTTGTCATTTGCAGGCCCACAGCCAAAGCAAATTGACTTGGCAGCATATTGACGTTGCACTCCGACTCCGCTCATGTTGGTGGCTTATGCTCAAAGTCTATGTTTGCTTTGGTGATTCATCCCGAAGAAGCGTAGTATTGATGGCCAATGAATGAAAGGACTGTTCATGGGTGACAAGGAGAAGGCCAAGAAGACCAAAGTTCGCGTCGCCTTGGAAATACCCAAAATACGCAGAATGGCCATCGAAGAAGCAATGTCAACCCATGAGCCCGAAGCACATCCAGAGTGGGATAGAGGGGCTGAATGGAATGATGTACGATTCTACAGAAAGCGCGTTAAACCCGGAACATTAAGAACAATTAAATTACCTCTATTAGAAGTCCAATTGGGTGATTCTTGGCCAATTCCTGTAACGATATTACATGGCATCCGTCCAGGTCCTACTGTTACTATTCTCGGAGCGATTCATGGCGATGAATTAACTGGCCCAAGCGCATGCACTCATCTATTGAGCAATGCTTTTACCGATATTGGTAAGGCACTAGATCCAACACATTTGGCAGGAACTATTCGAATCGTTCCAGTGGTTAACCTTCCTGGATATCGTGAAAAATCTAGATACTTTCCGGATGGAAGAGATTTGAACCGTCAATTCCCTGGAGATTTTAAAGGAGCCACTACAAGAAGGGTTTCTGCTCAAATATCACGCCATTTAATTGAAGGTTCTGATGCGATAATAGACCTACATAGCGCTGCAAAGGGCAGAGATAATATGCCACAAATAAGGGCCGACCTAGCCCATGTAGGCTCAAACTTACTTGCAAAGTCTTTCGGTATTGAAATAATTTTGGACTCGAAACCACCAAAAGGTTCTCTACGTAAACTTGCAAACTCCATGGATATTCCTTCAATTACCTATGAAGCTGGTGGTGCAGATTTATTAGACCATGAATCTGTCAAAGTTGCAATACATGGTGTACTAAATTCTCTAAGGATTATGAAAATGATTCCGGGCAAGCCAAATAGACCAAAATTCAGAGTTTTAGCTTCCGGTTCGAGTTGGATCCGTGCTGGGGAGGGTGGATTGCTTGATATGTTTGTTAGTGCAGGGACATTGATGAAAAACGGAGAAGTTATCGCCAGTATTACCGATCCGGCAACACCGGGATTGACCGTTGATGTCGTCGCACCTGAAGACGGTTTAGTAATTGGCGCAGCAACAAATCCTTTTACCTCAGCAGGAATGCCAGTAGGTCATTTTTTGCCAATCTCTAAACATCTAAAATTATTAGAACAACAAATAGATGAAAATGGCCGATTCATCACATGTGGATCGCAAGGAGAACCATCTTGGAGAGAAGAATCCGATGTTGATGAATTCGCACTGGAAGGCGAATGGAGTGATGAAGGTGTTGATTCAGAATGGACTTCTTCAAAAATAGACGATGATGTTGATACCGATGGAATCGGTGATAGTGAAGAAGATAATTGAATTTATCATCTTCAATTACTATTGAATGAATCAACTGCTTGATGAATTTCTTTATCAGTCATATTCCTTCTTTGACTCTTAGCAATTTCAAACAGATGAACCACTAGTTCTTCGTTTACTTCTATTCCCTTTTGTTCAAGCCACCAAATGATGTTAGAACGGCCGGCCATATGACCGATGCGAATAACTTGCTTTAATCCAAAATCAGCAGCAGGGACACCAGAATAAACCCTGTCAGCAAGCCATTGGTCGCCTTTTTTCATCGCTTTAATTACCGCTGAAGCATGAACACCTGTTCCAGTTTCAAAAGCATCTCTCCCGAATACTGGATAATTATGTGGCAATGGAACTTCAATATACTCATTTGCTTTCTTTACATATTCATTTAGTAAAGTCAAATCATTATCAATAGCGCCCATTAACTTCAAATTGACCAGTGTTTGGTCAAGAGGAGCATTACCTGCTCTTTCTCCAACTCCCAAAGCAGTACCATGGATTACATCTGCGCCTGCTTCAACAGCTGCAATGTTATTGGCTACTCCCAAACCTCTGTCTTGATGACCGTGCCAATTAACTTCGATTTCACTTCTCATGTATCCGGAATCTTTTATCACTTCTTCATCGATGAAATTTAGTAACTTTTTGACGCCATTAGGCGTTACATGTCCACATGTATCACATACACATAGGCGCCTTACACCCAATTCCATTGCTCTTTGATAAATCATTTTGACATCTTTCGGCTTTGACCGAGTTGTATCTTCGGTAACAAACATAACAGGAACATCATTTTCAACTGCGAATGACACTGCTGTTTCCATCGTTGACAATAATTTTTCTATTGTCCACCCTTCTGTGAATTGACGTATTGGACTGGTTCCTAAAAATGCACTTGCTTGGATTTCGATTCCATGCTTTTGTTGTAAATCGACCAGTGGCTGAATATCACTCATCAATGTTCTAACAGCAGCACCTGGTCTTATCGAAAAATTATTCTCAGTGATATGACTTAGCATTGCATCAATATGCTCAAGATGGAATGGACCCGCTCCAGGCAACCCGAGATCTACTTTTTGAATTCCCAACTTTTCCATATAGCCCAACAATTCAATTTTTTGTGGAATCGTCGGATTACGCGCACTTGGACTCTGCAATCCGTCTCTCAGTGTCTCATCATCAAACCAAATCCCGTGCGGGTGGTTATTTGAGTCTCGAGAAATATCATATTCGACTCTATTCCAATCAAAAATCAGTGCACGCTCATCCATTTCAATTCACCTAATTGCCACGACAAGACGCCGCCGCGTTCAATGACAACAACTCACTATGTTTGAAGTCGTCGCAACGAAGCGCTTACAGAAAAATCTAGGCAATCACTCTTCTTCGCCTGTTTCACCGGATTCTGACGCATCGGCAGTGCTGCTATCATCATCGACTAATTCAGCAGGCAATCTCGCGGTGAAAATCAAAGAATCTGTAAAGCCATCTTTCTTAGCATTACGTAATTCCATTATCCGTGTACCCTTTGATTTCTTAGATTTGGTCTCTTTGGTTTGAATCGCTTGTAATCTAATCATCATTCCTTTCTTGGTCAGTAAGAATAACTGGTCGCCCAAATCAGGAATATGCTTTGCACTGATGATCTCATCTCCTGCTTCAGCATCTAGATTCATTGTGTAAGCACCTTTAGCACCTGGCCTTGTCTTGCGATAACCGTCGGTCTCAAACATTAACTCACCATCTTTGTTCATTTTTTGAACACCTTCTGCATCTAGATGAGGGATACGTTCCCCCGTTCCAAATCTGCTTCTCTTAGCCATTCCATTTCTTGAAATTGTTAAAATTTGAGTCGAAACATTGCCAGTTGCTATCATTCCCACAACATGTCCACCATCAGCATTCTTTCTATTTCCAGTTTTTATTCCATACTTTCCTGCTGAAACTCTTCCGGTTGCATTGATGTTTTTACAACTAAAACGACTAGCCAATCCTGTACTTGAAATCATTACGATATCCACGTCTTCAGTTCCACTGCGCACATTGACAAGGCGATCACCTTCTAATTTGAAACGCAATGCAAACTTACCGTTTTTATTGATTTTAACATATTCCTCAAGTTTTGTTTTCTTGATTAGACCTAGTGTTGTAGCAAATAATAGGAAATTCCCTTTAGGCTCTTCCAATAGTTCTCGCGATAAAGGTAGGATAGTTACTATGTTTTCATCTTCTCTTAGACTACTCAGTAAGTTTCTGATGTGCGAACCTCTAGAATGGCGGCTACCAAGTGGTGTCTCCCATGCTTTTAGGCCATATACTCGACCTTGATCAGTGAAAATCAATAATCTATCCTTGCTAAAACAGGTCATTATCAATTGAGGTGTATCTTCATTCTTGGTTGCAACACCTTTCAGACCCTTTCCTCCACGATTTTGAACCCTAAACGCTTCAACTGGTGAATGGCGGATATAATTGTCATTTGAAAGAGTAATTACAATAGCGCGTTCCTCAATTAAATCCTCTCTTTCCATTGATAATGGCATCGGATCAATATGACTTCTGCGTTCATCACCATGTCGTTCAACAACTTCAGATAATTCAGTTAACAGTATGTTCAGTCGGCGAGTTTGAGACTTAATAATATCTTGTAAATCTGCGATTTTTGCTTGCAACTCGTCGTATTCATTCTGAACCTTTTCAACATCCATTCTACTCAATTGGTATAATCTTCTTTCTGCAATTGCTTTAGCCTGTGGTTCTGTAAATGAAAATGCTGCAATGCCTGACAATGTGTCATCTCCACGCAGTACGGATTCAAATTGTTCTCGGCTAGAACTTTCTTTTCCAACCTTGACGATTTCATCGATTCGATCTTGTGCCTTGACCAATCCTTCCAAGATATGAGCTCTTGCTTCAGCCTTATCACAATCAAATATTGCTCTTCTTTCAATTACATTTTCCCTATGAGTCACATAGGTGTGTATCATCCTTGGCAGAGTCATTAAAACAGGACGACCATCAAGAATTGCCATCATGTTTGCCGAGTAAGATTCTTGTAAGCGACTAGATTTGAATAATTGGTTTAACACTGCATGAGGGTCAGCGTTATTCTTAACTTCAATAACAACTCTGATTCCTTCCTTGCTTGATTCATCTCTAATGTCGCGGATTCCAATAACAGTACCCTTTGTAACTAATTCTGCGATGTGAATAAGCATATCGGCTTTCTTCACCTGATATGGAATCTCAGTGATTATGACTCGCTTGCCCTTATCGTCATCTAATACCTCGCACTTTGAACGTACATGGAATCTACCTTTACCAGTAGAATACATATCATATATTCCATCTATACCATGAATACTTGCTCCTGTTGGGAAATCAGGCCCCTGTACATGCTCCATATATTCGTTGATTGAAATATTTGGCATTGTGGATAGGTCCCCATTTGTTTCCAAGATTTTAGTAACGTGTAAATCAATCGCAGAAGCGACTTCGGTAAGATTGTGCGGCGGTATTCTAGTTGCCATACCTACAGCAATACCATCACTACCATTCAATAGAAGATTTGGAAGCCTAGAAGGCAATACTGTTGGTTCTTGTTCAGAATCATCAAAATTCGATTGGAAATCGACTGTTTTCTTATCAATGTCTTCGAGCATGTGCTTAGCAATAAGGTCAAGCCGACTCTCTGTGTATCGCATGGCAGCAGGTGGGTCTCCATCTATTGAGCCAAAATTACCTTGTCCATCGATAAGTGGATAACGGAGAGAGAAATCTTGCGCCATCCGAACCATTGTATCATATATCGATTGATCGCCATGCGGGTGATATTTACCCATTACTTCTCCAACTGAACGTGCAGACTTACTGAACTTCTTTTCAGATGTGTGGCCGCCTTCGAACATACCATACAGAACTCTTCTATGAACCGGTTTTAAACCGTCTCTGGCATCTGGTAATGCTCTACCTATGATGACAGACATCGCATAATTGATGTACGATTTTTTCATCTCTTCGTTGATTGGTTGATTTAAGATATTGCCCAACGGTTGTTGGGTTTTTTCCTCTGATGTTTCTTTGTCGTCTTCTGGTATTTCAGATGTCAAGGTTTGTCACCTCCTTTGCGTACTTTTCAATAAAGGCTCTTCTATCAGGAACGTCCTCTCCCATCAAGATCTCAAACATACGATCTGATGATTCTGCATCTTGAACTGTGACCTTTAGCATTGTTCTTGTTTCTGGATTCATTGTTGTGTCCCATAATTGATCTGGATTCATTTCACCAAGACCCTTGTATCTTTGCACTCCTATTTTGGCTGCAGGATTATCAGCCCTCATTTCAGCGATGATTATATCCCTCTCTTCATCGGAAAATGCATATTTGCTAGTACGTCCTTTTGATAATTGATACAATGGAGGCTGTGCGATAAAGACATGGCCACCTGTAATTGCTGGGCGCATGAACCTCCAAAGGAATGTCATCATCAGAGTCCTAATGTGAGCACCATCAATATCGGCGTCAGTCATTATGATTATTCTTGAATATCTCATCTTCTCAGTATCAAAAGCACCTTCATCCTCCGGATTATTTCCAACACCGGCACCGAATGCCCTAATCATAGTTTGAATCTCATTGTTTTGGAATACCTTGACTAGATTTCTCTTTTGCCTTTCGACGTTGAGAATTTTACCACGTAGGGGTAATATCGCTTGTATTCTCCGATCACGCCCAGTCTTTGCTGAACCACCTGCAGAATCACCTTCGACTAAGTAGATTTCACATTCGGCTGGGTCTCTAGATTGGCAATCTGCCAATTTACCAGGAAGTCCGCCGCCCTCTAATACCCCTTTACGGCGTGTCAAGTCTCTTGCTTTTCTAGCAGCTTCTCTTGCTTTACTGGCCAACAAACCTTTCTCAACTATTTGCTTGGCAACTGAAGGATTTTCTTCGAAAAACTCACCTAACTTTTCATAGACGATGGAGTCAACGATACCCGCTACTTCACTACTAACCAATTTGTCCTTGGTTTGGGATGAAAATGATGGATCTGGGTGCTTTACGCTGACAATCGCGGTAAGCCCCTCTCTGACATCCTCTCCCGAAAGTGCTATTCCTTTCAGTAAATTTCTGTCTTTAGCGTATTTGTTTACGCTACGAGTCAAAGCACCTCTCAGCCCACTTAGGTGAGTCCCCCCGTCCTTATTGCGGATAATATTGGTGTAGCATTGAATCGATTCACTAAACGCATCTGACCACTGTAAAGCGAGTTCTACTGAAACATCTCCAAGTTCTATCTCCCTGGAACCATGAACGTGTATAACTTCACTATGCATTGCTACACGGCGAATGTTCAATTGATGTACGAATTCTTTGATTCCACCCTCGTAGTGGTGTTCACTAACATGGTCTTCATCTTCACGTTCGTCGGTAATTATTATCTTTAGTCCTGCGTTGAGGAAGGATGTTTCTTTTAGGCGCATGTCGACCGTGTCGAAATCAAAATCGAGGATGTTGTGAAAAATATCCCTATCTGGCTTGAATGCGATTAAAGTACCAGTATCTTGGCATTCACCAATAACTTTCAAATCGGACACAGGAACTCCCTTTTCGTATCTTTGGAAATGTATTTTATTGGCGCGGTGAATGGTCATCTCCATCCACTCCGAAACAGCATTTACTGCTGAAACACCAACTCCGTGTAATCCACCAGATACCTTGTAAGCATCGTTGTCGAATTTACCTCCAGCGTGCAGTTTAGTCATGATGACCTCTGCTGCCGAAATTCCGAAATCCTTGTGAATGTCGACCGGTATTCCACGTCCAAAGTCTCTAACCGACAGAGAACCATCTTCTTTGATATGTACTTCCACGGAATCATTTTGGCCCGCTAAATGTTCGTCCACCGCATTATCAACGACTTCCCAAATACAATGGTGTAATCCCGAGCCATCGTTCGGATCTCCGATGTACATTCCCGGTCTTTTTCTGACCGCTTCTAACCCTTCGAGGACCTGTATGCTGGATGCGTCATATTCTTTTGCCATTTTATTCACCTTGAGTAGATGTAATTAATCATTAATGTGCTTTTGTTTAGGAGTTGGCCGGGATATTAATTATCGATAATAATTGTCGTAGTTAATTCGAACTATTTTATTAATAACTCCGTATTATTCACGCCGCCTTAGCACATCAACTCCCTACACCATATCATCCCCCGCCTAAGGCTTGTAAAGGTAGTGCCTGACAGACATCAAATGTGCTTGAAAACGCCCTGTGTTGGCACAAAACACCCTCTTGCCCACTAGGCATCTTTTTGACATTCTGTTGCCAAATAAGGGCGCTTTTTGCAATATCGTACGCCACGATTAATAATTTCTTAATTAATAATCAATTATAGGTGAATTGTTTTGCCCATTATGCAATTAGTAGTTACAATTAATTTAGGAGTTCTACCCTTTATTAATCTGCTAAAAATGCGTATTTGACCGCCCATTTTTGAGCGAGATTCACAAATATTCTAATTGTTTTGAAGCGTGAGCGTTAAGAATGGACGGCAGGTCGCTCAAATCATGGCTGACCCAAATGTGTGTGTCTCTCTTGAAGCGACCACAGTGAAAGAAGTGATGGACGAAGCGGCACGAGCGAATCTTGCTGGTGCTGATATGGTCGAGATTCGATTTGACAGATTGTACCTTATCAAGCCTCAAGCCACTATATCTGAAAATGCAGAAGGCGAGAGAGTATCCTATACACCCCCTGCTGTTGAATGGGATACACGTGAGTTCGAATCAATTAATGTTGAAAGTTGTCTGGAATCTATCAAAGAAGGAATTCCATTACCCGTAATATTCTCATTGAGGTCAGTTCGCGAAGGTGGGTTTTTCATCGGTACTGAAGAGCAGCGCCTTGAGATTCTAGCTCAAGCAATCGCTTCTGGAATCTCATGGGTTGACCTTGAGACCAGTATTGAAGAAAAGGCTAGAGCAGGCCTCCTAGAGGCTGCTAAGGCGGCTAAGTGCCAAGTTGTTGCTTCTACACACAATAATGAATCTATGCCATCCGCTGCAGAGATTTCTGAGCTGGTACGCTCAAATAAGGACCTCGGCGACATTGTTAAGTTCTGTGGAAGAGTATCAGATCATCAAGATGCACTACAAATTATTCACGCATCACAAGAACTCGCTGATGACAACATTCAATTCAGTTTGATGGGTTTGGGCAATGGTGGAGATTGGGCACGTATTCACGCACCAATTCTTAATCAACATATCGTTTATGCAACAATGTTAAACGAATTTAGATTAAATGAGAAGGGTTTGGTCAATGTCAATGATCTAAGAGATGCCTGGACGCTTCTCGACTACTGATTTGTCTCTTTCTTGGGAAAGCGAATCGATTTCACCCTATTGAATAGGTGGTGGAAGCAATTGTTCCGGCATAGGCGGTATTGCTTTAGTTTGAGTCTCATAAACGATTGGAGGTGGAATCTCCAGTAAAGGTACCAGTTCTTCTTGCTTTGGTGCTAATCCAGCCCCCATATATTTGCGATTAACAATTATTGGTGCTATCATCATACACCCTACAATGCCCAAGAAAGCAATAGAAACTGTCCAAGGTGGCAAAATGAATGAACGCAGCGTGGTTACTATTGACACATCTGCATTTACAATCTTATTCGGAGCCTCAGCATCCGAGTCATGAGAGTTATCCCACGTATCAACCACTACATAGAAATCTTCCCAATTGCTACCTCCGAATAAATTATTATAGATTTCTGGAGCATCTAGACTAACCGACATTACAACTTCATCCATATTTTCATATTCATGCGCATCCCTAAAAGTGCGCCATCCCAGAATGTCAAAACTTCTCCATTCAGGAGGGATGTTTTTGAGACTCTCTTCGACATCCCCCCACCAATCATAACTGCTATGGCTACGCGAATATGATTGCGTGTATGAGTCATATTGACTAGTAGTCATCAAGTATACATCACCAAATGCGGGAACTATTTCATCATCGATTATATGAGTCAATGTGACACAAATAGTAGTCCTGTGGTTGCTTGAAAGATTAAGACGCAATGCACCTACACTATCATTTCCAATTTTCATAAAAGTGCTATAATCTTCAGCAAGTGGTGTCAGTACATTATTTTGCCAATTGTTTTGATACATGTAAGGCTGTTCCGGACTTAGTGGATAATCATCTTGATTGTTGTTATCTGATTCAGGGGGTTTCATATCTCCGTCTTCATAATAATAGTCTTCTTCATAATAATAATCATTATAAGAGTTTTGAAATGGTACTTCCGCTACTCTCTGTATTGTTTCATTCCAAACTACTGGCTGCCAATCACCTGAACATGCACTAGCGGCTTGAGCGTTAGAAATAATACCCCCTCCAGTGAATCCACTAGAAGTGAGAGGGATCAGGACCAACATTGTCACTAAAATCGTCACTATACGCACTATTGTCTACCCCCTACATACATTCCAAGACATAGGGGGTTGATGGATATAACGCTCAACCTCTTCTTCTAAGTGGGCGGATATAACCAGAATCATCTGAACGGCGTTCTTCCTTTGAAAGTATAGATGGGGCCGGCGGAGGTGCGTGTTGATCCATGCCCAACAATCCTCCTTGCGACTCTACATGTTCTACATCATAGGTTTCAGCTGCCTTCTTTGCCTCTTCCTCTATTTCCATAGGTTCTCTCATTACAAACCAACCTAAAATCAATGCAGCTGTGATAAGGACGATGAAGGTTAACAGGTCTGAACCTGCATCTGCTAGCCAATTCTTCCAATCCTGGACACTGAAATCGGACAAAGATGGCGGTGCTTCCCCTTCAGGAATTACTTGGACGGCATAATCCATCTCATCGCACATGTCAAGTCCATTGCAGACCTGTAGACGAATTTGTACTAATCCTGCTTCTTGCCAACTTGCAGAGACTCTAGTTCTTGAACCTGTGAGAGGCAATACCCAATCATCAGCAAAATCACCGTTTTCATTAGCATCAACTGCCAAGTCCAAATCCCATTGAATCAATAGTCCGGATTCAATTCTCTCGTCACGGTCACTGATTGAACCATCTAGTACATTCAAATCCCTATAAATGATCAATTCATCACTTTCTTCACCAGTAATATTTGCACTCAACGAATTTACATCCCCTACCAATACATCATCAGGAATGTAAATCTCTTCAATCACCGGAGGTGTGTGGATAATCACCGTATAGGATTGCCTTGAAACATCCCCTGTACCAAATGAATCTCTAACTGTAAGCGTAACAATATATTCACCCGGAATTGAATACGAATGCCAAGGAGATGGATCGTGGTTCAATGGTGTAGCATCGCCGAAATTCCAGGTATAACTAACGATGCCGTTCCATTCTGGAGATGATGATTCGAGTGGAATATACATCCCTTCATAGCGACGGTCTCCATCTCTTGTCCCTTCCGAATCGAAGTATAGTAAAGTCCCAGGTGCCGCAATTGAATTACCATCTTCGTCAAAAGTTCGAGACCATGATTCTACCACAGTTCCTTCGGGGAAGGATGTTTTATCGGTAATAATTTCTCCTTCTAACCATGCATCTAGTATTTTCACACTAATGATTGGAACTGGATTAGAGATTCTAATAACCATAGTCTTTGCAATACTCTCTTGCCCACTTTCATCGGTAACAATCAGTATTACACTGTTAACTCCAGGTTCAGTAAAAGAATGAGTGACTTGTGGCCTGTCACCGAATGTACCATCAGAGAAACTCCAATTGAATGTTAAGTCACTTGAATCACCAACTGTCCCATCGGGGTCAAAACTATTTCTTCCATCAAAGGTGTATGGGGAATCAACTTGCCCATCTGTTGCGCGGAAATCTATTAATTCAGAACCGGTTGATGCAGTTGTACGCACAAGGAAATCTGATACTGGCATTTGATTGAGAACTGTAACATAAAATTGTGCAGTAGATGAACTTCCATCGTCATCAGTTGCTGTAAGTTGGACTGTCATTAGTCCGGGGTTATCCCATCCGACTATAGGATTGGATTGGGCACTGCTGGTAGTTGTGAAATCATCAGTTCTATCAAGCGAACCGCCATTGAGGTTAACACCATCAGGGAAACTCCAGGAATATGTCACTATTTGCCCATCAAAATCTTTGAAAACATCGGGCATTACCATTGGCGTATAGGTGTATGTAGTCATATTCTCCGACCAAATCTGAACCGGAACACGATTGTTTACAGTGACGTTAATTGATTTTATTCCGATATTAATACCATCAGAAACACTCAATGTTAGAATATATGTTTCATTGGTAGAATTCAATGCCCCCCATTCGTGGTGAGCAGAATACATCCCGACTCCACTTTGGCTAGTACCATCGCCCCAATTCCAGTCGAATTGGAGATTTTCTGTTGGCACATTATCTGCTGTTCTACCTGCCGAGAAGAGGATTTTTTGGTTAGTCATAATTGAAATTTCCGTTTCAATAACAACATTGTTGACTGTGATGATAGGAACGGGCTGCGTAATATCATTAACTACTATTTCATGAATATCCGTTTCCGACCAAGTTCCACCTACATCTTGAATTCTTAAAGTGGCATTGAATGATCCGACCGAGGTATAATATCGTACTGGAGATTTCAAACTTGAACTAATATTGTCACCAAAATCCCAAGCATAGGCTGTTGGTGAGTCATAATATGGTAACGAATTATTGTCCAAGGAAAGGCCCCATGCGTCAAAACCATCTCCATTGAATTGGACATTTTCCCATGTTTGTGTTTGATTTGGTGCGACACTACCATTCGCGGTAGGACGCATATTTGCTAGAGTTTGTGGCGCTGTCGTTTTGGTGTCAATCAATGTTCCAAGCATATCTCGCATCTCCAAATCAAATGTATATTGATCAGTCATTGCTGCTGTAAAGTAAAAATTACCTCCAACATCTACGCCGCCTCCAGCAGAAATTCTATTTGTTAGTGAATCTACTTCATTGCCAAATGCATCCTTAACCTTGACAGTGATATCTAAATCTTCAAAGAAAGCATTTGATAATACATTGTAATTGATGTGGGCGGTGTCTGGTGAACCATCTCCATCTCTATCGGATAGAGTCGTTGTGTTCAGTCCAATAGTAGCAGGAGAGGTTATTCTTGCTGCTTCAACATCGATGGTCCCTTGTGGATAGGAAGACCCACAAGATGTGTAATCACAATCTGCAACCGTACTTGCATACCATGTTATTGCCCATACTTCATCTGTCAAATTGCCAAATCCAGGGATAAGGCCTGTAGCAACGTTATTTTTGAAATTCAAATCGCTAACACTCCACAGTCCATCAACTGTAGATTTTGAAACTAAAACTCCATCAAATTGACTGACATCTGCTGTAAACCTCATTGTCAAAGGAGCTGGAGAGGCTGCTCCGGGAGTGAATTTATAGGAACTTATTCCCCATCCTTCGACGCTATTTCCTGTTGAAGACCAAGGTCCAACCCAATCTGAGTTAGTATCAGCAGGTTGTGCCCTACAGAATGAACCGGAAGCACACGCTTGTGTCAATTGAAGATTAGGATATCCCCAAATCCCTTGATCACTATCTAATGTAGCAGCAATTGAGAAATTGGCAAATATTTCAGACATAGTCGTACCAATTTTACCTGATTGGCCGGATTGAGGAGAGAGTGCCAGGTTGACAACTCCTTGCCCGCCTGTTGCACTATCCTGTACTAATTGCCTAACAGCCGGACCTCCGCCTAAGTGTTCAGCCAAATACATAGTGAACATATATCCTGCACCATAATCTGCAATTCTTTGATTCCACCATCGAACACTTAGTTCTGGACTTGTAGTCCAAGCATTAACGTGCCCTACAAGAGTTGAATCTGCACCAAAACAAAGATAGATTGCTACATCTGCATTTCCTTCATCTATCCACAGATTCTCATACGGGTCTAGCGCATTATGTAATAGATGTTCTAACTCGTGAGCAAGAATTGATTTACCCCAAGTTAATGTTATATCTGCATAATCAACAAAGACGGCTTCTCTCGAAACTGCAAATGAAGGAGAGAAATAGCCACCGATATTGTATGCCCCATCGATATCATAAATTACGATTTGAACTTGACAATTATTATCTTTATCAGGAGGGGCTAAACCTCTGCCGTCCTGGTAGTCCTTTCCATAGTAAGTAGTCATTGTTGGATAGATTGTTTGATCCCATGTTTGTGCAAGATTGTTTAGAACGGTGGATGAAAGTGTTCTTCCCGATTGCACTAGGAATGCTACTGAAACAGTTGTTTTTGCCACATAAGTGTCAACCGAACCACCAGATGTTGGAACGGTCAGTGTATCTCCGACCACATGTGGCGAACAAGCTCTTGCTGAAGCACGACCACTCGTAGATGGCTGCATTAACATTTCATCTACGCCCGGCATACCGGCTTCAACCCACTTTAATTTCATGAATGATGAGGCCGAGACAACAATCTGGTCCTCTTCAATAAACAAATATTCTCTTCCATCTTGTGCATCAAATTCAGAAATATCGCCAATTATCACTCCTCCGGCATCATATGGCACTACTTCGTACCTATCTGATTCGTCGGACTGCGCCGCTACAGCCATCAATAATGGAGACATGCTAGCAATGAGCAATACTGTTACGAATATGAAAGCTGGACTGGTGCGTAGTTCCGACATTTAATTGACCTCAGGGAAACGCATCACTGGTTCCCAAAATCACCACTTGAAATGAAGTATTTAATACTCGGTCAATGAGGATTCAATAATGCTCTTGCCACTTAACGCTAAAAGCCGCGGTCAAAAACGCCTCATAGGTGTCGTTTTTGTCTGTTTGTTGCTATCAAATGTCACATCTGCAAGTGGTAATGAAGATAATTGGATTAATTCGGTTGACATTTGCCAAAAAACAAGTGAATTACAATTTAATGGAACATTGGCAAACCAGAGCGTTACATGGCAAACTGAACTTGGACCAAGATTACCTGGTTCGAACGCTTCATTGGCACTCAGAGAGTCAATAACTGAAAATCTTACAACTTATGGCTGGGATGTCGAATTAAGTACCCACATTTCTCATGAAATCGAGTTAACTAATGTAATCGCAACTTGGAAACCTCAAAACCTTAGTCCAAATGAAACCGAAGAATTGGGTCGAATCGTATTGTCTGCGCATTATGACACTAGAAATATAGCCGACAAGGATTCCAATGTCTCTCTGCAAAACACCCCTATTCTAGGAGCTAACGATGGGGCGAGCGGTGTTGCTGCTCTTATCGAGCTAGGTCGAATCATCCCTAGTATGGATTTGAATAATGAAATCATGCTACTATTTTCTGATGCTGAAGATCAAGGGAATAACTACACGCTCGGTGCTGAGGCATGGGCTGATAATCTATCTCAAGAAGAAATTAATCGAACTGAATCTTTCATTTTATTAGACATGATAGGAGATGCTGATTTACAATTAACAAAAATTATCCCTTCAACACCAATCTTAACTGAAAATATGATGATATTGGGTCAAAAACTAGGGCTTTCTAATCAAACAGATGGTTGTAATGGTCAAAGGTCTGATGTTATGCAGTCCAATCAATCATTAACTGTGATAGATGACCATGTGCATCCATTCGCTCTTGGAATTCCTTCTCTAGACATTATCGACTTGGCATACGGTATAAACGCTACTCCTTTCGGAGGTTATTGGCATACCACACAAGATACCGCAGATAAAGTAAGTGCTGAATCGCTAGAAAGTGTTGGGAGGATTGTAGAATTGGGACTATTAACAGGGGCATGGACGTCAATTGACACCCCATTAGAACAATCAAAACAATTAGAACAATCAGAACTATCAAATAATTCTGAGCCCGAACAACAGCAACCAATTGAAGAAGCCACCAACAAAGGTGCTGATTCTTCTAAATTATTGGCAGTTTTGTCTTTCAGTGTTCTTGCTATAAGTTTAGTTTCTTTATTTTTCCTTAAGCGCTTTGTAGAATAAAATGATCGGTTTGTTGCGCGGACTTGCCGGGAAAGGGGTAATATCCGCGCACAAGCACCTATGGTTTGAGCGGAGGAGGTGAGGGCGTGTCTGGCAAGAGTATGGAAGAAAGAAAGGCTGCACTGAGAGCACGTGTCCAGAGCAAACTGCAAGCCTCGCAAGATGCTACTGAACAAAGAGCTCTAGTTTCAAGTGAAGAACTGGTTGTCAGTGTTGAAGATGTAGATGCTGCTGTGGAATTAGCGGCTGAAAAAACAAAACAACGATGGTTACGATTGGAGGAAGTTGAGAGGGGCCGATGGAGGACTATAGCTGCATCTTTGATATTATTGGGCTCATTATTGGGGATTATGAGTGGTGCTTTGATTCTACAAGGAAACCCTAGTGACATTATTTCTTCTTCATTCTTCGCATCTACTGATTCTGTAGATGTCATAGGTACTGCAATTCAAGCTGAAGAAGGTACTGAAGTTGAAAATGTAACTGTTGAATTAATTGAAATCGACACCAATACAATCCTACGTACAGTGAAAACAGATGCAAATGGCCTCTTTGTCATTGATAATGTCATATCAAAATTACATATATTGAAACTGTCCAAAGAAGGCTATAATACCATGGAATTGAAAATAATTCCTGAAAAGGCAGGAGTCGGACCGATAACCATGTCTTATGGTGATGACACAATTACGCGAGACCACCACACAGTGGCCACTGGATGGGGTTTAGAGAATGCTGTAGGGCTTTCGACAACAATTGGGATTCTTACGGTAATTACCGGAATAGTGGGGGTTCAAGCTGCGGTTGAAGTTAGAAGAGGTAAGTACTACAGGAGGACACAGTATTTAGCAGGAATCTCATTATTCAGTAGAGGATTAATAATATTTGGACCGGCATTAATCCTTGCTGGAATGATCACGATGGTGTTCATTAAAGAACAATTTGATGATAACCAGGAGGAATGAACGTGTACCTCATCACTGTCGAAGGAGGTGATGGCTCCGGAAAAGGTGAAGCAGCAAGGATTATTCACGAGTTAGTTGCTGAGTTCCCATTCCCTGGATATCACTCAACCCATGAACCAAGAAGGCATAGTGAATTAGGTAAACTGGCTTTGTCATCTGTCAAATTAGGTGATAAAACTCCTTTAGAAGAAGCTGGATTGTTTGCTGCCGATCGACTGGACCATTCGCATACTTGGATTAGACCACTACTTGCAAAAGGACATGTTGTAATTTCAGATAGAAATATTCACTCATCACTAATTTATCAAGGAGTCGTCGGAGAACTGGGACTTGAACAGGTTGCCAAAATGAATGCTGCATCAATGATTCCCGACCTTGTATTTTGGATTGACTGCGACCCTGATAAAGCCATTAAAAGAATAAAGAGTGGTACTTTGCGAATGAGCAGTGGCAAAACTGAATATTTTGAAACTCCTGAAATACAGAAAACGATTAGAAAGGGATTCAATGATCTTTTATCAGGGGAAATAACTGTTCCGGCTCCATTTGACAAATGTTGCGTAATAGGGCCAATCCTCAATGAAGGGGGATTGGATGAACTTCGTAGAAAATTGCGAACAGAATTACGCGCTTTTTTCAATAGAAGGCCCGCTCCATTAAACGTTGATGCCGATGAAGTCGATCGATACCTATTGAATGCATTGGTTAACGATGTAAAAAAACAAACAAGGTTACCCGGTGCCCCTCAAGAGAAAACTTCGATGAATATCGGTTGGCTTTCGGGTGAATCACCAGCAAATTGGATGCATTTTGCTGAAGATAATTGGCCAAAAAAGTCTGCAATATCATTTGATGTCCCTGCAAGCCCACATGCCCAATCGTGTTGGGCTGTTTTGGGAACTCTCTCACTAATTGTAGGTTCGAGTGAAATTCCAAGATTGCATAAATCACTTGGCCCTCATCGAATGGTTACACAAAGACATACTCAACGATTGGTTAGGTGGCTGGAGAAGGAATGGTGGATTCATAAGCAACAATCCCATGTACCTTTCGCTGAAGCACAGATGTTCAAATTGAGAGATGACAAACTGGGATATTGTCGTTTAGCATTAGCAATGTGGCCATTGCGTTCCTCTCTAGCATCATGGAGGAGATCTAATCCAAACGGCGAATGGAAGAATTCTTTAGCGGAAATATTACTTTTAGGACAAGAAAAATCTCCTCCTCCGGCGACTAGGAAAGCTGTTAGCTATGTGATTAGCAGATTGGAGATGCTTACTAGTGGCCATGAAAATTGCCCTGTCCCACAGGATATTGATCAATTAATAGTGTGGTGGAGCATGAACCCACCGCAATGAATTCATTCTTCTGATTCTTCGATTAACTCAAATTTCGCCCCACCTGGCAAAACTACCTGACTTGCATTATCGAACTTAATAGGTCTTGCAGAATACATTGAAGAAATCAAAATTGCAAGACCGAAACCAAATGGTGCACCTGTTAGTATTCTTGCCATGTTATTAGATTCATAGTCAGTCAATAATTGTGTGAAGCCATCAATCATTAAAGGGACGCATAATAAAACTCCAAATCCTAGCCAAGACAAGGTTCTGTAATTCCCTCTATATATTTTCTCCAACCATTTATCTGGAATCATTGATAAGCATGTATCCTTGATTGTCCAACGATTATACCCCTTTCTAGAAAACACTAAACCACCAATTGCCAAACCAAAGAAAATTCCGATATCCCTAGTACAAACTGGCATTTGATTACCGTTAATTTCCCATGAGCGTTCATGCTTATTGTGACAATTCAAATCTCCAAATGCATAAATGAATCCAGTATATGGGTCCAACTCCATCCAAGAAAATTGATTATGATTGTGAACCGTGCCATCTTCATGCATATGTGGTGCAGATGCTTGCTCACTATTCCCAGATGATCCGAATCCATCTTTTGTTGCAAAATCTAATGCATTCGCTCGTCCGGAGATATTTGCGACAGTGCCCTCGGGTAGAATCAAGGGTGCAATAAAAAATGAGACTAAAAAGAAACCACATATGTAGAATACCCACATACCGACTTTCCTCTCAGGTTCACGATTGGTCAACCCATTCTTTACCATGACCAACCCTATTGCAGGAGATATATTATTCTTTAACAATCAAAGCATTGATGATATCTGCCAATTCCCTTAAACAATATGGGAGAACTAGAAGGAGAGCCTGTTGGTTTGTCGCTAGGCATGCAGGCTGGAGGATTCCTTGGTTTATACCTCGGATTCTCACTATCGGTAGTTTCTGTTTTAACAGACCCCAGCGAATTGCAAAGATTGGTATCTCTGCTATGTTTGCCTCCTATTTTTATATCTATTATTCTCGGCCCATTCCTTGCTAGGAGAAGAAGGCCTGTTGCTTTGGCTGATGAACCGGTAAAAGTAGCAAGAGAAGCATTACAAATCCACAATGAAGGTCAAGGTAAATGGCGATCTTTGAGCCATATCAACAGTGATGGAAGAACAATTCGAATCGATATGCATAATCTAACAAATATCGAGAATGTACTTAAAGATGCATTGATTATAGCAGAGAGTTATCCAGTAAGATTCATTGTTGGCCGGGGAAAAAGTAGTAGTAACCAGCAAGATCTCCGCGATATAGTTCTAACATACATAGAGAACAACGTCAGTATAACTAGGAGGAATAGAAGTGCAAAGTCTATTGAAGTAATCCCTCAACCTTCAGTTGATCATATCAACTACCAAAGGAAAACAAATAAAATATTAATGATATTACTTCCAATAATTTCATTCTTCGCTTGGTTAGAAATGCGCTAAATATGCGCTAAATAGATGAGGTGTTATGATGAGTTACAAATCTAAAATGAAAGATTTATTGAAACGCCTAGAAAAAGGCGGCATCCCAATAACCAATGCCATTAAAGAAGCAATGATGACGATTGAAGTAGATTACTTCACCGATTTTGAAACTGCAGATTTCTATGCTGACCGGCCCATCACTTTTCTGAAAAATGAAAAAGGTGCAGTGAAAACAATTTCTGCACCTCATATGATTGTGACTCTATTATATCATTTAGAATTGCAAAAGGGTAATGAAGTCATTTTAATTGGTTGTAAAAGTGGATATATCGCAGCATTAATTGCTCTAATAGTAGGAGAAGAAGGTAGTGTCAAAGTATTAGACCCTTCACAAAATGTCACTCAGCACGCAGCAGCTCGGCTAACTTATTGGCCCAATGTTGAGGTAAGACATATTGAATCATTACAGGTCTCGCCTATTGCCTTCCCTGGTGAATTGAATCGCGTATTGGTTACAGGACAAATAAAGCAGTTACCTGAATGGGTTAATACTAGGATCTCAGAGTCTGGATTCGTAATCGTACCACTAGGTGGAAGTGCTTGGCAAAAATTAATGAAATTAGAATGTCAAAATGGTCAATTACTTCCAACTGACCTTGGTCATGTTAGTTTTGGACCAGTGAACATCTCTGATGCTGAAGTTGGCCCAATCAATCCTAATGAGTTGGCTGATATCCTTGAATTAGCGATAGAGACTTTTCGAGAAATAGAAATGATTACAGAAGAAGAGCAACAATCCATTGCTGATTTGATAATTGATTTACGCAATTTACCAGATGATTTACCTCCCCCTGGGGAAGCAGGAATCGCAATTGAAGAACATCCGATGATTCGTTTACTGTATCTGGCATCACCCTCGTTCATTCGCTTGTGGCCATTATTACAACTCATGGTTTACCCGAGTTTAGCGAGCCCTGGTGGATATGATGTGGACTCTGATGATCACTTCAAATTCGATGATTTTGGAATCTGAATTATGAGCCACAGTGGCTATAATGAGATGTTGGGTGGGATGTTCATGGCAGGCGGGCTAAATACTGAGATGGCTAGGTTGTCTCATAGGGATATTCGCCAAAGAAGAAGAGCAATACGCGTATTATTCGATTTGGATATTCCACGTGCATTAGAAGCATTTGTACCATTACTAGATGACAATGACCCATGGTTCCAATCTAAGTCATTAGAAGCACACCGTAAGTGGGCTGTTCAAAGTGGAATTGAAAGTTTAAAACCATTAGTTGAACATCGTTGGATAGATGCAAACCGCTGTGCTGCAAACCTATTGGGTCAATTCGGAAAAGAATCCGAAAAATATGCTAACATATTGCTTGTATTTGATGACCAAACTTGCCAGAGAAAGGCCGCCGCTTCACTATTACAAGATTCCGAAAATCTTGAATTGGCGCAAAGGCTGTCAGAAAACACTGATTATCAAATCCGTAAACTTGCCTATTGCAGTTCATCAGCAGATAAGGAATTGCGCTCCAGAGGAATTAATGACTCCAACAATTCAGTCAAAGAAGCGGTGCTGAGAGTCATTATCGCAAATGACGAACCTATATCTAAACAAAAGATTGTCAGTTTAATTGAATGCGGAGTTGATAGTTCATTGCTTAGCAAACCTGCAATTAACCTAGGCGGGGATGTTTTTCTCAAATTAGTTGATTCATGCCCTTCGAATAAAAATCTACAATTTAGTAAAGTCCTATCTGAAATGTGTAATGATGTCGATGATGAACAAATTAAAAAGTTAATAGAGGCGGGTCAACTTTCCATTATTGCTCGCTGGTTAAGAGGGAGAAATGATAGTAAAAGTGATGCACTGCTATGGCAATTGATGGATGATGACAGACTTCCAACCATAGAAAAGGCAAGGCTCCTTGAACGCTTAATAGGCAGAGCTGGAGAACCAGAAATTAATGCACATGCTGTTGAATTTGCTAGTCGTTGCAAAGACACTTTACTGAAAGTTACAGCAGAGAACCTTTCAACCGCCGCTGATGAACTCAAAATATGAGCCCAGTAAATTCAGGTATTACCTTCTCAATCGATGCTACCGAAGGTAATTCACGTCGCGTCCATGTTGGCATCGACATCAATGGCCCTTTCACACAACCAATTCTCAAACTTCATTTCCCAAGATGGGTACCTGGGTCATATTTTCTAAGAGAACCAATCCAACATATGACTGAATTCGTAGCCGTGGATGATGCCGGGGTTGAATTGAATTCATTTCGCTATGAAGTTGATGCAATGAAAATAAAAGTACCTAAAAACATAAAATCAATTTCTATCTCTTACAAATTATTAGCAACTGAACTATCTTGCAGATCTAATCATCTTGATTCAACCCATGTTCACATAATGCCGCCTTTTACTTGGTTTCTACCAACTGATGGTATTGATTTAGAACGAATGAATCAGAAACACTCAATCTCATTGCACACACCCGCATCATGGTCTGCTGCCACTCAGTATGAATTAGATATTAGTAAGCCATGTAAGGGCTTGCTAACAGGGAACAATGGAATTACTCATTTGTTTTCTGCACCCAACCGTGACGAACTGCTAGATGGAATAATTGAAGCTAATGAAAATGAAAATATTTGTTGGAAGGTAGATGGTCGTAATCATATCCTCAAATTATGGGATAGTGGAGGTCATCCAGTAGATCAAAGGATGCTTGAAAAATTCAAACTAGATATGAATAAAGTCATCAAAGAACATCATGCTTTGTTCGGTATACCCCCATGGGACAATTACGTCACCGTCATTCAATTAACTGAGAACTCACGAGGTGGGTTAGAACATCTAAATTCACAAACATCAATGTTGCCCCGTCAATGCTTAATGCCAAATCATGCTGACGAATATATGGATTTAGTTAGTTTGTTTTCCCATGAATACCTACATCAATGGAATGTAAAACGATTGAGGCCAAGGAATTTCATCGATTATGATTTGCAAAGAGAGGCGCATACCGAATTACTTTGGTGGTTTGAAGGGTGTACTTCGTGGCTAGGGGATATGATTTGTGTACGCTCAGGTGCATGGTCTGAAAAAGACTGGCGCAAAGATTGGATGAGGAAGATGAAGCGTACTACAACAAGGAATGGCATGCAATTTGAATCTCTGAGTGAATCAAGTCATGATGCTTGGACTCATTTATACCGGGGGCACTCATTCTCTAGAGAGACTCAAATCTCTTATTACAATGAAGGAGAACTTGCTATTTTTTGTCTAGATGCTGAATTACAGCGACGTTCAAATGGAAACACTGGAATCTGTGATCTGATGGTTGAATTATGTAAGCGCCATGCTATAGAATATGATTCTGCAGTCCAACTCGGTGTTAATTATGGTGATATAAGAAAGGCATTAACTTCAATCGATGGGGGCTCTAGATTAGGGACTATGCTCGATTCATTAATGAAAAACCGTCAACTGCCAGATGTTGAGAAAGCATGTAATTATTATTCTTTGAAATTGGTTAGCGATATCAAAAAAGAAAATCAACAAAATCACTTAGAAAATGCTTGGTTAGGTGTTTCCATCACAGATTCTGAAGGGAAAATAATTGTTACAACACATCAAACAGGCTCGCCAGTACGTGATTTATTGATGCCTGGTGATGAAATAATTGCAATAAATGGAAGAAGAACTGATTCAAATAAAAAACTAAACAGTTCCTTGATGGGTCAGAATGATAAGATGGCCAATATTATTTACAGCCATGAAGGTGTGATTAAATCGGCTGATGTCAAGATGATTAATAAGATTCAACACAAAGTAAAATTAGAAGGAAAAGGTAATCACAAATGGCGCGATTATATCTCTAGTCGTCAAGGTTGAGCATTACCCTCTAACTTCAAGATTTGTAGAGATATATGGATTGGGGGAAGATGGTCTGCGATTGTGTGGCGGCTAGTTTTTGGCGGAAACAATTCATCTGACAAACTCATCTCTAACACTTCTTGCTTGGTAAGAGAATCTCTCTCACAGCCAGGCCAAACATCCACAGTGATGCTTTCATCACCTAAATAATCGACACAAATAACTGGTACTCTTTTCAATTCAAGTATCTCTGCAATTGCATGGCGATGGTGTCCGTCAAGAATTGCACCTGTTAGTTGATCAACGATTAGTGGTTTAGTATATCCTTCCCATCTTTTGATCATATCAAGGAGTTTATCTCTATTTCTCGGCTTTATATTTTCATGTGCTTTAAGCCACTCTAGAGGTACCAGCCGCACATCACTTTCGTCCCACATCATGGCTTTGCCAATCTTCAACCTGCGATAATGCTTTGGCGCACTTGGACTTGAACAACATTGGAGGGAGGAGATGGATAGTCAACGAAATTGGCCAAAAGCGGGCACACATTCAGATGTGCCCGCACAACAATGTCCCCCTAATATGTCCAAATGGCTGCAAACGTTGGATTCTGAATTGTTGTTAATTATCAATACTATTGCTGAAGCTGGTGGCGGAGTCTGGATAGTCGGTGGTGCGCCAAGAGATGTCATGCTTGGAACTGATGTCACCGACATTGACTTGGCAGTGGACCTGACTCCACAAAAAATGCTTACATTATTCCCTGACGCAATCCAAACAGGCGTTGAATTCGGGACATTGACATTGCGAGGCGGTGATTCGATGTACGAATGTACAACTCTTCGCACTGAATCGCAATATCTTGATGGTAGGCGGCCAGAGGTAGTAAATTGGGGAACAAGTTTAGAACAAGATTTACAGCGACGAGATTTCACAATCAATGCGATGGCGATAGATGTCTCTAGAATGAGATTACATGACCCTCACAATGGGCTTCTTGACCTTGAACGCGGGGTACTGCGTGCTGTCGGTCATGCATCTCTAAGATTGGCCGAAGATGGGTTGAGAATAATGCGGGCATATCGTTTCATGGACCGTAATGAGGCCGGAATTTGGTATCCAGACAGTAACCTTGCCCAAGCATTATCGCAAAAAAGAAGAATGCTATTAAATGTTGCACCAGAACGGATTTGGAGTGAATTTAGGAAGATTCTTTCAGGGAAAAATGTATCTATTGTGCTTGCTTTAATGCTCAAGGATGAAGTTCTAAAGATCGTGTTGAATACTAAATGGAACCTAGCAAGTCCAATTTTTGAAGCCATTTCTGAATTTACACTAAATGAGACTGATTATTTAGCGGTATTTTCAATTCTACTCAGTGAAACTGATAGAGATCAAATACCAGACTTGCTGAATAATTTGAAAGTATCTAAGTTTGAACGAGATTCTGTAATTGGAATTGTTTCTCGCATGGGCTATGTTCCAAACAATGTTATTGGTGAAATAAGAGTGCATCGCTATGTACTGGGTGAAGAAGCAGCGACTCACTTACAACTAGAATACCTAATAAAAAAATTCTCAATTCGCCTACCACAAGGATCTATGGATGGATGCAGTCTACAAGAAATTGAACAATTAATTAATAAATCTTCTGAATTACCGCTACTAAAATTTTCTGGCAAATCAATATTAGATGGAAATCAGTTGATGAATTTGACCGCTATTGCCCGTGGACCTAAATTGGGTAATTTGAAATCATGGCTGCATCGTATTCAAATTGAGAGAGACATTCAATCGGAACAAGAAATGATTCAAATATTATCTACGATTGTGTGGCAAAATAGTGACGGAAATGAGTGGCCCAAGGTACAATTCCCATAAAAGTAAGAACCTACGAAGTGTATTTTGATAATTATTATTAATTTGTTTTATCTAATTCTCAATACCAACAAGATAATGAACAAAGTCCTTTCAAACTAAAAATATCAACGGGTTTTTTCAATGAGTGATATGAGTTATAGCGAATTACAAGCCATAAAGGCTGAAATTGAAAACTCTTTTGCTAAAAGCAAAGGACAATTATCTGCCTTATCCGACAGCCAACTTGGAGTTATTGCTGCCCAATATGGCATCAAAATAAATCCTTCAAATAGGATGCAAACGCTATCCCTTTTAGAGTCTAATCAATCTATTTTGGCTTGGTGCCAGTCTTTTTCCAAAGGCGATGTGGCTACTGCAGTCGCTGCGGCGGGTACTGTTGGAGTTGCAACTCAGATTAATAATTCAAAAGAAGAATTACAACAAAAAGCAACCCAAAATGCAAGGAATAAAATTGCAAATGCTTCATCATCGGTTGTGGACAAAATTGAACGAAAGGCCTCTAATAACCCCATGGTAGAAATGATGAGGAAAAATTTCGGACAATCGCTAATTCAAGCTGGCTATTCAGTTCCACAACTAACACAAATGCTTGATTCTGATGCTGATGGAATCATTACACAATCAGAAATAATGCTCTTAATTGTCAAAATGACTGGAACCCCGCCTCCTCCGTGGGTCGTCACCACAATCTTTGAGATATTAGATGCAAATCAAGATGGTGTAGTCACCGTTGAAGAATGGTGGGCGTTCTTAGAAGAAATGGGCTTCGAAAATAATGTCGTTACACCAGAACCCTCCCCCCCGGAGGCCCCTGTAGTTACAGTAGTAGAAGAAATACCTGATATTGATGAGACCTTTGAAGAAATTGACAATACGGAGGAAGAAACACCTCTACAGCAAGTCGTTGAAAGTCCAATTCCTATTGCAGAAACTATGAATGTTGAAGATTCTTCAAGCGTGATTTTAGATGAAAATGTAAATACTAATAATGAGAAACTTATCAAAGAATTGTATTCTTCGCGATTGTCATCTGAAGAAAGAGTAATTATTGCAAAAGCCAAGAGTAGTATTTGTACCATTAAGGTCGAAAGAATTGAAAGAACTATGATGGTAACCGACCACTATCGCGGAGGACATTCGATTCTGGGAATACTTGATGGCGGACCATACAAGGTGCTGATAATGCTTCCTAAGAGTGAAAATGATGTAGTTACGAAGTTTTTGAAAGGAGATACCGTTGTGGCAGAGGCGAAAGTAATTTCTTGGTCAAGCGGTTTGAAAATAGCAAAGTTTGCTGGAACAGATGCCAAAAAAGCCTAATTCAAAGTAATGCACGAGCGATCACAATACGTTGTACTTCTTGTGTCCCTTCATATATTTGAGTTATTTTAGCATCTCTAAAGAATCTTTCAACTGGGAATTCTTTGGTGTATCCATATCCACCTAAGACTTGAATCGCTCGTTCACTAACCCACATTGCTGTATCGCCTGCGAAGAGTTTTGCCATGCTCGCTTCCTTAGAATGTCTTGGCCCACCATTTTCGTAATGCTGTTGTTTAGCCCAACTTGCTTTGTAAACCAATAATCGCGAAGCATCTATCCTGGTAGCCATATCCGCCAAATATGCCATTATCATTTGATGGTGAGCGATTGGTTTGCCAAATGCTTCTCTTTCATGTGCATACTTTAATGCGGATTCGAATGCGCCTTGAGATATACCTAATGCTTGTGCTGCAATACCAATTCGGCTATTATCTAATGCGTTCATGGCAATAGGAAAACCATTTCCTACCTGATTTATCACATTTTCAATCGGAACTTTGCAATCCTGTAAAATGAGAGTGCAAGTATCCGAACTCCTAATCCCCAACTTGTCCTCCTTCTTTCCGACGGAAAAACCTTCAAAACTTGACTCTACGATGAATGCAGTAGTTCCACCGTGCCTCTTTACGCCGTAATCAGAATGGTCAACATCTTTTGCAAACAATACAATAATTTTTGCTTGAACTCCATTTGTCACCCACATTTTCTCTCCGTTTAAAATGTAATGAGTACCGTCATCACTCAACTTTGCTTTGCATGTCATTGCTGCAGCATCGGTGCCAGCACCAGCTTCGCTCAATGAATATGCTCCAACTTCACCTTCGGCTAATCGTGGCAGATACTTCTTCTTCTGATGTTCGTTGCCATGTAATGCAATGGTTTTACAGCATAACCCTACATGAACACAGTACATTACTGCAAAAGAAGGGTCGACTCTAGCCAATTCTTCAATTATTATTGATTCTGATACATCGTCAACCGGTGAACCTCCATATTCCTCTGGAACAGTTACACCTTGGAGGCCGTATTCTAGGAATTGTTTCCACTCTTCGCTCGGGGCGATTTGGTTTTGGTCTCGGTGACTAACCGTGGGCGCCAATACAGTCTCTGCAAAGTCGCGAACTAAGTCCCTAATCATCTCCTGTTCATCGGTTTGCGCGAAATCCATAACCCTACCCGTCAATGCCAAAGGGCCGGCTTTCTTAATCCGTTTGCACGATTAATTAAAATGCGATTCATCCATGTGTTGATATATGAGAATTAGTGGGCGGTTTCAAGGAGAATGCAGAATGGATGACGATATTGTTGAATTTAGCATCGCACATAATAGAAAATACTCTACTAACCACCTTTGGTATCAAGAAAAGGACGAAAGACTGATGATTGGTGTCAGCGAATATTTGGCTATTGAACACGGTGACGTTTTACGAGTCGTATTACCACAAACCGGATTGGAAGTAGAAGAATTTGGGGCTGATATGTTCTCAATTTGGACCACGGATGAAAAACTTTCATTCCCATCACCGTTCTCTGGACAAATCGCCGAAGTAAATGGTGAAGTAGAAATCAATCCAGATATTGTGAACGAATCTCCATATGACCAAGGATGGATTATCCTACTCGAACCTCACGAGATTGATTTAGAAACACTCTTGGAACCAGACGAATACATTGAATATATTTCTGAACTTTGAGACAAAGGTGATACCCTACCATCAGTGGGCATTCAATATGGCGGATGCAATGCAACGACTCCGAAGCAGTTTGCAGAATGCACCAGTTATTTGGAAAGGCGATTACCCATATTTCATTCACCCACTTACAGACGGAGTTCCTAGATTAGACCCTGAAGTCCTATCCGCAGTTACAGATTTGTGCTTAGAAGCGATAGATTGGAATAATGTGGATTTGATTATTGGTATAGAGGCTATGGGTTTGCCCCTTACCGCTCCATTGAGCATAAGTTCAGGAAAACCATTAGTTGTGGTAAGGAAAAGATCATACGGTCTTGAAGGAGAAGTAGTAATAGATCAATCGACTGGATATTCAAAGGGTGAAATGTTCCTAAATGATGTCAAGTCAGGAGAGAGAGTCGTCATTGTCGATGATGTTTTATCAACCGGAGGGACTATTCGGGCGATTATCAAAGGAATTGAAAAAACTGGTGCGGAAATAATGCACATCATAACCGTTGTAGAAAAGGGGTCTGGTTTGAAATTACTTCAAACCGATTATCCGAACATCAAAATTGAATCTTTAGTTCGCCTTGAAATGGACGGAGCAAAGGTTGTAATTCTTGACTGAATTAACCTTTTCAAAAAAGCATCCTTTGATGAAGGTGGTCATTACCCCCCTGCAAATAGGGAACATCATGGACTTAGACCATCACAATTTCGAACTGACTGAGTTAATGGAAAGAATCCGTACCAGTGATCATCGATTAATTGCTCTTCAACTTCCGGAAGGATTGAAAATGCAAGCCTTAGAAATGATGGATCAAATTGAAACTGAAACAAGTGCAAAGGTAATACTTGCAGCAGACCCATGTTACGGTGCCTGTGACCTTGTTCATGACAAGATGAAGAATATGGGTGTTGAGATGGTAGCGCATATGGGTCATAGCCAAATGAATATTGAATCTGGTATGCCAACATTATTTATTAATGTCACATATGATGGAGACCCTGAATTAACTCCAGTGATACCGTTCCTAGAAAATCACCTAGCAATGGCAAAGAAACGTCTCCTAGACCAAGAAAACCCTGTTGAACTCAGTACAGAAGATGCTCAAGAGAAGTTTTTAGATGCAGTTGGCCGCCTATCACCCCTCACAGGTACAAAATTGGGATTGGTTGGTGCAATTCAACACTTGCATTTATTGCCAGAGTTCCAGGTCCGTTTAGAGAAAGCAGGTTATGATGTAATAATTCCATTAGGTGGGGCTCGCCTATCCTTCCCAGGACAGGTTCTAGGGTGTAATTATTCAGGTGACCAAGATGATATTGGACATTACTTATTCCTAGGCAGCGGTGATTTCCATCCGATCGGATTAGTATTACACACTGGAAAACCTCTTGCAATGTTAGACCCATATAGTGGGGAGGCAAAAGAAATGTCTCTTCTAAGTGTTGAGAGAATACTAAGACAACGCTTTGGACTAATTATGGCCTGTGATAACGCACAAAGTTTTGGAATCCTCATAGGTGAAAAACCTGGTCAGATGCGTCGCACTCTTGCCCTAAGGATGAAAAGAATGCTAGAGAAGCATGGTAAGAAAGGTTACTTGATGGCATTGGAACATGTCAGCCCAGAATTGATAGACTTCTATCCAGTTGATGCATTTGTTAATACTGCATGCCCAAGAATCGCTATAGATGATGCAGTACGCTATAAAAAGCCATTACTAACTCCGTTTGAGTTAGAGGTCGTACTTGGTGAAAAGCAATGGGAACTCGGTTACCAATTTGACGAAATTCCTTGAGTTGAAAAAAATAGAATTCAAAGCAATTTGCTTTTTCCCTTGCTTCAACTGCCCCTATGTTCAATAACGGTTGACGAGAGCCTTCCCTTGTTATGAGTAACTACCTTGACCGAATTGGAGCGGGTTTCGTCCTAGCCAATCCAGAGGGTCTAGATTTTGACTACATGCCAGATGAATTAGTCGGCAGAGATGACATTCAGAAGCAATTAGCGAGTAAGTTTTCAACCTTATCACATCCTGATGGGACTGGACGTGCAGTTATTACTGGCCCCGTGGGCTGTGGTAAAACAGTTTTAGCCGGAACATTTTGTAGAGATATTCAACGACATTTAGTAAATAAAAGGCAAATAAAGTATGTTCAAATAAATTGCAGGAACGCATCCACTAGCATGCGAGTAGTCCAACGTATTCTTCACAAATTAGACCCTGGCCACCCAGATAGAGGCCTTTCTATGGGAGAATTGTTGATTAGCCTACGAAAATTGGTTCGAAGGGATTCTGCTCACTTAATCGTTGTACTAGATGAGGTTGACCACATGTTGAGACGCTCTGGTGACGACCTTCTTTACCAACTTCTAAGAATTGATGAGGACCAATCTGGAAAGGGCACATTATCTTTGATTATAATCAGCCAAGAGCAGGTACTAGACCTGTTAGAAACAGCTGTAATATCGAGGATGGGTAGTACAAATCATATCATGATCCCACCATATACAGTTGATGGAATTGAACAGATTATCAACCAGCGTGCACAATACTCCTTAGTAGGTGGGACTTTTTCGCCTAAGATTATCCGACTAATCGCAGAAAAGGCTGGCCCAAGTGGTGATGCTAGAAGAGGAATTGAACTACTTTCTGCAGCGGTGGAACGTTGTGAATTTAGGCAGGATGCGCAAAGTGTAAGAGAGATACTGGTTGAAGATATTCATGAGCCAAACGATGGTGTCGCGTTGCAAATAGGAGTCAAGTTAGAAGTTGTTGATGACCTTTCGGCACACCAAATGTTGGTTCTTCTAGCATTGTGCAGGAGATTAAAAACTGAAGAGACTATGTCGATGGGAGATGTTGAATCTCTCTATGCTGTAGTCTGCGAAGAATACGATCAGAAACAAAAGAGTCACACAACGATTTGGAAATATATAAAGTATCTAGAACAGCAGCAGTTGATTGATTCTAAGGTTTCAAACATTAGCGATGGAAGGGGTAGGACAACCCATTTGAGCATGCCACATCACCTACCAGCGGACCTCTCAAGTCGCCTTGAATTGCTACTTCCTAAGCGACTACGACGCTAAATGTACTGCCATGCCTATGCGGTTAGCCTAAATATGGGTCTCTTGTCGGCGAGTTATTCTAAGTGGTGTGAATATGGCAGTTGGACAAAAAGGAGAATTCGTCGCCGTAGTCAATGATACAGATCCTGCTAACGGTGGCAGGTCTTATTCATTGAAAATTAGTGGAAATAATCATGCTCAATTATTGGGCAGAAAAATTGGAGATATCGTCGACGGTATTTTCGTTGGAGAGGGAGAAAAAATTCTTTCCGGTTTCAAATTACAAATCACTGGTGGTTCAGATAAAACTGGAACCCCTCTTCGCCGTGACCTTGAAGGCGGTTCCCGCCAAGCAATTCTGGTCACTGCATCCACTGGATTCAAGGGCCACTCCCTAGTATTCAAGAGCAAAGGTGGGGAAAAGAAGCGTTTTCGCTACAAATTAGACGGACTACGCAAGCGTAGAAACTTCCGCGGTAACACTATCACCCAGGACACTCGTCAAATCAATTTGAAAGTAACTGAAGCAGGTAATAAGAGCCTTGCTGACATAACTTCTTCTGGAAGCGAAGAAGCAGCGGAGTGAAACCCGAGAGGGATTTCGTGAATTGAGGAGTAGGGAAGAATGGCAAGAACGCTTCCTTCTCAACCTGAAATCAACATTGGTCTTGTAGGTCATGTTGACCATGGAAAAACAACTCTAACTCAAGCTCTTTCTGGAGTTTGGACCGATACCCATTCAGAAGAAAGAAAGCGCGGTATTTCAATAAAGTTAGGATATGCTGACACAGCATTCTACAAAACCAAAGAAGGACAATACTACGCAACAGGTCGAAGGCCTGATGGCGGAGATGATATTGAAAATGAACTACAAAGAGTTGTTTCCTTCGTGGATGCACCTGGTCACGAGACTTTGATGGCAATAATGATCACTGGAGCATCTATTATGGATGGAGCACTGTTGATGGTTGCTGCTAATGAGACATGTCCGCAGCCTCAAACCAGGGAACATCTAATGGCTTTGGAAATCGCAGGGATTGAAAATATTGTTATCGTTCAAAATAAAATTGATTTAGTAAGTAAAGAACGTGCATTAGAGTCTTACCAAGAAGTTAAGTCTTTTTTGAAAGGTACAATTGCAGAAAACGCCCCTGTAATTCCTGTTTCAGCCCATCATGATGTCAATCTTGATATCCTAATCGATGCTATTGAACAAACAATTCCAACTCCTGACCGTTCAAAGGACAAGCGTTCTATCATGTATGTAGCACGCTCTTTTGACATCAACCGACCTGGAACACGCCCAAGTAAACTACAAGGCGGAGTTATTGGAGGAAGTATAGTTGAAGGTGAATTCAATGAAGGTGATGAAGTAATAATTGGACCCGGGCGTAAAATTGAGAAGGGTAACAAATCTACATGGGAACCGATTGAAGCGGTTATTAGCAGTATGCAAGGTGGTGGATTGAATTTGAAAACTATGCATGCTGGCGGCCTGTGTGGTATGGCAACTAAACTAGACCCGAGTATCACAACTGCTGATAATTTGAGCGGACAAGTCGTTGCCAAGAAGGGAGATTTACCTGAAGTACGCTACAGAATCGAGATTTCTGTTAATCTAATGGATACTATGGTGGCTGGAGAAGGTGAAAAACCTGAGAAGATACAGCCACTACGCAATAACGAAATGTTGATGCTAAATGTCGCTACTGCAACATCGGTTGGAGTAACTAAGAATGCTGAGAAAACACGTACTGGTCTTGAATTAAGACTTCCAATTTGTGCTGATGTAGGTCAAAGAGTTTCTTTGTCCCGCCGTGTCGGTTCACGCTGGAGACTAATTGGCTACGGAACGATACAATAACCGTGCCAACAAACGCACATTTCATCAAAGATTGCTGTTCAGCAGTGAAATGTGCAGAGAATAATTGTTGATGCGTGCGGCTGGGTTGCTGTGATTGATGCTGGTATCAATATTGATGGAGCATTGATGCAGTTAGTGGGACCGAGTCAACTTCTATTATTACCTGATGTTGATAAGGAATTAGACAAGGTTAATTCCCAGCGCTCTAAGAAAAAGTCACTATTGCTGCCATTATTGAAGGCAAAAACAATAATGATCGATGCACCTGAAGATTCTGGGAACCATCCTGATGACCAAATATTCGCATTCGCAAAGAATGAAGGCATTCCTGTTTTAACCGTTGACAGAGAATTGAAGCGTCGACTTTTTGAAGCGGGAATTTCTGTAATAGAAGTTGCAAAAAATAAGAGATTGAACATGATCTAAGCCCATGCCTAAATTAAAAATTGAAAGCGACGTGATTCAATTATTGAGGGTAACTGATTGATATATCAAAATAATAGCATGCGTTTATGGAAGACTCTTTCAATTTACTGGAGGTAAATGGGATTAGATCCGAACCGGTTCAATAACCACTTCCCAATGTGATTAACCTAGGTTTCAAGAGCAATATTGCTAAGTGCTTGGCATACCTACATCTTTACAGGAATGCTTGAAGATTTAGTGTTAAGGCAGGGTGAATAAGACATCATCGCCATGCCCGTCTAATAATCTTAATTTTATCGCTGCATCTATCCAAGCATGAGCATAATTTATTGCTCCAAAGGCTCTTACTCGATCTCCAATATTCAAAAAATGATGCGCATCTGAGGAATAATCGTCTGCCATCCTCATCATTATCGCTAATTGTGCAGATTGGTCACTACCTTCAGGATAGATAGGGGTTGCTTTTTTCCTTGCTCTTTTTGTAATATCAAGATAATGCAATACCCTTTCTTCTGTGAGTTCAATAAGTTCATCACTCATTCTCCACCCTCCTTTTGCCTTTTTAATAGGCGCCGAACATCTTCTTTACGGCCTAGAGCACCATACAGTTCCACTGCTGTCGATAATTTCCCTTCATCTTCTGCAGTTTGAGCTCGAATGAATAAGTCCTTTCTTTCATCCCAGTTTCTTGCCATTGCAGCCTCTGCTGCAGCCTCAAATCGTCCTTTTCGTTCGGACTGTGCTAGATGCGGTGCAGACCATTTGCGAATTAATCCTGAACGTGTTGCCGTGACCATTGAATCAGGTGTAAGGCCAACGAGTAGGTCTCCTAAGTCCATAGAATCACCAAGGGTTTCAACATCTTCTTCCAATGTCCTTGATATGTGATAGAGGCGCCCTTCAATGCCCAATACCCACCAACCATCAGCACTGTTTATTCCTTCCATGGCTTCAATTGAGTCTTGTTCAAGTCGGATCAAATCATCCCATCCGAATGGATGAGGAATACCTTGCCACAAACTACCATCGCTCGATTGTAATATGATTCTGCCATTTACTAATTCACTTGACCAACTCCAAATTCTGTCTTCAAGACACCTTTTCTTATCTGAACCGGTCAATCTACCGCACCAAACCCTTCCATCGCTTGCCTGCCACATCAAATGCTCTCTATCCAGCCAACCAATTAATCTCCTGACCATTCCACTGTCCATACGACGAATTCCTCTTCCCTCCTGAGAGAAAAGATGCATGTTTCCATCTCTACCAGATAAGACCCAACCTCCACCAGGCCTCGCTTTTATTCGAGTAAATCCTCCAGGACTACTTCGGCCTTCGTGGAGTAATGAACCATCCCTAGTCGACATAACATAGAACCCATGTGCTGCTAATACTCCAAGAAGACCTTGCCCACTATCAATTGCATGAACTTTGAATGGCATAACGACTGACCATCTTTCACTGCCATCATGCTCATAGAAAGATAAGTTTAATCCGCTACTAACAACTAATCCGCCTTCGCTTGCTGCAATGGTCGAAATAATGCTTGGTGTTTGTTTGGACCAAGTTATTTCCCAAGCCATTAGAACTCACCCCCCATCAGATTCCATGCGGTCAATTGGGCTCTTGCAGATTGAGTTAATGTGAACAGTCGGCTTTTTCCAACTTTACGAGCGTTTAGAACTCCGCCCTTATGTAAGCGATTACTTATTTGAGACAGTCTAGCTCTTTTTATGTTTAATTCTTGTAATAGTTCTTGGTCTGATGGAGAATATTTTCTTTCATTAGCGGTTGCAACAACAACTGCCTCATGAGGTGATAAATTAGATAATACGCTCGTGTTTAATGGATGGTCGATTCTTTCTCCCATCTTTGGTTGCCTCAAACTCGTAAGTGCATCTATCAATCTTCTTCGATCAATCGTGCCATCTTGCTTTTGTGGTGCTAGCAAAGCGGTTTGAAGTGCATTGACTAGATTTGAGAATGTTTTCATGTCACCTTTTGACACAAATTCAGAATTTGATACCGAGTGTTCCGTATCTTGGTAATTACTTTCATCGCTATAATAACTGTTTTCGGCTTCTATTGGACCATCAACATCGTCATCCATGTAACCTGTTTCGTCATGCAGCATCGCAGTACCATCTCCTTCCAATCCTTCATCGCTTGATTCATCGATTAGGTTAGAATCTTTGGCCACCCACAATTCTGCCCCTTTTACAACTGCTGATTGTTCATAATCATCCGGGTTTTGAGGGTATTTGTCTGGCGCTTCTCTCATTCTTCCGACCAATGAGCCAAACATTCCTGCCATTTCCACTGGTATTGGCTTATTTGTTTCATTATTGATCTCATCACTATCATGAGCATAAACATCAAATGGCGTTCCCTTTAGAGGGGCGTCGTTATCCTTTGAACTGCCTAAATCATCTAAATCTAAATCAAATCCAGAAAGTGAACCGCCTGGACCATGTATTTCTTGGAAATTATCATCTTGCGTTGTTTCTGAGTTCAGTTCATCGTTTTGGGGTCTAGATTGCCAAGGAGTGGAAGCATCCATGACCTCTACGCCGGCATCTTCTGAAGGATCTATTGATTTTTCAATCGATTCGATGTATTCCTCTCCTAGTTCACCTATTAATCTACCAAAAATATCAGGTTGGTCATTATCTGCCGCAGAGGCGTCTAATTTGGCATCATCACTATTTCCCTCAATACTCGGCTCTGGCATCAAATCATTGGCAGATAAGTCACGCATAGAGGTGAAAATGCCTGTTGTAGATGCTTCTGGTTGTTGTGTAGGGAGTATTGCACTAGTATCGAATCCCTTTCTGTCACGTGAAATGTGATTTATATTATCTTGAGCCACTTGGTTTTGAGTCATCCGGTTGTTGTCTACTGCGTCCCTCATCACCCTGACAATCGAGGCAGGAAGGCCGTCGGTCATGGATAATAGGTGCTCAGCATCCTCTTTTGGAAATGAGTACTGAGTACTACAAGCCGAACGTATTCTCAGATTTACCATTTCTTGAATAGACTCAACACTTAGTGGATTCAGCGTGTTCACCATGTCAAATCTATTCAATACCGCTTCTGGTAAATGCGCTTTTTGTTTATGATCCAACACCACCACCATCAAAACCTGTAATCGTTCAATAACAGGTAAAGTATCTCTTAGTGCCACATTTAGAACTGCGGAATCAACCGTGGGTACATCGATTACCACCAGTGGCAGTTTACCAGTGAAGGATTTACTAGTTTCAACCATTTCCGAAACAATCGCCGAATAATGTGAAGGAATATTCGGGCCAACTAGCCCCAAATATAATGATTCCAACAGACTTTTAGCGGGAGCAGATGCATGAATATGGTCTAAGTGTAGCGAAAGTGGTGCCTCCTTTCCTAAGCATCTCAACAATGAAGTACGGCCAGAACCGACACTACCAACCATCAAAATACGCCTAGTTGAACAGAAATGGATGTGTTGGGCTAGACTATCAAATACTTCATTACGCCCTACTAAGAGGCTTTTTTGGCCTTCTTCTAGGGGTGATGTAGAAAATGGATTGTGGAATAAGAGAGGGAGTTCTATCTCTTTACCTTCTATCCGCATACTCCGAGCAATTCGAAGTGGGTATTTATTGTTTGACCTAATCAATAGGCCCCGCAGACGTGTTAACACATGTTAATCAAATCACCATAGCACTAATTTGAGGTCTTTACAGGAGTAAATAACGCAACTCTAACGCATGACTAACGCGTTAGGTGAAGCGTTAAACGCGTTAATCGATAGCATATCTGATAAATACGAAAACAACACATCCAGGTCTAATCAAGCGATGTCTTGATGTGATTGAGATTAGTGGCTCAGCACAGAGGAAGCGATATGTCTGTTGAAAATAGTCGCCTCAGTGGTTTTTTCCGGCTATCTGTTACCGAGCGTAGGCAAATTGTAGCCGAAGCAGCAGGTCTCAGCCAACAACAAATCGATGCACTGGCAGCCCATGGCGAGTTATCTGAAGATGCTGCCAACAATATGATCGAGAATGTGATTGGAACTATGTCCTTGCCCGTCGGAGTGGCAACAAACTTTGTTATCGATGGAAAACACTACCTAATACCATTCTGTTTAGAGGAATCTAGTGTTGTTGCTGCAGCATCCAATATGGCTAAGCGTTGCCTTTCTAGAGGTGGTTTCCGCACAAAAAATGACGGCCCAATGATGATTGGTCAATTACAGATTCTAGATTTAACCGATATTCCAGCAGCGATTTCAATTCTTGAAGATTCCAAAGATGAATTGATGAAAATATGTAACGACAGGCCGAGTACTATGATCAAACTAGGTGGTGGATGCAAAGAAATCGAATTGAGAGTGATCGAAAGCCTATCTGGACCAATGCTAATATTGCACATTTTAGTTGATACAAGGGATGCTATGGGCGCAAATGCAGTCAATACAATGGCCGAACTTATTGCCCCAGAAGTTGAAAGGCTAACCGGTGGAAGAGTCCACTTGAAGATACTATCCAACCTTGCAGCACATCGTTTAGCAAGAGTTGAGGCTACCTTTACTGCTGAAGATTTATCAGATGATGGAACTCGAGAAAATGGATTACAGATCATTACAGGTATATTGGAAGCATATCATTTCGCCATTGCAGACCCATTTAGGGCCGTCACACATAACAAAGGAGTGATGAATGCCATCAGTAGTGTTTCTGTAGCCTGTGGACAAGATTGGAGAGCAATAGAGGCGGGATGCCATGCTTGGGCATCACATCGATCAGGAATCTACTCATCGATGACACAATGGGTACAAGATGAGAATGGTGACCTTGTGGGCTCTATTGAGACCCCAATGGCCGTAGGGATTGTCGGGGGAGCGATTAAGGTGCACCCTGTCGCTAGGGCTAATTTGGCGATCCTCGGTGTTGATTCCGCTCAAGAATTAGCAGGTGTCATCGCAGCATCTGGATTGGCACAGAACTTAGGAGCTCTAAGAGCACTATCAACCAGCGGAATTCAATCTGGCCATATGAAACTACATTCTCGCAATATGGCGGTTAGCGCAGGCGCTTTAGATGACGAAGTCGGAATCATCTCACAGCGATTACAGGCTTTCAATGGCCCTAAAACTCAAACTAAAGTCCAAGAGTTACTTGAACAACTAAGAAATGAATAATTTCATTCTTCTGCTTGTTCTAAAATGGGTAGAGTTGATTGTACAGTTAAGTCAATGTCTTCTTCTTCCAGCAGTGTTTCAGCACCGACCATCCCATCTAGCATGCCAGATGATTGAACCTGCTCCCTAAACCATGCCTTGACCTTCTTTCTTTCAGTAAATGGGCAACCAAATGTTTCCGAAAATCTTCGAGTGGTAATCAATCTACGGGTATTTCCATCTTTTCTCCGGTCAACCATTCCCAATTGCGCTAGTTCTCGGACGTAATCATATGCTTTTTGCCCCAACAACTCAACTAATCTAGATTGGGCCATAGGTTGATGGTATGCGATTAGAGCAGCGGCCTTGAGTAATTTTTGAGGAATTTCTGTTCTTGCTTCTTTAGGTAGATGATCTGCAATTTGTGGTTTGACTTCAATAGCCCAGCGGTCACCGATTTCTGCTATTTGTAGAGCGCCACCTCTGCGACGTTTCAAGGTGGCTCTAAGTGAATTAAGAGAATCTATCATCTCTTCGGCATCATACCCTAATGATTCCGATAATTCTGAAATCGCCATTGAACGACCTGCTCCGAACAATGTTGCTTCAAGTAATGATTCCAATGGTAATTCGCTCATGTAAATAACTCCTTACTCCACTAACCACTCATGGTTACCCAATGAGTCCTCAATATTATTTGAATCATTTTTATTTGACTCTACCGCGTTTTCTTGATTGATAATATGTTGCACTTGCTCTGGAACCAATACAATTTCAACGGCCTCTTCTGTTTGTAATAATTCTGTCGCCTTTTTCAACGACCTTTCTTCCTTCAGTTTCATTTTTTTAGCCCTATCCACTAAGTTGTCAGCGTGGCGTTGCGAACCTGTAACTTGTTCTTGGATACGAATAGATTCTTGTTCCTGCTCCGATTTTATCATTTCAATAATCTCAGCAAAGTTATTATTTGGTCTTAGATCTTCAAGATATATCACCCCATCTGGAACAGTATCTTGGTAAATGCTAGCAATTCCACGGTGTGTTAGGAATAAACCTGCAATAAAAGAAGAGACCTTTGCTTCATCTTGATACCCTTCTGGCACTGAACCATATGTTTGCTCCAGGATTAGTTTCAATTCCTCCATAACATCAGCAACTGGAACATTATTGGAGCCTGCTTTGAGACATGTTTGTCTCAATGCTCTCCAACAGCGCTCGATATCACCTTCTAGGTCTTCATTGTGCATTCTGCCACCGATATCGGATAAGTATTCAGATAATTCTTTTTCGTGAGCAATTCGATTGATTTCTCTTAATTTCAATTCTTCTGCATCATCTGCTGCATCCTTGAATGCCGATAACAATTCACCAAGAGTAACTGGTCGTCCTTCCGCCCTACGAACTCTCTCGTCAAATAATGAAGGTAAAACAGAGTCTGCACCACCTTCAAGGACTGCATTGGTAAAGAAAAATGCTTCATCATCGTATTCTGCTTCCCAGCCGAATTCCATTTCATCATCCCAATCATCTTCTTCATCAGCGCGTTGAACTCTTTCAAACAATGTTGCTGCTTGGTGATTCAAAACTTCCCACGAAAGACGGATTAATCGGCCACAGGCGGGTAAATCTAATCCGGATGCTTGCGATTTTACTCTTTCAGTAAATACTTTCAGGAATGCCGATAAATCGATATTCCAGGCATCTAGTCCCTCTTCTCTAACCAATGATAGAACTAACGCTACAGAACGATCGAAAGGATCTTCGAGGCTTTGATGTTCGGCTTCTTCTGTTTTTGCAATATCAATAATACGGTCACTAAAAGATCGAGCTTCACTACTTTCTTCACCTGACTCCAGTAATTGGTCGATGATATCCTGCCTGAGGAACCATTTATCCAAAACAGCCTGATGTTCCACCATTATTCTCACTCCAAGGTTTCCTCTTCGCCAACAACTTGTGTTTGCTCAACTTCAGCCTCGCCATCTTCTTCTGCCAATATTGCCTTAGCGATTTCTACTCTCTCTTCAATATCTTCAGTCATATCGGCAGTGCGTTCACTCAAAGATGCAAGAGTGCTTGATTCTCCATCGCTTTGTAATAAATTATCATTTAAAAATGACAATATACCTCCTAGTGAACTAGGAGCTTCCAATGAATCAGGTACTAATGGCATCTCGAACAAGGCCGCCGCTGCTTCATCGATACGTGATTGGTTTTGTTCGGATGCTTCATTCGCTTCTTTCCAAGCTCTAGCCCCTAATTCCAATGCTCTTTCCTTATCGAAATCAACAATACGACGACTACATCCATCGCCACCGTGTGTAATTCCGATGTGATGGTCGGCTAAGCGCAATGATACCTTGCGCAGCGTTACCATGATGAATTGAGCTCTCTTTGAACGTTCACTGCACATCTTAGCAATTCTTTCAGCATTATACCCGTCAAGATTTTGGTCAACTTCATCGAAGTAGTAGAATGGACTAGGGTCATAATCCTGTATTGCGAAAATCAAGGCAAGTGCTGCCATTGATTGTTCGCCACCAGATAGTTGATGACGTGTCACCTTAGCAGATTTTCCACGTGGTTGTGCCCATAACTCTAGGCCACCTTTGAATGGTTCTTTTGGATTCTCAAGGAATAATTCACCACGACCTCCATCGCTTAGAGCATTGTATGCAACCTTGAAATTCTCATTTACCTTCTCGAGGACATTTAACAGGCGTTCCTTTCTTTGCGATTCTAATTGCTCTGTGACATCCAATAAATGCTTCCTGCGGCTCTGTAATGTTTTGAAATCATCTCTCATTTCGTCAAGTCTTTCTTGACAATGATCGAATTGTTCAATCGCAAGCATATTGACCGGTCCATATCCATCAAGTTGACGCTCAAGTCCTCTAACTTTCTTTTCTGCATCCCCAACGCTAGGTAGGGTGACATCAATTTGTGCTGGTTCAATATCTGAATCTGACATTTCAGACAATAATTCATCCAGTGTTTCTTGCTTTAGTGTCAATGAACGACCTATCTCTTCGGCCATTTGGGTACGAGAAGTTGCATCATTTGCTCTTTGAGTCAAATCTGCTCTTAGTGAAGCCCTTTCCTCAACTAATTGAACCCGCTCATTTTCTAATCCTTGATTTTCTTCAAGGAATTCTGAACGCTCAATTTCCTTGGCTGCGAGTTCTATAGAATCAGTTGCTATGGCTGCTTGCATCAAGTCTATCTTTTCACTACGAGATACAATCGAAATCTTGATAGTAGAAATCCTCCCATCAAATTCGACAACTCTACTAGCGAGTAAATCTCTGTGACCTGAACCGCTAGCAAGTGCATCTTGAGCCCTATTCCTCAATCCTTGTGCCTCTAATCGCTTGACTTCCGCCTTGTGTAATCTTTCCTTGAGATGTGCCGGGCTGGCATTTTCTAGACTTGCTTGTTCTACAGTTCTATCACTTTCAGATTGCTCAAATTGTTTTTGTGCAACATCTAATGCAGCGAGTGTTTGACTCGCTTGGCTTTGCAAAGTACTTAATTTCCTTTCGATATCGGCAACTGCCCCCAAAGACTTGTTGTGAGTGGTCCTAGATTGTTTTAGTTCAGCGCGCCATTCTTGTTGCTTTGAAGCATGCTCTCCATCGGTGAGTATATTGATTTTCGCTCTTACTTCTGATTGTACCCTCCTAGCATCTACAAGTGCCCCGTTTACCGTTTCTGACATCAATCTTAGTCGTTCTACTTCCGCCGTTAGTGACTCTAATTCGTTTGCACCTTGCACTCTGCCTCCGAATGAAACTGACATATTTCTCTTAGAACCGCCGATCATTGCACCGCCTGTTTCGGTAACATCGCCGCGCAGTGTTACTAATCTCACACCGCCCATATTTGCTCGGGCAGTTGACATTGAATCTACGATTAGAGTGTTCCTCAAAGCGAAGCGAACTGCGATATCGATTCTAGAGTCATAATCAAGTAATTCGTATGCAAATCCAACCACACCTGGTTTTCTTGCTACCATCACAGCCTTACCGGCCGCCCTAGTATTTGCTAGCCGGTTTAGAGGGAGGAATGTTGCTCTTCCAGCTCTTTTCTCTGAAAGCCACTTGATGGCATTTGCTGCAACTTCATCGTTTTCAACAACAACAGAAGTCATTCCACCGCCTATTGCGGCTGATAGTGCATCTTCATGAGAACTGTTTTTTGGAGCACACAATTCGGCGATTGTTCCGATAATACCGCGTAATTCCCCTCTATCTCTTGCTGCGATTACAGCTGCTGAACCGCCTGCTAGCCCTTTAGCACCTGTCCTGGATTCCATTTCATTTCTTGCGCTAATCAATTTGCGTTCAGTTTCACGAAGCCGATTCTCAACAAGTTGTGATTCCTCGGATAATTTCGATTCTGCGTTTTGTGATGCGTGTAATTCGGTTGCGAGTTTCACTCTATCTTTTTCTGGATCTACGCCACCAAATTCTTCGCCCTTTATTTCAAGTTCCTCAAAGGCCATTCGTGCTTCCTCGGCGGCATCTTGGGCAGCGACTAATTGCTCTTCGATCACTTCTGCTTGAGCCGCAGTACGGTCAACCTCACTTTGAGCATCCGCCATTGCTTTGCGGCATATCTCAACCTTCTCGGTTGCCTTTGAGAGATTACGTGATAATTGGGCTGTTGATTCACCAGATGATTCCAGCAGCGTACTTACATCTGCCTCTTCTTGTTCGGCTTCTAAGAATGCTATTTTTGCACTTTCTAAATCACTTCTAGCTGAAGAAAGGCTCTCTGCAAACGTAGTTAAGGACTCTTTTGCTTCCTTGAGACTATCAAACAACTCTTGTAATTCAAGTTTGTCTTCTACGTCTTTTTCTTCAGCATCCTGTATCAAATCTCCATTGGTGGCAATGGTGACTTGGAGATTCTGAATCTGTTGCTGCAGCCCATTGGTATCTCCACCCATTAGAGCATCAATTTCTTTTTGTAAATCACCAATTTTGTCCTCTAAACCAAGGAGGACTTTGCTCCCTTGCCTTACTTCTTCTTTAAGGTCATTTGATTCTGCAATATATCTACCCTGTTCGTTGACTTGGTAAGCGATCTCAGATTTTTGTGATGCGTATTTGGCCTGGTATGAAATAATTCTTGACTCTGTTAGTTCTGTCACTAAATCTCGCACTTTAATCGCAAGGTCTTTCTCTTTCTTCAAATCCTTAAGGCGGCCTTTTTGCTCTTCTTCAAGCATACCGATTCTTTCAATATATCCTTCAACTTGATCTCTTTGCTTATCTGCCTTTCTTATCTCGTCATCATATGAAGTGACACCGGCAACGCCATCTAGCACCTTGCGGCGTTCTTTAGAGGTCATTTTCGCTAGATTCGTCACATCGCCTTGGAGGACGATGTTATATCCATCTGGGCGAGTATTTGCCGCACCGAGAAGACGATGGAATGATTTTTGAGTACTCTCAATACCGTCTAGAAGATATTGAGTCACTACATTATTTGCTTTGGTCAAATGAACAGTACGAGATAAACGAACTTCTTCTAAATCGATTGGGAGACGGCGGCGCCCGTTGGATAATGTTGGATTGGCAAATACTAATGTGACCGAACATGAACGTGCTGGTTTGTTGTTTTTCCCGCCATTAAAAATCAAGTCTTTTGAATTCTGAGCCCTAATTACCTTGTTTGAACGAGGCCCTAATACAAATTGTATCGCATCACCGCAATTGGATTTACCAGAACCATTCGGCCCGGTAATAGCCGTGAAACCCCTGTCCAAAGGAACTGTTACTTCGCCTTTAAACGATTTAAAATTACAAACTTCAAGTGCTTTAAGATACATCCCTATCCCTCATTGTCGAGAATTTCGCCCCGACCTTAATCTCGTCACCCATCGCGACAGGTCTTAAACAATCGCTTTGTAACGGAACAGTAGAGCGGTTTTGGATACTAAAGAGAAAAAGCCAGATGCACTTTTTGCATGTACAATAATTAAAATTATTATTTTCTGAAAGACTCACAGTGAGCCTTTGTTAGCACATTTATTACATCCAGTTCCTAAGCAATATGGACACGTTGCAAATACCTTGACTCCAGTACTTGACTTCCGCATTGCCAAATCGTGATCAGGTCTCAACAAATTGGAAATTCTTGATACAGTGATGCCATCAGCACCTACTGCCCCTGTTTGATGATTGAAAGTGGAACGAAATTTATCGGCAATCACCCTCCTCCCTTCAATTGAAGTCTGCGTTGATTGTTGCGCTTCAGATTCCCAGTATTTCGGCCCACGCAGTAAAAGTGCACCCAATATTGCGATTCCGATTTGCACCATCCATGGCGAGATATTGACAGGCATTAGTTCCGCTAAACCGGTTGAATTGGCAGGTGTCGGGAGCAATTGTAGCCTGTCAAGAATGGCAAGCGCAAATAGTACTCCTCCGGCGACCATGGCTAGTTTTCTAGACCTAGCCATCCATCCACCACCCTTAGGTAATTTGAAGCGCCCAGCTATGACCATTACCAATCCTTCCAGAAGCATGATGAAATCGGCACCACCCCAATCACCAGTAGCGCCTAGGCAATAACTCTGACCACTACTTTCTAAACTGCTTGATATCTCATCGAAAGAGCATTGCGGCTCGGTCATTTTCAACACAGCAATTGTGGAATTAGGAGCTCCATCGATTGCAACTGGTGCAATGATACCGAGTTGGACATTACAGATTACAAATGAGATTATTGCAATACCAAACAGGGTTGCAATCTTCTTCTTCAACCCCGCCATGTACCTGTTTATCCATATCTATCTCATAGTGCTATCGCAACCGATGGCGTGAAGAAGTGCAAAGTTGTGGCAATGCTAATGAGGACGAGTGACGCTTCTCAAATCGTCATCCTAGGAAGTGGGATTGCGGGATTATTTTGCGCAATTCGTCTTGCCAATGCTGGACACTTTGTCAAAGTAATTACCAAACAGAGACCCATTGATTCATCGACTAATTGGGCTCAAGGAGGCATTGCTGCAATTCTTGACAAAACAGATGGAGTTGGTCTCACTTCACACATTGAAGATACTTTGGAAAGTGGAGGAGGAGAGTGTGATATTTCAGTAGTAAATAGCGTAATTAATGAAGCGAGTGATAGGATACAAGACTTGCTAGACATTGGCGTTGATTTTGAAAAAGATGTTGATGGTAAATTCCATTTGGCCAAAGAGGGCGGGCACTCGAGTAGACGTATTTTGCACTCAAAGGATGCTACAGGAAAGGAGATCGAACGAGCCCTAAGTCAAACTGCTGAGCATCATGAGAATATTGAATTAATGCCAAATAATCTAGCGATTGACCTTATTCAGTACGAACATGGAAACCCTAAAGCAGGAGTATCTGGCGTTTGGTGTTTGGACCAAACAACTCAAACTGTGATGACCGTCCATGCTGACACCATCATCTTAGCAACTGGAGGATTCGGGCAATTGTGGACTCATACAACCAACCCAAGCGTTGCTACAGGCGATGGTTTGGCAATGGCCTTCAGAGCTGGTGCTGCAGTGAAAAATCTCGCGTATATCCAATTCCACCCTACGGCATTAGCATTGAAAAGTGATAGACCATTCCTAATCACAGAAGCGATGCGTGGAGAAGGTGGTGTGATACTTGATGAAGAAGGATTAAGCAAATGGCAAACTCAATGTAAAGTGGATGGGAAAATTATATCTCCGGAGCCATATTCATTCACTTTGAAATATTCAAAAATGGGTTCTATGGCAACGCGTGATATTGTTGCTAGAGCGATTGATAGACAAATGAAAATAACAGGAAAGTCACATGTATTCCTAGTTACTTCGCACCTTGATGAGAATCTCCTTAACTCACATTTCCCAACTATTAGTTCTAGATTGAAAAGGCATGGTTTGAAACTCGGACATGACCCTCTGCCAATTTCTCCTGCAGCGCATTATGCGGTGGGAGGCTTGCTGGTAGACGATATCGGACGCCCTTTTGTCAAAGGCAATGGTGAAGTATTTCCTCGATTATTTGCAATTGGTGAAGTAGCATGTACTGGAATGCACGGTGCAAATCGTTTAGCATCTAACAGTTTGTTAGAAGCGGTAGTATATGCTGCAAGGGCAGCCGAATATCTCATCTCAAATCCCCCTACTAAACATCAAAATGAACTACCAGATTGGAGAGCGGATGGGCTCGACAATCTTTCCGAGCATACTCCTGTAGTTCATGATAAAAATGAATTGAGGCAAATCATGGCACAAGAAGTTGGGATTGTAAGACGCTTTAGTAGATTAAATCAGGCTGCGAGGCGACTAGAGTTGCTGGGGCAAGAAGTTGATAGATTATGGAGAGAATCAATACCTACTCGTTCAATTGTTGAACTAAGAAATCTAATATTGGTCGGCCAACTTGTTACTGAAGATGCTTTAGCAAGAAAAGAAAACTGTGGACTGCATTTCAATCAAGACCTGGTCAAGGAGTGATCAGTTCAATTATTGAAGCAAGCATATTGTTCAATGGAGTACTAATGCCAAGTTTTTCTCCCCGATTTACTATTTCTCGATTTAAAACTGATATTTCAGTAGTTGCTCCAGCCTTCACATCTTCGAGCATACTACAGGAGTTTGAAGCTGTTGAAAGTAATACCTGTCGCAAATTATCTTCTAATTGCTGATTTGTACCGACGTCTATCTGTTCTGCCCTAGCAACATTGGCACCTTCTATCATCGTAAATACGGCATTCGCAAACATTTCTGCCCCCAATAATTTACCGTTTTCTACCCCTGCCATTGCTGCTAGGGGATTGATTGCGATGTTTATCAATACTTTATTCCAAACCAAACTACGACCATCTTCAACAATTTCACAATTAATCCCACTACCGATGAGACTATCTTTGAAACCATTTAATTTTTCATTCTGTGACACCACTGTATTTGCAAGATGCAATTGACCCCTACCTGCCCAGCGAACTGTCGAAGGAGTTGCAATGTTTGCCCCATGGGTTGTTGAAGCATATACGACCCTATGCAGACCCAATTGATGGCAAAGTCTCTCAACATTGCCTAATCCATTGGTAATAGCGAATGCAATGCCATCTGTTTTGAGTAATTTAGCAGCCAAGTTGCACAATTTATCAAGGGAACGGGATTTTCCCGTGATTATTACCACATCGGCACTATTCTCAAAATGATTAGGAATTCCAACTTCATCAAAAGTCAACTCAAATCTTTGACTTTCTACAGAAAATGATTCTTCACCGGTTACAGCAATCCCATTTTTTGCAATCATGGCCATATGTTCGCCGCGTCCGTGAAGATGAATCTCATGTTCAGTGCGCGACAAAAGTGCTGCGAATAGTGTCCCGATGGAACCTACACCCAAAACAGAAACTCTCATATTCAGACCTCAGATATAACTACCTAGATGAATTACTACACCACCATCTTGATGACTTATCCACATAGTAGAAAATGTACTATTTGATGGCATGAAACTGAATTCGGTCATACCATTATTAAGTGATGTTGAACTGTTTATTACTTGCCACGGAGAGCCACTGCCCTCATTCGCCACCATAACTGGAATAGAACTGTTTGAAGGGTTATAAAATGAGAATGTGGACATGTTATCCGACGATATAAGGCTCCCGTTTGTTGCAGCAGCCCAAATATTACTCCACAAGCGATAACTGATATTTGAACGGACTAAGATTAATTCAGGTCCTTGTTCTACTGCAAATGATATTTGTGGATTTGGATTTAACTGATTTTGGCACAAGCTAACATTTACACCTTCTTCCATTATCAGTGTTAAATTTGTGTCATTTACAATCGCTGGAATTTGGCCTTCTTTTCTAACACTCATATCCCATATCCAATCACCATCTAATGGACTTGGAGGGGTGCTGATGTGTGAGTCAATTGGGCATTGTTGACCTTGTTTAAGTAGCCCACCCGTAGAAAATTCGGCTCCATATCCTTGGAGATCTCCACTGAATATTTTCCAACCATCTTGCGGGACTATTGCCTTCAATGGTTTTGCAGGCATTGTGGCTGCGAAAATAATACCATTCAATGAGATATGATTGAGATCCCATGCTCTCAAGATTATTGGGTCTAGACCTATTACGCAAATTTCATCAGGTATTTCACTCAAATTTGCATCCATATTAGTTTGCCCTTCAATCCAATATAGTCTTGTTTCAGTGGTAAAAGCAGTGTTTGCATTAGGGAAACTGACTATTAAAGAATCTTTAGGCCCTAAATCTCCATCCAATTTGATACAACGTTTGACCTCACCATTATCCTCAACAATGTTCCAATCGGATGACGGATAAACCTCAAGGGCTGGGAGAACTTGTAGAGATTGTAATTTGTAACCGTCCTCAGTCGACATTATCAAAGAGAAATTTTCACCCATCGGAGAATAAAGAGAACTATTCCAACTGATTTCCAAATCAAATGTTGCAACTTTATGAGGCAATAAGTCTTCACCACACCCTAAACCGTTGATGTTGAGAGAATCTTCCCCTTTACAATTCCATTCATAATTCCATTCACCAATAGATTGCCCTCCATCTCTAACCACGTCGATGGCGTAAGAATGTTGAACAAATGATGGATTGTTAATTACAATTGTCAAGTTGGTCATCCAAACACCATCATCGCCTCTAGATGCAGCCTCTATTTTGTCAAATTCGAATTGCAATGGAGATTGCCAATCATCATGTAATAATACTGGAGATTGGCTTGGCAATGCCAACATAAAAAACAAGAAAAAGAAAATACCGAGCCTCTTTTCTGTTTTAAGGTTCAATCCTGCAGGCTCATCCAAAACTATCGGCACCCTCGGTTCCCCTCCCATATAATACAAGAATGGCAATATCAATGCCAGTACGAGAGTCCAAACTGAAAATCCGTCAAAGGCTTTGAATAGCCAAGCAAATATTAGAATTACGAAGAATAATCTAACTTGAGTGCCAGAATTTCTGGCCATCACCGAACCTAGACGAGAAACCATCAATCTCCCACCAGGGAATGTTGGAATCGGAAGTAATGAAACCCAACCAAAGAATGTCAAAACTGAACCTGCTTTGGCAAATGGATGCGCCCAAGCAAGCCTAATATGAATATCATCATAAAATAAAACAGCCAATAACTCAACGACTAGGGGCGCTTCTATAGAGCGTGGCGCTGATACAATGTTTACCAATTCAGGGGTCAAAAATATTCCAATTGCCCATAAAATAAATCCACTACAAATCATTACCGCCGGTGCAATTATGGAGATAGTTCCCAGCTGACTTCTATTATCCCATGGGCGAGAACTCATCCGAGGTAATGATGAAATTAGCAATAATCCGAAAGGCCATATTAGTGTTGATGGTGAAAATAATCCTACCGACCAGAATGCAATTGAGATATCTGGGATTGGAGCGATATGCCCTACTCTGAGGCCTTGTTTCGCAGCAGCCTTAACCTGTATTACCGATGCCAAAAATAGTGTTGCCAATATCGGCAAGGTAAAGCCAATAAATGAATCAAGGAATAGGCCATAACCAAACCAACCACCATCTGGCGATGTGTTTTCAATCCATAAAGAACCTGCTAAAGTTGCGGTTAATGCGGTCATGGACCATAAAAATAAATGCACTTTAAGTGGCGGGAATTGCCTATCAGGCATCGGTAATATTGTCACTAACCAAGGGTTATCAACCGATAACCTTGCCATCCATCCAAGTTTAGCGATATGTGAATTAATCTTTTTCAAAGAGTCATGGACATCTCTGTCTTGTTTGACATCTATAATCCAACTTGGCCATCGGCCTCCAATTTGTTCAAGCAGATAATATTCCCGACTTAGGATATTTGCTAAAAGAGCGTGCTGATCCCATGCTTTCTTGTGAGCAGTCATCTGTTCAAGGTCGACTGTGGAATTGTTATCGTCATCCATACAACATCCACCTCAAGAAACGCTCAGCACCACTCCATCTTCAATCAATCCCTCACACAGCCTCAACTGAAGTGAAGAAAATAGTGAAACATGGTTCACTTATTCTTGAATCTCTTCAAACGGAAGGTTTCTTCTCTTTCCATTTCTTCTAGACGAAGTTGAATGAAAACTCTCGCCTCTTCTAGTTCTGGAATAACCTTGTACTCGAGTGCATTGACTCTCCTCTTAGTTGCTTCAATTTCTGAAAGTAATCTTTTCAGCGTACCTTCCATCTCTGCAGCACGGACAATCTTCTCAATTAAATTACCAAAAGAATCGCTAGCCTCGTCAATATATGGTGAAGAGCCAATGTATCCAACACCTCTTTCTGAGAATGTCGATTTCAAATTACTTCCACTAACACTTGGCACTACAACACCCATAATATTTCTCCGTTCAACTTCAACTTGCGGAGTCGCTGTATTTGCTATAGCAGCAGCACGAACAGCCAAACCACCTTCAATCGCATTAGCTAAGTCGATACGTTGCTTTGCTAGACGGTATGTGTCGGTAAGATCTCGCTTAGCCTCAATCATTTCAGACAATAACTTGCGAAATTCATGGAAAAGACCGTCACGCTTCATCTTGAGAAGTTTATACCCATTTTTGGTTTGCTTGATGCGCCCCTTGAGTTTGATAAGTTCACTGCGTGTTGGTTTAATATCGAGTGCCATAACTTTCACCTCCTCTCATTATTCTATGTGCAAACTCACTTCCGGTTGTCAGGATGATACTTGTCAATCCACTTTTGGTCTAGGCGTACTAGATATTTAGTGTCGATACGAGACATCAAAGTCCAACATAGGTCAAGCGTTTCCTCAATACTACGATTCTCATCGCGGGATTGACGAAGGAACTTATCCTCAAACACACCAGAGAATTCTAGAAGTTGCTTATCACGTTCGTTCAGTGCATCTTCACCTACAATCGCAACAAGACCTCTTAATTCACGGCCTTGAGCGTATGCAGCATACATTTGGTCAGAAACAGACTTATGGTCTTCACGAGTTGTCTTCTCTCCGATACACGATCCCATTAGACGGGATAATGAAGGTAATACGTTGATTGGCGGATAGATACCTTGCTGATGTAATTCACGAGAAATTACAATTTGACCCTCAGTAATATATCCGGATAAATCCGGAATCGGGTGGGTAATATCGTCACCAGGCATTGTCAGAATAGGGAATTGGGTGATTGAACCCTTCTTTCCTTTAACCAAACCAGCACGCTCGTAAAGCATTGCTAAGTCAGTGTACATGTAACCTGGATATCCACGGCGCCCTGGAACTTCTTCACGAGCAGCTCCAATTTGACGTAGTGCATCACAGTAGTTTGTCATGTCCGTATAGATGACCAGTACGTGGTAATCCTTTTCGAATGCAAGATATTCTGCAGCAGTTAATGCAAGACGAGGAGTGATAATACGCTCAACAGCAGGGTCATCCGCTAGGTTAACGAATAATACCGCCTTTTCAAGCGCACCAGTTCTCTCCAAATCTGCACGGAAGAAATTGTATTCTTCAGCAGTGATACCCATAGCACAGAATACTACGATAAACTCTTCATCGGAACCTGTTAACTTTGCTTGACGTGCAATTTGCAATGCAATGTCATTGTGCGGTAGACCTGATGCTGAGAAAATCGGCAACTTTTGTCCACGAACCAAAGAAGTACAACAGTCAATAGCGGAAATTCCGGTTTGAATGAAATCGTGTGGGCTACGACGGCTGTACGGGTTGATAGCTGCGCCGATGATGTCATCGTACTGTTCTGCAACGATATCTGGTCCACCATCACGAGGTTTTCCAGCACCATCGAGAATACGCCCGATCAAATCTTCCGATACAGGGAGCTTGAAAACGTCGCCCATGAAGGTGACTCCAGCCTCTCTGTCAATCTTTGCAGTTCCTTCGAATACTTGGACTATGACCATATCATCGGATGTATCAAGAACTTGTCCATTCTTAATCGTCCCATTGGATAATCGCAATGATACGATTTCACCAAAAGCAACAGGTTCGGTCTTATTCAAGAAAACTAGCGGTCCCTTGACGTCTGTAATTGTTCTATATTCCTTTCCAGTCATGATAATTCCCCCTCAGTTACCCTCCACGGTAGCAGCTATTTCGGTGAGCATGATTTTGACCATGTCATCGATGGTATCGATATATCCCTTGTTCAAGCGACCTCGCATTAAATGGGAGCGTGAAGGGACGTTGACTACATCCCCTAATTGTGCCCCAGATGCCATTGCCGACTTAGCAGATTCTTGGAATGCAAGAATTGCCTTTGCCATCTTGTATTGCAAGTGAATATCACAATATGCATCCACTTCGTGGAATCCATTTTGTTGTAGGAAATATTCACGTATCATACGAGCGACTTCAAGTGTCAATTGTTGGTCAGCAGGAAGTGCATCAGAACCGACAAGTTGTACGATTTCTTGCAACTCGGACTCGATTTGCAACAATCCAGATAGTTCGACACGGATTTCAGGGAAATCTTGTGCGATGTTATCTCTGAACCATTGGTCAAGACTTTGCGGGTAGAGCGAATATGAATTCAACCAATTAATCGCTGGGAAGTGGCGTTGACGAGCAAGACCAGCATCGAGACCCCAGAATACCTTAACAATTCGAAGTGTACCTTGTGATACAGGTTCTGAAATATCTCCACCAGGTGGTGAAACAGCGCCAATTACGGTAATTGAACCATCTTCTCCATTCAAGGTCTCAACACGGCCAGCACGTTCGTAGAACTCGGCAATACGGGTTGATAGGTAAGCAGGATAACCTTCTTCACCAGGCATTTCTTCAAGACGAGAAGAAATTTCACGCATTGCTTCAGCCCAACGAGATGTTGAATCTGCCATCAAAGCAACGTCGTAACCCATGTCACGATAGTACTCAGCGATTGTAATTCCTGTGTAAACAGAAGCTTCACGTGCAGCCACAGGCATATTTGAAGTGTTTGCGATCATCACTGTTCTTTCCATCAATGGTTTTCCAGTGTTTGGATCTATCAAGTGAGGGAATTCGTCCAATACTTCAGTCATCTCATTTCCTCGCTCTCCACAACCGATGTAAACAACAAGTTGTGCGTCAGAGTACTTTGCTAGAGATTGCTGTGTAACAGTCTTACCAGACCCGAATGGACCTGGAATTCCTGCTGCGCCACCCTTTGCCAATGGGAAAAGGAAATCAAGAATACGCATTCCAGTAATAAGAGGGATTACTGGTGGATACTTTTGTAGATAAGGACGTGGTGTTCTAACTGGCCACTTCTGCATCATCTGCATATCAGTTCCATCTTCGAAAGTACAGATGGTTTGTGTGACATTGAAATCTCCGGATTCTATAGACTTGACTACACCACCCATTCCTGGGACGACCATAATCTTGTGAACAATTGTGTCAGTTTCTTGTACATGTCCAACAACTTGTCCTCCAACAACAGTATCTCCAACGGAGACTTGTGGCTCAAATGTCCAATTTTTCTCCAGGTCAAATGCATCTGCATCGACACCACGAGTAAGGAAAACGCCCATTTCTTTTTCAAGTGTAGGAAGAGGTCTTTGAATTCCATCATAGATTTGAGTTAACAAACCAGGTCCAAGTGAAACTGAAAGAGTCTCACCTGTATTCACTACGATTTCACCAGGGCGTATTCCGGATGTATCCTCGTAAACTTGGATAACTGCCTTATCGCCGTGTAATTCAATCACTTCGCCCATTAGGCCTTCCGTTCCAACACGGACAACATCGTACATTGCCGCTTTCATATCAATGGCAGTAACCACTGGACCTGAAATACGGTAAATCAATCCTTCATTTTTCATCTATTATTCCTCCATTATTTTCACTTGGAAATCATTTCCATAAATCGACTCCAATCGCCTTACGAATTGTATCTCGCAAGGTGGTGTCCTCCTCAGTACCGATACCAAGAACGGTTGGGGAGACGGATGCTGAGAGTCTTGCACGAAGACGCTCAGGCAATGTGGCTTGGGTTGCGGAGTCGATTACGACAACCCCCACTTGCTTGTTATTTAGCAATCCACTCAATGTTGAAACCATAGCCTCATCATCTTCTGGATTGTAGAGTGTAGAAATTCCAGCAAGCTGGAATCCTAGTGTGAATTCTGGTGTCCCGACTATTACGATATCCATATTTTCACCTCAGAGTATGTGTGCCTCTAACACTTCTGTTGGCAGTCCTGCTAGACGCCCACGTACGATTAAACGCAAATCTGCAACTTCCTGTACCTTCATTGCAACATAATTGACAACGGGTAAGGCTGAAACAGGGTGTAGGTAGCTCATGCGTTGTAATAATGCGTGTTCTCTAGCATTAAACCAAGTAATTACTGGATCGAGACTGTTTACGGATTTCGCTTCTGCCAATGCTCCTTCAAATTCTTGCATATCAAATCTGTTAGCACCTCTTAGAATGTCAAGAGCTGCTTTTTTACCACCAGCAGCGATAGAAGAAAATGCTCTCTCTGGAATCAGTCTTCCGCCAGGGATTAACATCTCCAAGATGTCATCGTTGTCAATACCAACCGCTTCAGCCTCGATAATATTGAGGATGTTGCGGTGGTCGATTTCAGATTTCAACAAATCTCTCAAGAATCTAACACCTGCTCCTTTGAGACTAAGTGATGCTAGAGACCTCTTGAAATAATGTCTGTCAAGTGCATTTTCATAATCTGCCAATCTTGCATCATCCGGCAGAGACATAAGGTCTGGGCCAAATGACATCCTGCGCATTTGAGTTGCTGCTGACCTTAGATCATCTGCATTTTCTATCATTTTTAACCAAGGAGTATTGATATCATTCAGTGCTGGTAAGATATTGTTTAACACTTTATCTTGGTCCACATCATTAATTACTGCACGTAGAACTACCTTAGCGTTTTGATATTCAAAACGAAGAGTGTATACTTCTACCATTGCACGGATTGCACCATTACACATTCCTACAATTTCCTTCAACTCATGTTCCAAGTTATGTGTAAGTGCTGCCTCAACTAAATCTCCACCAGAATATTTTCCAGCATATAAGTCCATTTCTGCTCGGTAACCCAAGTCCCCAACTGCAACGGTCATTTGTTCAGGGGATTGATTGATTAACTGACGTAAACGTGCACGATCTGCTAGTTTTTGCCTACGCGATTTAGCGCGAGCAGCCACATATGGTGTAGTATTACCGAGCATTGCCATAATTATCCCTCAATTGAAAAGTGTTGAATTGATTAAAGAGCGCTTGTCAGACCAAACTTGGTCAAGAAGCGTATCGAATCTCATGTCGAAAGAAACTGAACCATCTGCTGCTTCAAGAATGAAGCCACCTAAGCCTTCAACATCATCGCCAATGGATCTAGAGCCAGCAATCCCCGATAGGGCAGCACGGTCAATTGCAACTGGGCGAACAGTAAAGTCGCCAACCGCCACTTCATCTGCTTGAGCCATCAATCCTTTTAGAATTGAAGCCCTTCCAGATAATCCTGGGTCTGCTAGTTGTCCCTTTGCTTCTTCAAATGTGGCATCCAATACTGTACGGCGTGCTATAAGCACATCCTTTTGATTGGATTGACGAGCGCTAGCAACGATTTCCCTTGCTAGTTGTTCTGCCTCACGAGAAGTACGACTATCCGCTTCCTCACGGATAGTAATGGCCTTTGCTTCTGCTTCTGCAACAATCTTCTTGGCTGAAGCCTTTGCCTCTTTCAAGAGATTATTTGCTTCAGTTTCCGCAGATGCTGCGATGTCTTTTGCTAATGTTTCAAGTGTCATGATATTTCCTCCGATTTTATTCACAAGATTGGGCGAACCCAATCAATTGCGCCATCATTGCATGAATAATGGCAAAGCACCTAGAATCACGATGGATTCAGGTAATGCTGTGAAGATAATTGCTGTACCGAACTTTGAACTGTCTTCAGCAAGCATACCAACAGCTGCGCTGCCGATTGCTCCTTGAGAAATACCTGCACCAACTCCGGCGAGGCCAAGTGAGAGGCCGACTCCGACGTTTCCAGTCATTCCAGATGTTGCACCAGTGGTTTCTTCTGCAGCTGCTACACCTTGTGCTACAAGGGTTAGTGCTAGCATTACAATCAGTGTGCGTAGGCTCATTTTTAGGGTATTTGTGTTCATTCTTGCTACCTCCTTATTGTCCAGTGGACTGTGATTCACGCTCAGCGTGCAGGGTTCGGCCGCCCAGTGGATTAAAGATCACACCAGATCCGTCGTAAAATTTGCCCATCCATTCCACAAAGTGGAGACGGATAGCGTGAATACTCGGTGAGAGTAGTCCCAGGGCTAAAGCAAATATTTGTATGAAGGTGAATAATATTAATCCGATGATGAAACTGAGGATGCCTCCACTCCACATCATTTCCCACCCCATGGTGATGGATACTTCTGCGATTTTGACACCAGCCACACCGACTGCCATGATACGCAAGTATGAGAGTGTATTTGCTAGAAGGCCGAATGTTTCAATCGGACCCATGATGATTCCGCCAATCCATCCGAATTTCTCAAATATTGCAAGACCGATTACTAGGCTGACAATTCCAATAAATAGTAATGCGGTCCAAATCTGGAATTCAAACAACTCATTGTATCCACTAACCATGTTTCTGCATTGCATGAAACCGCCGATGAGAATTAGTATCCACGAACCCTTTTCGAAGTATGCGGCTGCGAAACCATGCGCCTTGTAGACATTAACAAGTCCAATGATGAATCCAGTGAATAGATGTAATACACCAATATAGATTGATAGAAGAAGATATTCCTGAAGTCCATGTCCCTCTACCGCTCTGTGGAAGGGCATGTGTAGTCCGGTCAATCCCGTTAAGATGCCAACTGTTTCTGGTACATGGAATGTATTATATGTCCAAGTATAGAACTCTGCAATTATCCCTATTGTAGGCCCTGATGCACCAGCTGAACCATCCCAAATGAATCCAAATCCTTCTGCAAAAATAATTCCCCAAATGATACACCAAGCGCCCATCCACGTCAAGATAGTAATTCCGCTCTTGGCAATTGGATCTACTGCAAACGGTTTGCTTCCAAGCCATTTTGCTAGCATCAATATAATCAGACCGTATCCCCAATCACCTAGTATCATTCCATAAATCAGTGGGAAGGTCATCATCATCATTACCGTTGGGTCAAATGTACCATACTTTGGACGCCCTACTAAATCAACAAGCATTTCAAACGGTTCTGAAATGACTCCATTATCTAATGCGATAGGCGGGCTTGAATGATGGTGTCCTTCGTCTTCAGCGTGGTGGTGATCGTCAACATGCTCTTCAACTTCAACGTGAGAAGCAAATGAAGAAAGTGCACTCTTAACTTCTGATGCATTTTCAGTAGGAACCCATGCATCGATTGCAAATGCTTGCTTAGATACTGCGCAAAGTGTTGGTGCGGTAAAAATCGCATCTTCTCTTGTCAAATATTCTTCCATAATGACGAGGTCTCTGCCATGAGTTGCGACCCATGCACCTCCAAGTGCAGAATTCTCTTCCACAGTAATCATTAGTTTACCAATTTCTTTAGTAAGTGAAGAAATAACCTCGGAAGGTGATCCAACTCCACTCGGAACTTGAATCGCCCTTGCGCTTTGGCTATTGAGAATTAGTTGGACGTCGGTGGCATGTTTAGAAAGACACGCAATCGCGATTACATTTGATTCAGCATGGACTTCTACATCCTTGCCCATTTCTTGAATGATAGTGTTGTAAAGTGTTTTTGACTTTGCAGATTCAGAGACATAGACTTCTAAGCGGCCTGTGCTTGTGAGCAAATCTAATGGAATGTTAAGTGGTTCTATTCTCCTCAATACTGCCAGTTGATCGCCTTTGGAGTCAATCTCTGCCTCAGCATCCCTTACAGCGTCAGCAAATGCTAAACCATGGTCTACAATTTCTTCAAAACCTGAATTAATCATTTTTTGAATTTCGGAGACAGATTTCGGACCCTTGGTATTATTAGGTGAATAATGTGCATTTGCCCCACGAACTTTTGTTAGTAGAGTACTAACTGAATTCGCATCGGTGCTATCAATTGCCTGACCGACTCCAATTCCATCTTCGAAATTACCATATTCCTCGATATGTACGCAACCCATATCCGAACAAATACGTAGGATTTGTTCCATTTTATCAACAGGGGCAGCCACTGTCAAACGGGACATATCAACGGTTACGAACATTGAATCACCCTTATTGTGGCATTAGAGAATCTATGATTAATTGTACTGCATCGCCTTTACGGCCATTTGCAGTGGAGCCGATTGATTCAATCCCTTTTGCCCCTTCAGATTTTACCTTGTCAGCATCTTTGTTTGCTGTCTTGCGTGCTTTATCCATTGTAGATTTAGTATTATTTACTGAATCTTCGGTTGCTTCAGTGATTAATTCTGATGCATTTCTTCGTGCATCAGCCATTATTTTTGAGGTTTCATCTTGTGCGTCTGACAGGCGCTTTTCAGCAACCTGTTCTGCGTTTTTAATGCTTCTAAGAACTTCCGCCATACCCATAGCAATCACCTGTAACCTCGGCGAGATGAAAGGGGTTTATGAGAGTAGCGGGGTTTGAAGATGGCGATTTACCCCCAAAAAAAGATGAAAAATAACGATTTGTGATTGCTTTTAAAGCCGAAAAATAATTTTATTGTGGTTTTTTACCACGGAATCTGCTGGCCATTCCAAACGGTAGAAGTAAGCGCCCTTGTACGTCATTGTAGCCGACTTCTCTCATCATTTTACGATAATATCCATTGCTACCATAATGCGTGTAAGTTCGAGCTAACCCTTTCCAAGGGTGGTTTTTATCCTTGGTAACAAAACGTGCCATCCATTGAACGACTGTCGCCATCCAAATCGCTCCAAAAAATCCGTGCAACCAATTTGCTTTTCCAGCATCACAAATAACTAATTGTCCGCCTGGCTTTAGAACTCTAAATATCTCAGTCAATCCCTGTTTTTTATCTTTAAAATCTCTAAATGAAAACAAACAGAAAACCATATCGAATGTATCATCTGGTAAGGGGATTTTTTCCGCAATAGCTTCTACATAATTTGCAGGGGTTTCTCCGCGAGAATTTCGTGCTGCATCAACACGATCTTTAGCAAATTTTAGCATCAACGCCGATGGGTCAAGGCATGTGACTTCAAGACCTACTAAATCTTCCGCAAAAGAGCCTGGGCCGCATCCGACTTCAAGCACATTCATGCCTTCTACAGCATGATTGCGAACATTCCTGCGCCACCTTTTATCTTGCCCAAAAGTCATTAATTTGTTGACTTTGTCATAATTGGGAATTGTTTCTTCAAGTTGCAATTTCAAGTCTTTCCACGCCTCTTCATCAATGCCTGATGGGTCAAAACCACCTGTTGCATCACGCTTAGCCATATCTTTCGCGGGCTAGGGCCTGCCTTTTGAGTTGTCGCATGGATGCAATAGCACCAACCAGTGGATTGCAATCTCTACTCAAGAAATACGTTCTACTGTTTCTGGAGTAATACCTTCTGCAGGGGTCACTCTGAAAACTAGAATTTTCAAATTTTCTGGAGCGTTACGGAATTTGGAGACTATCATAGATGTTTCAAAATCTGTTCCAAGAGTTCTAACTTTGAATGAAAGCACCATGTCGGCAATAGATGACAATTCTTGTTTGATTGAAGGATTTAATCCATCGTTGGAAATGTTGATCAACAATAGGCCACGCATAGTTTGTGCATGCGCTTGTAACATTCTAACCATCGCTACAACTTTGGTATTATCTTCTCTCTGTAAGAAGAAATCTAAATTATCTATTACAACTCTAAAATATGGCCCAAGTGACATGATTTCATTTGTTACTTCGGTTAGGTAATCATGGTGAGTTTCATCGACGAATCTGGTCTGGGCTAGGCGTTGAATATCTTCCAATCTAAAGCCCTCAAGACGAAATCTACTGGCTAGTAGTTCCTTTTCCAATACTTCCCGATTGTATTCCTCACCAATGGTTCTGACATTGATATCTAATGGCCATCCATATTTATTGAAAACGCGGGCTATTTCTTGTTGCCCTTCATTGGTTGAAACATATAGCGTATTTTCTGATTCTTCTGCCGGAGATGTGAATTGCTTGCCAAATAATTCTGAACCTGAACCAGTATCAGTAAAACTGACCATTGTGAACCCGCGCGGAACTCCACCATGCATTTCTAAATCGAATTTCGGAACTCCGAAGGAACCGACACCTCCAAAAAACTCTTCGTCTTCTTTCTTGAAATTATATTGCTTATTCATAACAATCACCTCAATGAATTACGACTTGTCCTCTATCTATTAGGTCTGTGCAGTATAAATCAAGATTTGACAATACCAACGGAGGAGTTTGGTCAGGAACATTCAATATCACGGAAAGAACTTCTCTTTGCCTAAAGGTGTTAATGAATGTATGAAGGTACTCTGCGAGCATTCGATCATCATTGTATATGGCTAATGCGTTAACACTATCCAATATTACGAAATTGCGTTCAAGTGTTGTGGTTCTCAGCAAATAGAGCGTTCTAAGTAGAATTGATTCTAGCATAATTGGCGAATCTACGTAATGGATATTCTTTCTGGTTGTAGTTGTACCCCCTAGTACACCAGAAGATACTAAATCAATGAATTGTATATTAGATACATCTATTCCAATTGTCTCAAATGCCTCAATCATTTCCATTGCACTTCTGCTTCCAGAAATGTAAACTCCACCCATTTCAAACATTTGCATTAATGGAACCATGGTACTGGCTGTAACCATAAATGCATTTGAGTTACCACAGCGAACTTGAACTGAACTATTAAGAGCAACTTCCGTGAGTTGTTCCGCGATTCTTTGATCGAGTTCAAACATTGTCAAGCACCCCATTTACTCTGTTTATCGCCCTGAGCGCCCCATTTGAGCATCGGAGTTAACATCACTCCAATCGGTGTTAATTCAATTGCATGTTTTGCTCTAGAGTGTGAAGTTCCACGCATCTTTACCACTTGTAAAAACCTTAGAAGATGCCCCATTCGTTCAACATCCCCCATAACGACAATTCCATCAGCAATTGCTTCTTCAACACCGAAAGACGACCAATGAGCATTCTCTGTAGCGGAAGTAATTTCAGAAATTAGTATGGTTGTACAACCTAGAGTTGATAATTTCTTTCCTAATGTGAAAAGGAAATCCCGAATTAGTTGCTCGGACTTAATCTTGTAACAAAGTGTTGTAACTGAATCAATTACTAAACGAGTGACTCCAATTGTATTGACAATATCGACAATCGCTTTGATTAGAGCGTGGACGTCATCCAAATCAAAGGATGATTTTTCCAACCCCAACCAAGAATATAATACATCCATGTCGAAGACATTTATCAATCCGGTATCGACCATATTCATATCGAAAAATTCGAACTGGCGGATGTTTTCTAACAACTTGACGGATGGCTCGGTCGCAGTAAAATGCGCACACGCCTCGCCTGCAAGTGCCCCTCTAACCAAAAACTCCATCGCGAGCGTAGTCTTTCCTGAACCACAGGTACCAGATGCTAGTACGGTTGAACCATATGGTATCCCCCCGCGAAGAATCTCATCTAATCCATGGATGCCTGTTACGCATCTATCACGGGTGTAAACTGCTGCAGGCTGCATGGGAACAAATACGACGAAACGCTTTGGGTTGATAACTGTGCGTCCAAAAGCAGTTGGATTAGTGCGTTGATAACTTATTTGAATGTAAAATGTTTAAACATTAATTTCCAGGAGTTGGTTCATCGGAAATTGACCATGATGCAGAATCAAACATTGAGGTTCCATCCCAAACAATTGATTGGCCGTTTATCAAAAATAATCCTGTGTCACCTCCCCAATTAATACGCTGAATGTCCACCGGACGTGATTCAAAGACCTGTGTATATTTCAAAGCCAACTGCCCATTACCATTTGCTAAAATATCAATCGAACCGACCCCTAGAAAACCTTCAAGTCCCAAATCGATAACTTCGCTCGCATTTCCAGAGACTTGACTAGAGGCATCACCGGTGAAAATTGCAGTTGCCTTGCCTGTTATTATTCCCTCTTTAAGGAGTAGATTTGAAACTGAAGAACCAGAGGTATGGGTGAGCGACCACCCATACAAAGACACTGCGAAGTCGTTCGGATTATAGATTTCAACCCATTCTGGGCCGGACTGCGTTGGACGTGGATGGACTTCTGTGATTTGTAATTGATTATTCTTGCGCCCCCCATCGTGTACTTCGAGGATGATTTGAATCGTTTCATCGTTTTGATAGAAGTATCGGTAAGAAGTTGATGATGAGCGAGTACCGTGCTTTTCTGTGCCACCATCAAACAACACTTGGCCCATTCGTTGGACATCGCTACTTTCAGTGACTACAATATTGAGGTGGAAACTGTAGCCATCATGCAATCCAATTCCGATGGCAAAGCCATCCTCGCTTAAATTATGCAAAGCATTTATTTTTGTTTCATTTATTTTTCCATTAACTATTAATCCCGCTTGGACTCTTCCCGAATCTAATTGTTTGGCTGAAAACAAATGCCAGTTAGCAGTTGAATTATCATAATCCAATACTTCATTTTGAATCGGAACGAACCACCCTTCATCCGAACTAATACGATCCATGCCAAGAACTGCAGCACCATCTAGTCGGTCTAAAGCAGGGTCATTTGAGCCCATTTCTAATTGTGCGAGAGAAAGAAATGCAGTTAATATCATCAAGAATAATACAAAGGCTGTAAGGAATTCAATTACAGCGGTAATCGCGCCATCTTCTCTCTCTGGGTGAGAGTAAACGGTTCCCTGCATATTACGGGGTGTTGTTTGACGATTGAAGAGGTTGCCGCATATTTCAACATCGTTGGCAATGTAAATTCAAATCTTTAAATCGACCGAGGTTATTTCGGCTGGCAGCAAAAGTGCATTTATCACCACCACATACACCTTCGTGGGCGATGACTCTTTGAATCCCCCTTGCAAGCCATTGGATGATGTCGCAGCGCGTGTCAAATCAATACAGGGCCAAAGGTAGCAGTTTGTTCCTTGTGTTTTTACTCCTTATTTCTTCTCTAGGAAGCCTCACTGCTCTACCTGGAGTTAGTGCTTCGGAATCTGGTGATCTTGCAATTAATGATGGCATTTCACCATCTCAAGATAATTGGGCTTCATCATTTGACACATTTACATTCACCGCTCAAATTAAAAATCAAGGTTTGGGTTTTGCAGGATTAGATAGATTAATGCGTTGGCATGTTTGTTTGGGTGATTTTGATGGACCAGTATGTAAATCAAACTATGAGTCAAGAGGTCAGTTCACCCTAACAAATATTGCTCAAGGACAATACTCCAATATCTCTTCAGCAAATACTTGGATCCCACCAGCCGGTGCAGAAGGAATTGTAACTGTAGTGTATTCCTTTGATTTAACCGACCAAGTTCCTAGTAATGATTTATTGAAATATAATTTTAATGTATCACAATCATTTGTTGATTTGAGCGTAGATGACTCATGGAAACCATATGATGACATTGAAGGTCTTGCAATTTACGATGGCCAAAAAATACTAAATTCAAACACAAATTATACACTAAAGGCTAAAGGAACGGTCAATAGTTGTGGTTCATGTAACTTCAATGCAACCATTGGATGGCAGCTATGGGATCAGGGTGAAACTGTTATGCTCGATGAGTCATACTCGTACAACTCTGGATTGAACTCTTGGGGTGTAGTTATGGCATTTGGCCACCAAATGCCTGTCTTTAATTATCCATTTACAGGAACATATATCCTAAAATGGGGCTTGTATAACAGTACTGGAACTCCTTATAACGATCTAAATGATTTCAACGACATTACTTCTACACCCATCATTATTGACGATACCATTGATGTTGCAGTGATGTTGATGTATCCAGCACATGACTCAAGTTCGGAAAATTATTATTTCGGAAATCAAATGGTTTTTTCAGAGGTAATTAATCTAGGTAACAAGACGGTTGGAAACTTCTTTGTATTGTTTGAAGTGTTTGACTTAGGTAGTGAATTAAAAATGGAAGAACAATGTCAAGTAATATCTCTAAGACCGACTCAACGTCAGGTTTGTAAATTCAATATTACCGTAACAGGAGATAACCGAATCCTAAAACTTTCTGCACCTAATACATATCTTAGCGGCCAAGACGCTAAAACTTCAGATAATATAATCAGTGAACAGGCCGATATTCTTGCAGGAGAAATTAGAGCTGAAATACAGCAAAAAAATTTCAATGGAAAATACAATACTGGCGACGATATTGAGATGGTAGGAAAAACAGGAGTTACTGCTGCTGGACCGTTAAATTATTCGTGGTGGGTCTCTGGAATTATTAACTTAGGATACGGTCAGATTCTAAACATCAGTGGAAGTACTTTGGGATTAGGTGACCATACGATTACACTTAGGGTAATAGATGACTTCGGAACTGTTGATTCTGTACATGAATATATCACAATATTCGATCATATTGACATCAGTAATGAACCATATTACACAGGAAGTGCTATCACACGTTCTGAAGCATATCTAGAAACAGAAACAATTCTACCTAAACTTGGCACTAATTATGGAGTTGGCTCTGGCCAAGAACCGTTGTTGTTAATGTCGTTTGATATCTTGTCACTGGCGGATGGTTCTGCAGATGTTGGAATGGAGTCGATGGAGTTTACACTCAACATGAGTGCCCTATTACCATCTAATATCAATATATCAACTGTCGATGTCCGCCAAATTGATTCCATTCACGATAATATTTGGTCATTTATTGAATCTCCTAATGAATTAACAAATAATGGAGATGGTACATTTACTGTGAGCATGAAGTCTAACGGAGCGATTCTAATCGTGGGGGTTTTACCTGAAGCAAATGTTTCTTTGGGCGATGTTGACAATACCCTCCTCAAAGACGGTCAAATCAAATTAAATTGGTCGATTTCAGGTGATTTGTCAAATCCATATTTGGGAGGCTGGCAAATATACAAAATCGTTGGTGGGGAATCGAGTTCAACTTATTTCCCAGACCCTGATAGTGGAATAAATCCATTAGTTTGGGAAGAACTAACCCTTGGATCAAAGGTTGCCACTGTCACAACCGCTACAGACAATTGGATTGACCCTGTTAAGTTGCAAACCGGAGACTGCGCATCGTATGCAATAATGCCTGCTGATAGAGCAGGAAATCCAGATTATCTGAAAGCCAGTATTACCACTAATGCAGATGGCATTCCTGGGCTGATTTGTGGTGATGCGATTCCACCATCTGCCACAATTTCCAATTTCGTTTCCAATTATGATTTTACCAACTCAAGTGATTGTTATGATATTTCCAGAGATTGGAATATGTGCTATGAAGTAAATTTAACTTGGACATGGCCTGATGATGAATTAAGTGGACCAATTTCTTGGAACTTATACAGAGTTGAGTCACGACCGACCGATATAGACTTGAGATTTATCACACCAATTTCTACCGACATCCAATCAACCCCTGGTGAAACTGGATACTTCAATCAAAGTGGAAGCGAAATCGATGGGATAAGACCTTACAGAACATACTATTACATCCTTGCACCTATTGATTGGGTCGGAAATGAAAACACTCTGGCATCCTATCCATCTAGTAATGTCAATAGAGTCAATATCGAAGACCTATGGTGGGACTATAACCAACATATCATCCCTGTTCCGCCAGTACCAGAAGAACCTCCTCTCGGAGTACCATGGCTAGGTGATTTGCAAGATTCAATGCAAAAGGAGATCTTCCTGTATTCCGGTGGAACATTCATTATGATTCTATTCTTAAGTATCATTTTAGTCCCACTTATAATAAAGAAGAGAAAGAGATTGAAGCGTGTTATTGCTGCTAGGAGCCGTCGCAAGTCAGCAATTAGTGACGAAGATTTTGAAGATTTCTTTTACTGAACTAAAAAAGAAATGGCGCGGTGAGGGAGATTTGAACTCCCGTGAGACGAGCCCACTGGATTAGCAATCCAGCGCAATGGCCAGGCTATGCGATCACCGCTTGTAGTTGCGGCCACCAGTGAACCCGTCATCAAGATGACGGTTCAACATCATCTAATTAACAATGGTAAATGTGTTTGCAGTACCACGTTTTCAAACCAATGGGCCAAGGGAGCCTAGCCACGCAGGAGGGATGGCGCAAACGACTACTAGAACAAGGAACATCCAACCCAAATAATACAATGAACGGAAGAATGACTTTGCTGCTTTTGGCATCCGACCATTTTCATCAAAGTCTTCCAGTGGATCTATGCTCCAAACTGATTTCGCATACCATATGGTAAGACCTGTAGCGAAAATTGACCATAGCAATGGAAGGCCTGATTCGGGCCAAAATAGTGGCACAGCACCTAATAACAACAATAGCACACAGTACACTTTAGATTCTGCCACTGTGCGTTTTGGACCTTTTACTTCATTCATCATCGGAACATTTGCCTTAGCATATTCACCTGAACGGTAAAGTGCTAAAGCCCAAAAATGAGGAGGCGTCCACAAGAAAATCAACATGAATAGCATCCATGGAATTGGAGAACCCAAATCAAAAGGATTGCTTGACTCTATTGAACCAGCAGCCGCTGCAGCCCAGCCAATGACTGGAGGTGTTGCTCCTGCAGCACCACCGATAACGATGTTTTGCGGAGTTCTACGTTTTAGCAGCATTGAATAAATGAATACATAAAAAGCAACAGAGAAAAATGACCAAAATGCTGCCTTCCAATGAACTAAGAAGAATAGTGATGAACCTAAGACTGCAATTATGACTCCAAAGATTAGCGCACCTCTTGCAGAGATATGACCTAGTGGAACTGGCCGGTTTTGAGTTCTTTTCATTTTTGGGTCAATGTCAGCATCATACCACATGTTGATGGAATTAGAGCCACCAGCAGAGAGAGTTCCTGCAACCACGGTAATGATAATTGTTTGAACTGTATCCATCCAGGTTCGATCTATGCTCAACAAGTCATGGCGGGCTAATAAGTCGTGAACTAAAATTGCACAAACAGCTGTTACCTGCAGTAATACAATTACTCTCAATTTCATTAATTGAAGAAATACATTTAACATTCCTGGATGAGGGATTGATTGATTGATTTCTTCACCCATACTCATTCCTCCGATGAATCTATTGAAAGTTGTTTACTAAAGCGAACCAAGATACTTGCGCAAATTGCGATTAAAACGCTACCCACTCCAACCACTAAATGAACCAGTGAAAGCCATTCGGGGAATTCATCTAATTGTGCTAAAATGATATATGAGGCACCGACCAAGAGATTTAAACCCCAGAATCCGGTTGTTATGGATGCGAATATTTTGAATCCAGATGCGTTCTTATCTTGCCTAACACTTTCTGTGATTTTTGCAGTGGATAATATCAGTAAGATTCCAACGATTAATGCCCCAATACGGTGAATCATTTGAATCATTACCCCTGGTCCATCGATTGAGGGTAAGAAGTTCCCATTACATTTTGGCCAACCGTTAGGATATCCTACCGAACATCCCTGATTGTATTGGCCACCTGCAGTACTTGCAACCCAAGCACCAAGGATTAGAAGAACAAATACTGCTGCTGCCATTGAATCAATTCTTTTTGCATGAGAGTGAAAAAAGTCTTGTGAAGTCTTCAATAATGACCAATCTGCTCCTTCACAAATCCTCATCCATAAATATTGATACATCAAAGTTGATGCCCAAATACAAGCCAGTGAGAGATGTAATGCTACTGACCAATCAACATTATCGAAAACAACAGTCACCGCTCCTACTAACGCTTGCGTAATGAGTAAGACACCTGCAAGAAGGGATACTTTTACCGTTCTATCACCGTATTTTTCCTTTAATTTATTAGCCATTAAAAAATTTAATAATACTGGTACTGCCACTACCGCAACGAGTAAACGGTGGAACCATTCGGTGAAAATTTGGAATGTTGTATAGCGATGGTCCATTCCTCGAGAATCTTCGTGGTCAGGATTATCTTGCCAAAATTGTTGTTGCTCTAGTTCGGAAACATCGAAAGTCCAAGTGTCAAAACATTGTGGCCAATCAGGGCATGACTCTCCCGCATCATTGATTCGGATTGTACCCCCGACTACGATTATCAGCAATGAGATTACCAACAATGCCAATGGAAAGGCACTGGGGCGGGCCCACCAAACTCGGTCCATGCTTGAAGCCTGTTGCAGACCCCTTTTGAACACATTCCCATAGCGCTTGTTAATGGCCGATAGTAGGGGGCGGGTTTTGTTGTGGATTGCAATTTTTCTATTGCTACCAATCACTATAGTAAATACATCTTCACAAAATGGAGAGGTTATAGATGATGGCAATATTATCGCGGTTCAATATATTGATTATTCGTGCTATCAACAATCACTAGAATGTCAAGCAACTGAAAGCGAGCATATTGTGGAATATTTTGGTGCTGATTGGTGTGAACCTTGTCAAATTGTTGAAGAGAACTTAGCAATGATGAATCGCACTGATACCGTTATTCTTCAGCATCATGCTTCGGTTGAAGACTATACTTATCTTAATTATTCAAAATTGAGATTCGATGATAAATTTAGATTATTATTTATTCCAAGTTTAGTAATTGATGGCAATGGATTACTTACCGGTTCGAGTCAATCTCTCGATTTGAATCAATCACTCAACAACCATACAGGTTTGCTAAATAATAGTCTCACTGAGGTGGTCTTGCAAAATGGTACTATTCGTTGGAACCATACCTCTGGTCAAACACTGACCATTTGGAGATTGGATTCTACACCACATGAAAGCAGGAATTTCACTCACCAATATCTAGCATCTGATTCTGTTACGATCGATTTGAAAGATCCAAATATCTCCAGCGATGAAGGAGTTAATATCACTGGCTTACTGCAAAATTGGAGTGGTCGGCTAATTTTCATATTGGAAAACAATGGCTCTCCACAACTGCAATCATATAGTGATGAAACTGCGACCAATATGGAATTCAATGAGGATTCTAATGAAGTTAAAACTCAAATAGAAACTTCTAATTCAGCCCACTATGCAGCGATATGGTTTGTGATAATGCTGATATTAATCACTCCCGCAATAATACTCTGGGTAAAGGAAACAAAGCCCCCGAAGCAATCAATTCTTGAGCAAGAATGAATCTTTATTGAAGCGCCATTCGGGGGTAGGTTCAAAAAGAGAAGGCAGTAGCCCACGAATGCGAGTTCGCTCGTAGGTGTCATTAAAATGGTAAAACCAGCCCGAAAACATACACGTTTTGAACGAGCTAGAATTATTGGTGCTCGGGCACTACAAATTGGAATGGGTGCCCCGCTATTCGCTTCCGAAGAAGTTCTTCGTGAGGCTTTTCGACAAGAATTAATTACTCTTTATGGATTGGAAGAAGCTTCAGTTCGTTTCGTATTAGACCCTCTAAAGATTGCTCTGTATGAATACGACCACGAATTAATCCCAATCGATATTGACCCTCACTTAGATTGATTGTCAATGATTATTGCTCAAGACTGAGCAAAGCCATAGAATTCTAAGTTCTTTACATCCGGCAAAGCGTCTCGCTTTACCAATAATGTACGAACTGACCAAAGATCAACAAAAATTCTGTATTTGAGAGTAGCATCAAGATAATCAACACCACTGGAGCCACCAGTTCCCATTCTTCTTCCAATCATTCTTTCCACCATTCTTGCATGATGAGAACGGAACAATAGCATTGATTGTTCTAACTCTACTACGCTATCAATTAATTTTCTTGGCCATGCAAGTAGAGGCAATTCACGGTATGATTCAATGAATAACAAACCTGCCCTACTTCTATTTATTTCCCCATCTGGCATTAAGAACGAACGAGCACCATCAATTCCGGCTTCTATTCTTGCCCTGACCGGTTCTTCTTCACCATGGCCAATTGCAACAATGTGAGATATTACTGACTCTCCATGCTCTGTCATTGCCCCAATATGCCCTTCTATGAATTGCGAAATAATTTCATCGTCATCAGCATCGGAATAAATTGAACCGTTGATAGGTGTGCGTCCTAACCAATCTGTTAGTACATCATTGAGTGATGGACGAGATGAGACCTCCTCGAAGTTGTCAAACACTTCTTGACTGACTTTGCCTTCACCAACTAATTTTTTCATGTGTGCCAATGGGTCCATTCCACCCATTCGTTGAGAATTATCCAAACCTAGAATTACTTCTAACTCCCTCATCTGCCAAGATTCAAATCCGGATGAAGTTCCTAGTCTATCACGGAATGCCAAAAATTCTTGAGGATCAAGAGTTTGCATTACATCCCATTGATGAGACATCAAATTCATAATTGTAGTAACTCTATCAAAATGATGAACTATTTGAGGGATTGATTGTTCATCGACACTACTTTCTGAAAGTAATTGGTATGCTTCTTTAAGTTCTCTTAGCACCAATTTAAACCATAATTCAAATGATTGGTGGACTATAATAAAATGTAATTCATTATTGCATGGAGCCGGAGAATATCCTTGTGGTCCACCTTGTAATTTCAAAAGTTCCTCTATACGAAGATATCCCCCGTAGGTCATCCTTGATGCTGGTTTGTCCTCTACCATGGTTGGCGATTGGTATCAAGCCTTTGAATTGTTCACCCGATTACTTTGATTAGTGACTATTGGAAAATAATTTATTGCAACGCAAAGACTTGAAAAAAAGTTGTGTGTTAATGGATTACCTCCATTATTACTTTTATACATTTATTTGGGATAACGCATATAGGGGGAATACTAAACCCCTCAACATGGGCGTAGATTCCAATACACTGGCAACATGGCTGGCCGACTATGACCCAAGTCAAATCACAATCGGAGTGGTTGCTTCTCATTCTTCATTACAAATTCTTCATGGGGCTCGCCTTGAGGGTTTCAAAACATTAGGAATTGCCGTCGGTGAGAACAGACGCCGTTATTACAAAGCATTCCCAGGTGCAGAACCAGATGAATGGCTAATGCTCGAAGATTATAGAGAAATGCTAGATTATGCTGAATGGTTTCGCAAAAGAAATGTTGTGATAATACCTCATGGTTCACTTGTCGAATATCTCGGCTCATCGAACTTTAGGTCTTTACAAGTTCCAACATTTGGTAATAGAGGAATATTACATTGGGAAAGTAGCCGTGAAAGACAGCGTCAATGGCTAGAAGCAGGCGGCTGTACAATGCCAAAGGTCTACAATGACCCTCACGACATCGATGGTCCTGTTATAGTCAAATACGCTGGAGCAAAGGGTGGAAGAGGGTACTTTATCGCAAGAGATTACAGAGATTTCCGTAGGAACGCCGATTTAGAAGGTGAGTTTACAATTCAAGAATATGCATTGGGGTGCAGATATTATCTCCACTTCTTCTTTGATCCAACCGCAACTGATGGATTCCAAGTTCAGGGACGAGGAAGTCACGCTGGAAAAAATCTTGGTCGACTTGAATTATTGAGTATGGATAGAAGAGATGAAGCAAATGTTGATGAATTTTACAAGTTAGGATCTCTTGGAGATTTGAGAGAAAATGGACTAGAGCCTTCATTCGTAGTAACTGGTAACCAACCTGTTGTAATTCGTGAATCATTACTTCCACGCGCTTTTGAAATGGCTGAGGGAACTGTTTCTGCATCATTTGAACTAGAAGAAGGGTCAAAGGGAATGATCGGACCATTTTGTCTTGAAACAATTGTTACAGACCAACTTGAATTCAAAGTCTTTGAAATCAGTGCAAGAATAGTCGCAGGATCAAACCCCTTCATTGGAGGTTCACCGTATTCGGATATCAATGAACCATTCATGTCCACTGGAAGAAGAATCGCTCGCTCCATCAAAAAGTCTATCGCTGATGGAACATTACTCAAAATTTTGTCTTGAGAGTTTCCACTAAAGTGAATTAATAGATTCAAGTTTGGAATTAATTCCAATCAATGAATTACTTTTTGTTCTAGGAAAAATACACTACTAATCAATTATTTGAGGTAGGTAAAAACGGAATAAGCTTACCAGCAAGGCTTTCGACGTTACGAGTTTGAATCCAAACACTGTCTTGGATATAGTCACCAATACGATCGATGTTAATTTTGACCTGCGTGTCATCTTTTTCGGGCAGTTAGCCTACTTTGTTTCAATCTTTCAACTCTTCAGATAATGCATCTAAATCGGGCATGCTAGGAACACCTTCAGTTTCTGAATCTGATTCTTCAGCATCTGTTTCGAGATTATTTACGGCTTCTAATTGCTCTTCCAACTCTCTCTTCCTAGCGGCCCTTTCTTCAGGGGTTGCAACCTTGAATTCACATACTAACTTAATCGGGTCTCCGTGAGTTAATGCGCCATTATATTCCATAGCCTCTCCTCCATTTAAAGCAATGATTTGGAACTTTGTTGGATCTCTTGTACGGCGTTTTGCATGTTTCTTGTAGTGGTGAACATAGACTTGGTATACTCCGGCTGGTGCTTTACCTTCAGGCCATACGACATTTTCAACAGGCTTCTTGGTTTCAGCCCTTACATTTGCATCAACATCGAGTTCTCCACCACAATTAGAAATCTTATTTCCGCCATGTATGCGCTCACCACTAGGACAAACGATATGCAAATCTAGATCATTGTAATTATTCCACATTAATGAGACTTGTACATCTGAAGAACGAGCCCCTTCGCGGGCCAATCTCGCTTGTAATTCAGACATTGCTCGCTGTGCTGCTTCGCGTGATTCTAGTTCTTGTTGCTTTGCAGCCTTCTTAATTTCTTTTAATCTCAGTTTTTCTGCATCAGCCATTTCTTTTTGACGTAGAGTTTCTCTTTCTGATGCTAAACGTGCTTCTTCTTTTTCACGTGCGATTCTATCTGCTTCTTCTTGCTCTAAGCGAAGGCGTTCTGCCTCTTCTTGTTCCGAACTAAGGCGTTCTGCTTCCATTATAGCAGCAATTCTCTCGCGTTCTGCATTTTCTCTTTCTTCGGCCAACTTTTTAGCAATCCTTTCAGACTCTTCCATAGCTAAACGCTCATTCTCATCAATCGCTAAGCGACTTTCTATTGCTTCGCGCCTTCTACGACGCTCTTCGACCAAAGCAAGTTTACGGTCGAATTCATTTTTGGCTCGGCCAAAACCAGGAGTGTTATTTGCATTACGCAATCCTTCAGCACTCATTCCATGGCTAACATTAACAGATGCTCCCTTGCGAAGAAATATAGCCCAGATACCGATAAAAAATGCACCTCCTAAAATAAGGGTCATGCCCAATGCACCGGCTTCCATAGTCACCCCTCTAAAAGTGGTAACTATTGAAACATTCCACTAAAATGATTCAATTGATGGTGAGAGCATCATATACAAATCCATTTCTCCTATTCTCAAAATGCTATGTATATGCTGCTAATAACCAAGCAAGATGAATAAAAAAAAAGACCAAACAATTATCATTAATAGCAACGACCGATTCGGCGAACTATGAGAGAGGCGCATATTTCTTGGCATGCAAATAGCATTGCCAAATCAGAATATGCTTCTATTGCCAAGGTAGCCCATAAATTAGAAGTTGTTGCCCATTTAGACATAGGTGAAAAGGGTATTCGCCAATTAATAATTCCAACATTTAAAGAAGGAATGGGCCCTAAGGATTTGAATAAGATTCCATTTTTAACATTTGAACCATCGTTTTTAGAAGAGAATGATACTGGCCATCTTGTAGTTTGGAATTCACACCCTCTCTCTTTAGCAGCTATTGGTTTTCAAAATATTCATATTATCCCCCCCTACATATTTGGTGGTGATGGAATAGAGATTACTGTTAGAGGCATTCCTAGTGGAATCTCAGATTTCTTAAAAGCCTGTAAATTATTTTTACCGCCAGATCAAGTAAAAATTGTCGAGATGGCTGATGATGAAGGAAAATTAGAACAATTACTTACCAAGAAGCAAATTGAATGTGTCATTGCTGCTTGCTCAGTAGGGTATTACCAAACACCAAAAAACACTAGTTTGAGACTACTTGCTGAGCAGATGAATATTCCTCGTTCAACACTGCAAGAGCACCTCAGTCGAGCAGAAGCAAATCTTATGAATTGGGCTGCGGAATCATTGAGAAAGAACTAATTCCAATAATATTAAATTATTCCTAATGCACACTCATCCGAAACCTTGACCCTATGATGCTCGTGGGAGTGGCATGGATGGGTCTGAACGCCTTGAGAAACTATTGCCGAATGGCAGAGGGGTATGGATTCCAATTGACCATGGTGCATCTGATTTCCCTGTTGAAGGTTTAGTTGATACTGAAGGCACAATAAAGGCATTAATATCTGCTGGAGTTGATGTAATTCTCGCTCAAAAGGGTGTAGTTAGTCACTATTCTCACCTTTGTCAAGGTACGAAAACAAATATGGTAGTCCATTTATCTGTTTCGACTAGGCATGCCGGACCTGATTGCGCAAACAAAGTACTTGTTGGCCATCCAGATGAAGTAATTTCAAGAGGAGGGCTTGGTGTATCCTGCCAAGTAAATATTGGCAGTCCTAATGAAGCCGAAATGATTGAAAGAATGGGTGAGATTAGCCGTCAAAGTCATAAATTACAATTGCCGATGTTTGGAATGGTATATGCTAGAGGTGAATTTTTGAACATAATGGAAGGTGATTCAACTCTTGGAAATGCCCATGCTGCTCGACTAGCATTTGAACTGGGA
>ERZ890604.2-NODE-2-length-111252-cov-18.541382_pt1 | contig 111252 bp, 105 predicted proteins | sample MGYA00521097_ERZ890604 | MGnify/ENA primary metagenome ERZ890604 (study PRJEB32303, sample SAMEA104408625) | aquatic metagenome | biome: Brackish water; feature: Chemocline; material: water | place: Baltic Sea | collected 2014-10-26T21:54:00 | depth 120 m ... | reverse complement strand
TCGGCACCGGCAAGAGTCTTCAACTCATACAGAGCGCTGACTTCATGACCACTGCCCACTTCTCCAGCATCGATGGCGTCGTTGCGGAAATCAGCCTGGCTTAAAGCGCGGTTCTCGTAACCAAGCTGACGCCAATGCGTGACCACCTTGGAATCAAACTCCACCTGGATTTTCACGTCACGCGCAATCGTCACCATAGTGCCCAAAAACTGTTCCACGAGCACGTGTTTGGCTTCTGCGTAATCATCAATGTAGTGACAAGAACCATCGCCTTTATCAGCAAGCTGCTCCAGGAAAACATCGTTGTGGTTGCCCATACCTACACCAAGAGTGGTGAGATCCACATCGGCTTCGGCTTGCGCACGCACCGTAGCAAGAATACGTTCTTGATCCACTTCACCGGTATTGGCGACGCCATCGGATGCGAGCACCAAACGATTGATACGCTCTGGCGCAAAGCAAGTCTCGATCATTTTGTAACCCATTGCCAACCCCTCGGCAGCATTGGTGGAGCCGCCAGTATCAAGATTGCGGATGACTTCGCGTAACTTCCAGCGCTCCCGCGCGCTGGTAGGTGGCAACATGATGTGACCGTGACTATCAAAAGTCACAATGCCGAGGGTGTCGTCTTGGCGCATTTGATCCACCAGTAACTCCAAGGCATCTTTGACGAGTTGCATGCGCGCTCCAGCCATGGAGCCAGATTTGTCGATGACAAACACCAGGTTCATTGGCTTGCGGTTTTCATCAAGTACCTCACGCGCTTTGATTCCAATCGCCAGCAAGGTACGCTCCGAATCACCTCCAAATAGACTCGGCATAGCTTGCAGACGCACCGCGAAATCGCCTTCGGTAGGCGCAGCCAGTTCATAATCAAAGTAGTTGACGAACTCCTCGGTGCGGATGGACTGCTTGGGCGGCAGATTGCCGTTCACCAAGTAGTTGCGCGCCATGGGATAGCTTGCAGTATCCACATCGGCGGCAAAAGTGCTGATGGGCTCCAGCTTGGTGATGACAGCAGGATTGTCCCCGTAGTAACGGAAAAACATGTCGCGCGGCGATTCTCCTTGATAAGCCGGGCGCAAGTACACCAACACATTTTTATTGACATAGCTGCGCCCATAGCCATCCACCACGACACAATGCGGGTTAACGGCGTCGAGAATGTTTTCGGTGCGCGCACGTAGATCCTGACTTCCGAAATCTTCGAAGTAAGCGCCTGCACTGGGGTTGTCCTGCTGCTGGCGAGCAAACCTGGAGACTAAGCCCTGGGGCTCCAATCTGGCCATGTCCTCTGCGGGCGGCAAAGGAGAGAGCGCACTGCCTGCTTCGCGGCGCACCACTTTATCCTGCGTGCTTGGAGGGGAAGCCTGCTTGGGAGCACTGACATGAAAAACGGATGAGGGCGCAGGCGCTTGGGCCGCGGACCCTTTCGTTGATAACTCACGTTGGAGTTCCAAAACTTGCACCTCGCCATCCCCGGCATAGCCAAGTTGTTCCAGTGGTTCGACTCTTCCTTCCCAAATAAGGCTGTACTCATTTTCAGGCGGCGCGACATCAGCAGGCCCCTTGTAACGATCACCTTTGACAAAATCCTTCCCGTCCAAGCCGCCGCGGAGATCCCGCTCAGCCGTTTTGCCTAGACTTTCTAATTCTGCGCTGGGCCCAGAGGGCGCGCTAGCATCCACATGACTGGCGGGCGCTAACCAAGAATCTTGTTGGAAGTAAGCAACCCCACTCACCAACAGCAACAAGGCCGCCGCACTCCATAACGGCGTTGGGCGCCAACGACGTGGGCGCCGTTGCTGGAGTTGCTGCTGTGCTGCAGCGCGCAAGGCGTTGCGACTAGCTTCTTGCAACGCGACCATACTAACCATGGGCGGGCTTTGCTTGAGCAAGCCAAGAGTGTGGATCATGTTATCGCGCCGTGCGCGCAACTCAGCATCCACCGCCAGAGCCGCTTCGACCTCAGCAATCATGGCGGCGTTGGCTTCCCCCATCAAGACCGCGGTGAGGCGTTCTTCCATGCTCAAGGCTTCGTTGTGTTCAAAATTATCATGCATCCTTCTTCCCCTAAATTGCTTGGGCCATCCGCAGACGCGCGGTCAGACGGTTCATCGCTTCGTGCACTAACCAGCCAACCGTGCCGGCTTTCACGCCAAGCACTTCGCCGATTTCGGCATACGTAAGGCCCTCGTGGACTTTCAACCACAAGGCCTCACGCTCACGTTCGGGCAGTTGCAACATTTCTCGTTGCACCAGCGTCAAAACCTCTCGCTGCTCACAAGCAGAATCCGGCTCTGCTTGCTCCGGCAGCATGATCTTGTCGCGCCTTGCGTTTTCGCGGGTCTCCATCTTCATCGTGTCATATGCGAGGTTGCGGCAGACTCGAAACAGCCATGGTCCGGCCGACGCCCCGCTGCCAAGTTCGGGCCCCATCCGGAGCAAACGCAAAAACACTTCTTGAACAACATCTTCCGCACGACTGGAATCGCGCAGAATGCCGCTGGCAAAACGCAACAGGGGTGCCTGATGCCGCTCCACCATAAAATCAAAGGCCTTCGTTTCGCCACCGCGGTAACGGCTTAACAGCTCGGCGTCGGCCAATGGTGTGTTCCTATCGTTCACAGCAGGACAACGCCGCCAATCGCGAAGGGCTTGGGGAAAATATTAATTTTTGACGCCATGCTTGGCGAAGACGCTGTCACGGTAGTCGAGGACTTGGCGAACATAAGCACGCTTCTCACTGTAGCGCCCAGGGAAAAAGCTGCGCTTGAAGCCATATACCAGCAAATCGGACAGTTGGGTGGCTGTGAGGTCGAACTCATCCACCGCCAGCCGATATTCACGCGTCATAGTCGTGCGCGAGACCAAACGATTATCGGTGCATAAGGTGGCCGACAATCGTTCCTCCAACATGCGCTTGAAGGGATGGTTCTTCAAGGTCTTGAGTTTGGGGATAGTTTGCAGATTGGAGGTCAAACAAACCTCAAGAGTCACGCGGCGATCGGCCACGTATTGCACGAGATTTTCCACATAGGCCTTCGCATCAAGAATGCTGGGATCGTGAACGTGGTTGGCGTGGAACAACCAGGTACCGTGGCCGATACGATCACAGTGCAAATCGGTAAGGGCCTGAAAAATCGACTCCGGCCCATAGTCTTCGCCGGCATGCACTGTTTTGCCCAGGAAAGCATCATGGGCAAGTTGGAAAGCAGGCTGGTGGGTTTTGGCTGGAAAGCCACGTTCCGCACCGGCCAAATCGACACCCACCACCGGCAAGCCAAGAGAATCGCGTGCATCAATACTGGCGCGCACCAGCGCCACGGAAGCAAGACCGTATAAGTTTTCGGCGGGAAGTTGCCCAAAGGCTTCAAACATGCTGGCGTAAGTCGGCGAAAAGGGTGCAAGGAAAAAACGCATCGCACAGACAATGATGCCAGCGCGATAAGCTGGCTCCGAACCATTGCGCACAGCAGGCTTGTGATTCCACTTCTTCTCGGCTTTCTGAATCCCACGCGTAACCGCCTCCAGAACTTCTTGCACGGTTTTCAAACTGCCGCCAGTATGCAGTTGCGGCGCAAAACGCATCTCTAGATAGCGCACGCCTTCGGCAAAATTGTCTTCACATAACTCAAAGGCAATACGCTCTATGGATGCTGCATCACGCATCACCGCACAGGTGTAAGCGAAGCCTTGCAAATACTCCGACAAGTTCGCGTAGGAGTCTTTGAAAACTTTGCTGAATAAACCTTTCACACTGCGCGCGGGCAGCTTGACGCCTTGGGCATCGGCAAGTTCCAGCAGAGTTTCAGGGCGCAGCGAACCATCGAGATGCAAGTGCAAATCTGTTTTTGGAAGATCGCGGAGGAGAGCGTCGGTGAGTAGAGTCATGCTGGAACGGAGGGTAGGCTAGAGATGGCTTAGAACTGAAAGTAAATGAAAGGTGGATGATCCACACGCATAAAGGCGATGGCGACGGCCGCCGCAACGCCGAGACTGCAGGCAAAAGCCCAATTGGGGATCCGCTCGAGGCTATGCCCCTGGCGTAACCAGCTGGCCAGCCAATGGGCCGCATAAAGCAACCCAAACCACCATAGCCAAATGGTATCAATGCTCTGGGTGCCGCTGCTGTGAAACACCGTAAACGACTGCACCACTACCCACGCTGAGGGGAAATCTGCTGCGCGGAATAAAATCCAGCACAAACAGACAAACCACAACGTGAGCAAGCTGCTCAGCACACGGCGTAGGAAGTGGTTGGGCAGACGTTTGCCAAGGCCACGCTGCCACGGGCGCAGCAGGGCAAGGGCGAGGCCATGCAATCCACCCCACACCACAAAGTTCCACGAAGCACCATGCCACAGTCCTCCGAGCAACATCGTGAGCGCCAGATTACGTTGCACTGCGAAGGAGCTACCGCGGCTTCCGCCGAGCGGAATATACAAGTAATCGCGCAACCAAGTGGAAAGACTGATATGCCAACGCCGCCAGAAATCACGCAAATCGACTGCTAAATAAGGCGCATTGAAATTCAAGCATAGGCGGTAACCCAGCAGAGCAGCACTGGCAATCGCCATATCGGAATAGCCTGAAAAATCACAGTAGATCTGAATGGCATAACCCGGCACAGCGATCCATGCCGCCGTCGCCGACCACAAGCTTGGATTGTCGAAGTAGGCATCCACCATCGGCGCGAGGTTATCGGAAATACATGCTTTTTTGATGAAGCCCGAAAGAAACAGCAGCAAAGCCGGTTTGAACGTGATGTTGGCCAAGCGTTGCGTAACTAACAACTGCGGCAAAAAATCCGCTGCACGCACGATTGGCCCCGCGACCAACTGCGGGAAGAAACCCACAAACAAAGACATGTCCAACAATGAGCGCGTCGGTGCCAACCGTTTGTAATAGATGTCGAGGGAGTAGGACATCGTTTGGAAAGTGAAGAAGGAGATACCGACTGGCAGGATAATTTGCAGAATGGGTAGATTGGCTTCGAAGCCAAGGCTCTGCAAAAAGGCGGCGGTAGATTGCAAAAAGAAGTCACAGTACTTAAAGAATCCGAGCATGCCAAGATTGGCAAACAAAGATAAACGCAACCACCACTTGCGTGCTTGGGGGTTAGGTGCTGCGGCAATACGCAAACCAGCGAGATAGTCGATGCCGGTAGAAAGCCAGATTAAAGCCAGAAAACGCCAATCCCACGCTGCATAGAAAATGTAACTTGCGGCCAACAGCCACACTTTGCGAGCCGTTTGGCGGCGCAGTAACCAATGCCCAGCGTAGACCAGCAGGAAGAAACTTAGGAAGCGAAACTCAGTGAAAATCATTGCGCCGCGCGCTCCTCTGCTGTTGAGGTGAGCGTTAGAAATTGCTGCGCAAACAGGGTAGTAAGCATTTCTGCGCCGCCACGATTCAAGTGATACAGATCGAAATGCCAACGCGGTTGATAAAACTGCGGGTAACGCTCAGGATCATCGTGGGCTACGAGATAGCGCAAATCTCCACGCTGTTCCATTTGCCGCCAACCTGCATAGCGCTCCAGGCCCGGGTGTAGCCACCAAATGAGGTTCACACCCTTATCCGCAGCCAGCTCCTCCATCTGCATGACGAGTTGGCGCAACCTTGGATCCGCAGCGCCGCCATCTCCAACTTGCGGCAAACTACGCGCAGCTTGGGTGAGGCTAGAAGGGTCTTCCAAAAAGATTCGCCGCATGCCTTTGGATTGGTTGGTGGCGGTCTCCTGAGACAACGGCATGTATCCATCCAAGTGGCTGCCAAGATTGGAAAAGTTTTCGAGTGCAAAAGGCTCTGGCGCTAGAGAAGAAAGCACCTCCATGCCGCGAGCGAGGTTGAGCGAACGTCGCCACCAATGTTCCAAATGGCGTTGCATCAGCGGCCATTTTTCGGCCGCCGGTAAATCACTTTCCCAAATCGCAAACAACAACGGCAACGTGAGTTGGGTATCGTGCCACTCAAGGCGGCGCAGCCCAAAATCGTTTTCGTTTTGCAGCTCCAAGTCAAAAGGCAACGCTTCGACCACAATCCATTTCAAGTGCGAGGCGGGAGCTACCAAGAGTTGACGCAGCAGATAGGATTCTTCGTGTAATCCCATACCCAGTGCGCCCATGTTGATTGACCGTAATGGGCTTTCACTGGCGCCGCGCACGCGATCGAAGACCTGCGGATCAAACTGCCGAAACACATGGCTGGAGCCGAGGAACACTACGTCCACCTCTTCCTGCACATGCTGAAACCACTGCATTTTCTGCCGCTCGGGAACCATACTTCCAATCCAAGCGGCTGTGGCAAAGAAGCCGGCGAAAAAAAGTAGTAGGTGAAGGAGGGTACGCAATGGAGATAAGACTAAAACAACTGAATGCCGCTCGCAATTTCCAACAAAAAGCTGCAAGCAATGCCGGCGAAGGTGCCAAGCAAATAACCTGCGACAGCCAGTAGCACCCCCACCGGAGCTAACGCCGAGTGAAAGGCGCTTGCCACAATCGGTGCCGAGGCTGCGCCGCCAATGTTCGCTTGAGAACCCACCGCGACGAAAAAAATTGGCGCTTTCAACCAGCGCCGCAATCCCAACATCAAAAAGGCGTGAATCGACATCCAAACCGCCCCTACAGCCACTAAACCAATATTCTCCGGTTGCAGAATCTGCGAAAATTCCGCTTTCGCGCCGATGGTCGTGACCAATAAATAAAGGAAGACAGAGCCTACTTTGCTTGCTCCAGCCCCTTCTAAACGCCGCATTTTCGTAAACGACAAAGCAAGGCCAAGGATGGAAACCAGGACCACCACCCAAGTGAAACCTTTAATGAATTGGCCAATGGGCGGCAACACCGTGGCTAACCAGGTTGCCACCACCGCACCGCCAATGCCAAGCGCGCAAATCATCAGCAAGGATCCCAAATCGGTTGGACGCGCCACCTCGGCTTCATAATTGGCCACGTTTTCACGGACCTCATCCAAGCTGGCGCGATCGGCATAAATGACCGCATCCATTTCTTTTTCGCGCCCAGCGAACCACAGCAACACAGCCATCCAAACATTTGCGACGGTTACATCCACCACAATGATGACGGCCATGATGCTGCTGTTAGCACCGGCATGTTCTTGCAAGGCAATCATATTGGCGCCACCACCAATCCATGAGCCCGCTAAGGCAGACAATCCACGCCACGATTGATCCATCATGTCCGCTGGAATCAAACCTTTGCAAAGCAACAACGCGATGGGGCCGCCAACCACAATCGTGGCAGTTGCGCCCAGAAAAAGCACCACCGCATTGCGCCCCAATTTCATGATGGCGGGAATGTCAACGGACAGAGTCAGTAGCAGCAGACTTGCCGGCAGCAGATAAATCTTGGTGAAGGAATAAAGTTCACTTTGTAGTGGGATAATCCCGAAGTTAGAAAGTAACGTTGGTACAAAATAAGCGAACACCAAGAGCGGCACGAAACGGAATATCCGACCGTACTGCTCGTGGCTGTTCATCCAAAAAAGCACGCCCAAAAAGCCAAGTAGGACCGCGAGGACCTGCATGGGATCAGTGAGCATGGCTTGTGTAGGCATAGCAACCTAGTTGCGCATGAAATCCGGCGGTGGTGGCATACCAATACCTGGATCTCCGGGAGGCGCGCTGCCTGGCGCTTGCGCCTGGACGTGATCAAGGCGATGCACTGGCCATTCAATGGGTACACCATCCAGAATCAAGCGGAATGTATAGGTGCCAAACTCTTCGAACGGCATGCCAGCAAGACGAATCACAGCACGCGCTTTGGCTTGGCGATCGGCAAGATTCACGGGCGGCAGCTGCATGTTTTGTGCAGCACCGCTGGGAGTTTCAATCTGCAGGCCAACTTCATAACTGCCGAAGCCGTCAGCAAGCCCCAAAGCAACGCACAATACAGGCAAACGCCCGGGAAGCTCCTGCGACGCCAGAGAATCGAATAAACCAATCATGCAGAGCTTGCCGGTTTCATCGCGGAAGGCGTGGTCGCAAACATGCAGCCACTCCAAGGTAGGTAAAGGATTAGTCATGACTGTTAAGTGTCTCGATGGACAATCGTGCAGCTGGCCTGAGCAGTAGGCAGCAAAAGGATTTCGGCAGCATTGACGTGCGGCGGGCGTGAAGCCACCCAAACCACCGTTGCTGCGACGTCGGCACCCGAAAGCGGGGTCATGCCGACATAAGTTTTGGCCGCGCGTGCATCATCACCGTGAAAGCGCACGCTGCTAAATTCGGTGGCAACCAACCCAGGGTCGATGGTGCTGACGCGCACGCCGGTGCCGTTCAAATCGAGGCGCAAGCCACGCGTGATGGCGTCCACCGCATGTTTGCTGGCGCAGTACACCGCACCTCCAGGGTAGACCTCATGGCCAGCAATCGAGCCAATGTTGATGACCTGACCGCCGCCGCGCGCAATCATCGCTGGCAACAGAGTGCGGCTGACGTTGAGCAAGCCCTTCACATTGGTATCCAGCATTTCATCCCAGTCCGAAAAACTGCCTTGTTGCACCGGCTCCAAGCCACGCGAGAGGCCGGCGTTGTTGACCAGGATATCGATGGGCTGCCAGACGGCCGGAAGGTTTTGCAAAGCAGCTGCGGTGGCCATGCGATCGCGCACATCCAAACGAAAAGCAAAGACTTCTGCGCCAAACTCTGCCTGTAACTGGGCTGCGAGGGCCTCGACCCGCTCTAGGCGCCGTGCGCAGATCAACAAGCGCGCACCAGCAGCCGCGAAGGCTACCGCGCAGGCCTGGCCGATGCCCGAGGAGGCGCCGGTAATGAGGACGGTTTGTTCAGAAATTGGCATGGGGTAGGCGCAGGAATGTAGCAGAAAGGATACCGTCACTCTAGCGCGGAGGAAGCTCCCCCCGCACTTCCTCCTACTGCCATGACTCTCGAATTCACTCGCCGTAACTTTCTTCGTTTCACCGCCACTAGCGCAGCACTGGTGGCCGCTTCCCGCAACGCCACCGCCCGCCATCTATTCCAAGGCGGCAAATTGCGTCATGCCCAGGTAGGTGTGGGTGGCATGGGCCAAGCCGATTTGGGACAGATCTCTGGGCACCCTGATATTCAGGTGGTGGCCTTATGCGATGTCGATGCTGGCCGTTTGGCCGAGGCCGCCAAATTGCATCCCGACGCCCGCACTTTTGCGGATTGGCGTGAGATGTTTCAGGAAATGGCCACGGAAATCGATAGCGTTTGTGTTTCCACTCCAGATCATATGCATGCGCCGATTACGATGACGGCCATGGCTCTTGGCAAACATGTTTATTGCCAAAAACCGCTTACCCATACGGTCAAAGAAGCGCGCCTGATTGGTGCTGCCGCGGCGCACTCGCGCGTGATCACTCAAATGGGCATTCAAAACCATTCCGCAGCCAACTATCGCAGTACGCTTGAGACCTTCCGTGCTGGGATTACGGGACCGGTGTCGGAAGTGCACGTGTGGTCGGACCGTCCTGCAGGTTGGTGGCCACAAGGCGAAGAACGCCCCGCCGGCAGTGATCCAATTCCTGAAAACCTATCCTGGGATTTATGGCTAGGAGTGGCGCCAGAACGTCCGTACAAGGAAAAAATCTATCATGCGTTTGCATGGCGCGGGCGCAAGGATTTCGGCACCGGCGCCCAAGGTGATATGGCTTGCCACCTGATGGATCCCGTGCCTTGGTTCTTGGGTTTGAAAGACCCCACCTCGGTACTTTCGATTGGACCCAAACCAACCGCAGATTGTTTCCCACTGTGGTCGCGCGTGAGTTATGAATTCCCTGCTACCGAACACACCCACGCTAAGGGGGTGCAAGTAACTTGGCACGACGGCGGCAAATACCCAGAAGACTTGGTCGAGGAGTTCAAAATCGAAAACCTATACACCAATGCGTCGCTATTTGTTGGCAGCAAGGGCGCGTTGTTAGTCAGCCCTTACGAGCCTTGTCGTTTCTTTAGCCGCGAAACTGGCGAAGTAGAATTCGAACGTGTGGCTGTTGAAGGCTTGAATCACTGGCATCAATGGGTTGATGCCTGCTACGGACGTGCCACTACGAGTGCTCCATTTGAATACGCTGCCAAGCTCACGGAAGTAGCCTTGCTGGGTAACATTGCCCTGGAATTCCCAGATACAAAACTGTCTTGGAATCCCAAACAAATGCTGTTTGACGGCAATGAGGCGGCCACTGCTTTGCTGCATAAACAGTATCGCGACGGCTGGGTCGTGGAACGCTTGAAGTGATTCGCTGTACTTGTCTTCCATCCAAAAGCACCCATCATGATTGCAACTCTCCTCTTAGCCACCTGTGCGCTTGCACAGAACCCTCCGAGCCCCAATCCTAGCGCAGAGGTCGCGAAGGCTTTTGCGCTTGCCAAAGCTGAAAACCGCCGCGTTTTATTGATCCAAGAAGATGCGGATCCCGCAGTCAACACGGCGTTATCGGCATTGCTGAAATCTAGCAAAATCGGACGTGAGTTAATGTATGAGTACGCCAAGGTCACAGTCGCAAGTGATTCTGAAACCGCTAAGCCGGCACTGCTACAGATTTTCCGTGCAGAAGGTGCTGTGCTTGCCAGCCTTCCGGAAGCAGAGCTGCGCAATCAGGCCGGCGAACTGGATGCCGCCATCCTGCTGCAATTTTTGCAAACGCATGAAGCCGAACCATGGGATGCCCTTGAGGTTTTAAAGACCGCGCGCCTGGAAGCCGTCAAAACCAACAAGCGTTTATTTGTGCATCTTGGTGCGCCGTGGTGAGGTTGGTGCGGCAAGCTTGAGAAGTTTCTCGAGCAACCCAGCATTGCCGAATTGATGGCGCGTGATTTCGTTGCTGTGAAAATCGATATCGACCGCATGGGCAACGGCAAACGGGTGGGCCTTGGTCTGCGGGCGGGACACGATGGCGGTATACCGTGGTTCCTATTTGCCGATCCCAGTGCACCACTGCTGCGCGAAAAACCTAGCGACGCTGGCAGTGTCCCGGGCAAAATTGCACCACTGCAGCGGCGAAAAGCGGCGATTCTTGCCACCGCCGATGGCCCAGAAGGCAATGTGGGCTGCCCGATGAGCAAAGCCGAACGGACTCACTTCATGAGCATGATCCGTGCGGCGCGACTCACCTTGACAGACAAGGAATTGGAAGTCATCGCCAACGCACTTCACGCTTATGCCCGCGAAGTGGTTGGCGAGCGCGCTGATCAATAAGGCCGCGCGTTGCTGGTTTTAACTTTCAATCTCAAGCCCATAATCCAAAGACTTGGAAGAACGCTTGAGGTTCAAGGCAGCAATGAAATCAGCGACCTTCAAAGTGGTTTGTTGCTTCTTGCCATGCACGCGCACATTGACTTCGCCAGTCTCCGCTTCGCGCGCGCCGACGACGGCCATGTACGGGATTTTGTCGAGCTCCGATTCGCGCACACGTTTGCGCAGCGGCCCATCCGATTTCAAAACCGCGCGGAAACCGGCAGCACGAATCTGATCGAACAACTCTTGAGCAGCAGGCATTTGTTCTTCCGTGATGGGCAACACGGCCACCGGGGTAGGACAAATCCAGACTGGGAACCAGGCCGCGAAATGCTCAATTAGGCCACCAGCAAAACGCTCTAGCGAGCCGAAAATGGCCCGGTGCACCATGACCGGCCGTTTAAGTTCGTTATCGGCATCATTGAACTGAATGTCAAACCGCTCGGGCAAGTTGAAATCTACTTGTACGGTTGGCCCCTGCCACTCCCGGCCCAACGCATCCTTAATCTTAAAATCGATTTTCGGACCGTAGAAAACTCCACCACCGGGATCATCCTCAAGGCCAAGATTCTGCCGACCAGCAGCCTCCACCAGTGCGGCAATGGCGTGTTCCCAAACTTCATCCGTGCCTAGAGATTTCTCCGGGCGGGTGGCCAAGTACGCCGTGTATTGGTAACCGAAAGTGGTCAAAATCGTGTCCACCAACTTCAAAACATCCACAATCTCATCGGCCAACTGCGCTTGGGTGCAGAAAATATGCGCGTCGTCTTGGGTGAACCCACGTACCCGCAACATGCCGTGGAGGGTTCCAGATGGCTCATAACGGTACACCGTTCCCAATTCCGCAAAACGGCGCGGCAAATCGCGGTAACTGTGGCGCACCGCATTAAAGATGGTGACGTGGCCCGGGCAATTCATCGGCTTGACCCGGTGCGGGCGGCCGTCAACATCCATCGGTGCCCAAATCATGTCAGCGTAATTTTGTAAGTGCCCCGACTGGCGGAACACTGGTTCGCCAGCAACGTGCGGCGTGTAAACCGGCCAGTAATCGCGGGCTTCGTGTAGCTCCCACCACCACTCTTCCAACTTGCGGCGCACATGACCGAGCTTGGGATGCCAGAACACCAAACCGGCACCGAAGTCTGGATTCAGACTAAATAAGTTCAACTCGCGGCCGAGTTTGCGGTGGTCGCGCTGGGCAATATCCTCCAAGTAAGTGAGATAGTTTTTGAGATCTTTCCGCGACCACCAAGCCGTTCCGTAGATGCGCTGCAACATGGTTTTTTCGCTGTCACCACGCCAATAAGCACCAGCAACAGATAACAGCTTGATGCCATCGATGCGCACCTGCTTCACGCTTTCCACATGCGGCCCTTCACACAAATCTGCCCAAGTGCCGTGATCGTAGAAAGTGATGTCTTCCCCCTCGGGAATGTCATCCAACAACTCGACCTTATACGGCTGGCCTGCTTGCTGCAAGCGTGCCGTGGCTTCTTCACGACTTAAAGTGCTTTTGACAAACTCGCCGCCTTCCCCAAGAATCTTTGCCATCTCGGCTTCAATCGCCGGCAAATCCTCTTCGGTGAGCGAGCGTGGTAGCTCAAAATCGTAGTAGAAACCGTGCTCAATCGGCGGGCCGATGGCAACTTTAGCTTCTGGGAAAATCCGCAGGACTGCATCGGCCATGATGTGACTCACGGAGTGACGCAGAGCTTGTAAGGAGGCGGGACCGTTTTGTGGTTCGAAGGGAAGGCTCATGATGCTCGGGGCGGCCGTACCTGGGCCGTGCGAGGGGCACTATTTTACAGCCCCGGTTTCGTGATAGACGCCCCCAGCGAGATATTCCTTGGCGCGGGAGGGCGCTATCGCTGCGTGCGCGGCACGCTTCCCTAATTACAGAGGCTCTGCCTTAGTCCGCGGCTCAAGCGGTTCCGGCAACACAATCAACTCGCGTGCCAGCAGTATCCCACTGTGGGCGAACACGGCTTGCTCTATTTCACCGAGTAGTTGCCGTAGATCTGCTGCGGTGGCGCCACCTTGATTGACAATAAAATTTGCATGCAACTCGGAAACGACAGCACCTCCAACCCGATGCCCCTTCAAGCCTGCGGCATCAATCAAGCGACCGGCCGAATCACTGGGTGGGTTTTTGAATGCGCAACCTGCCGAAGTGAGCTTGACCGGCTGGGTCAAATTTTTGAGTTTCAAAAACTCATCTTGAGTGGCTTTGATCGAGGCCGGTTTCTTCTCTTCTAAGTCCAGCAAAACCTCTAAAACCACCCGCCCGGCCAAGTTTCCATTGCGGTAAGTGGGTTGAATCTCAGCGCGGCTCCAGCTCCGAAATTTGAGCCCATCTTGTGGGTTCACCGCTCCCGGGCTCCATAGCACCACCTCTTTCACTTGATCCCAAATTCCCCAGGCTGAACTTCCGGCATTCATCGCCAAAGCGCCACCGACGTGCCCCGGCACGCCTACAAGTTTCTCCAAACCGGAAAGCCCTACACCTTGGGCCGTGCGCACTAAAGTTGGCAGAGTCACACCAGGCCAAACTCGTAAACCAGCGCCGTCACGAAAAACCCGGCGCATATTCCCAGTGTGGATGACCGCCCCGAGTAGCCCGCCGTCGGGTGCAACGGTGTTTGCACCAGCGCCGAGCAAGGTCCACGGCACGCCATCGTTTTCCAAGGCAGTGAGCAGATTGGCGAGGTGCTCTGGCTTATGCGGCTCAAAAAACATCTCCGCTGCGCCACCAATGCGCAGGGTGGTCCATTTAGAGAGCGGCTCATGCAGCCGCAGCGGGCCGAATTCAGAGTAGTTGGCGGGCAAAAACATCGACGTCACCGGCACCCAAGCACAACACGATGTCGTCTGGGAGTAACCAGGAAGTGAGTATTTTGCACCCTTCCTGAGGATTTTGCACGACCCTTAAGGGGCGGTCTGGGCGTGGCGCTCCTGGCAGGTTGCTACTGCGTTTGTTTAATTCTGGAACGAGCTCTGCGACGCTAGCTTGGAGCTCCTCAGGATCGCGTGAACGGTAAATTTCGAGGAGCAATAGGGCATCGGCGTCATCGAGTGACGGCGCAAATAAATCGCGGTAAGCATGAAAACGCTGTGCTTGGTGCGGTTGGAAAACCACCATCAAGCGACGCTGCGGCCAACGCTCGCGAGCCGCTTGCAAAGTGGCCTTCACTTCAACCGGATGGTGGGCATAATCACTTACCACCAAAGCACCATTCTTGGTGTAGCCAATTTCTTCTAGCCGTCTGGCAGCACCCTGGAAAGTAGCGAGCGCATGCTTCACCGCTTTCTCATCGAGTCCAAAAGCGCGCAACACGGTAGCCACCAAAGCGCCATTGCGGCGGTTGTGGTGACCTGCTAAACCGATTTCAAAGCTATCGGGTAGCAACTCACAATCCTCCCAACCCCCAGCGCTAGAAACCGCCAAATCCGGTGTTTCGGGGCCGGCAAAGACCGTTCCAGAAGAATCCATCAAGCCAATGAAATGTTCAAAGGCCAACTCAACCTCCGGCAATCCGCCTGGGTAAGTATCCGGATGTTCTGCATCAACATTGATCAGCGCAATATTTTTAGGGCGCAAGTGGTGGAAGCTACGCGCGTATTCGCACGATTCCACGATCAACGGCAAGGACGAATCACCCCAATAAGCGGAGGCCCCTAACTGCGGTACAAACGCGCCGACGAGGAAGCCTGTATCCATTCCGGCCGCGCGTAAACCATACGCAATCCACGCGGTACAAGTTGTTTTACCATGCGAACCAGCAACGGCAAACACCGGCCGAATCTTACTCAGCTCGCCCAGCATTTCAGCATAAAGAGCACCACGCGCGCCACCGGCAACGGCAGAACAAACGTGGCTGTCCTGCGCGGCAACCGCGGCGGAGCGCACCACCCAGGAAACGGCCGGTGCGGCAGCGCTCGCAGCGGGCCATTCCTTCATGCCAGCGGCAAGCAAAGGATCCGTTGACTGGAAGCCGCCGGCGTCTTGGCCATAAACCTGCCAACCTGCATCCAGGAAGAAGGCGGCGAGGCCACGCATGCCGCAACCACCAGCACCCACCAAAAGCATGGATTTCCCGGCCGCACCGACCAAAGAATCGAAAGGGTGAGAGGAGCGATTGGGCTTCCCTTTCACGGTATCGATGGCTACACCCATATGGCTACTCTACGCCTTCCCCGCAGCGATTTCTGCAAGCACGCGCGCACCCTTGACTCGGCCGTCCCCGGGATCGCTCGCGGCCAAGGCTGTGGCCATGCTGGCGCGCAATTCCACACTTTCTAAACACGCGCGCACCGACGCCAAAGCGGCTTGATCCAAGTCATTCAAGCAAATCACGCCAGGTTCTAAAGCGCGTGCATTCCACTCCTGCTGGCGGTCTTTGTGATAAGGATAAGGAATCACCGCGGCCGGTACACGATGCATCCAGACTTCACCCATCGACGACGCACCACCACGCGTAAGAGCAAAATCTGCAGCGCTGTAAGCAAGCCCCATCTGCGCACAATGCTCCAACACCAAGCCCGGCACCCCCGAAGTTTTTAGCGCCGCCTGGAGTCCCTCACCAAGACCACTGCCAACGAGCGCGAGTATTTGCCAACCCAAACGATGCAAGTCGGGCAGCAAATCCATGGCGATTTGGTTGACGTCGCGCGCCCCCTGACTGCCACCCATCACCAACAAAGTTGGCCGCAGCGGATCTAAACCCAATTGCAGGCGCGCTGCTGCTGCCGGAATACTTTCGAGGGTGTTCCGGCTCACCGGGCCGAGCACAAAACCATGGCGGCAATCTTGCGCAGTCTTGGCAAACATCGTGAGGGTGCGTTTGGCAAATATTTCCATGCACTTCACGCTGCGGCCTTTCACAAAATTACCTTCCAACAACACCAGTGGGCATTGTCGCCGTCCACCAATGCCAAGAGCGGCGGCACTGGCGGCTCCTCCCAGAGCAATCACAGCGTGTGGCTGATAGGTGCGGGCGAAGTGGCGCGCATAGCGCATGGCAAATAAAAGAGCGAGAGGTCGCGGCAACTTGGCTGACTCGAACTGCATCGAAGCAAAAGCGCGGCCGTCGGCAAAATAGGCTTGCTCGACGCTACGCCCGCTAAGCAAGAACATCGTTTCATGGCCTTGGCTTTCTAAGCCCTCGGCCAAGCCAATCGCTGGGGTCAAGTGACCTCCTGTGCCGCCGCCGACAAAGAGAAAACGCATCAGTCACGCGGTGGAATAATTAACACTTGGCCAGCGCGGATTTGATCGGCGTTCTTCAGATGATTGGCAGCGAGAATACGCGCGGTCTCTTTGGATGTGCCATAGTAACGGCTAGATATTCCGCCTAGAAACTCGCCCTGCACCACCGTGTGTTGGCGGGTTAAGAGCTCCTGGGAAGCTTCTAAAGGCACATTCGTGTCACCTGCTTGCGGATGACTGGGGGGCACCACCTCAACTCCTGGCTCGGGTAGATAGAGCAACTGACCAAAAGCAACTGCACCATCTGCACCAAGATGGTTGAACGCCGCGAGCTCACGCCAACGCCGCGCATCACCTAACTCTTGCAAGGCAATATGACTCAGCGTTTGCCCTTGAGCGACCCGCACCGAGCGCGAGGAAAGCACTCCAGCCTGGTTAGCACCACCGGCTTGTGCCGCCGATTCTATAGCAGTGGTTGCGCGCCCTTTCGCGCCCACAACTTCACCGCCAGCTTGGCGCCCACCGGTAGGGTTATACGGATTCACGACCGGCTCTGCGCGAAAACGATTCGCATTGACGTAGTGCTTACGTTGCTCTTCTGGCAGCAACCAAATGGTTTTGGTTTGGCTGACATCAAGAGTCATGACGTCGGGCTCGGCGTCCGCTGGCTGCGATTTCTTGCCACCAAAGAGCCAGCCAGCAAAGGCCATAAGAGTGAGTAGGCAAAAAGCCAGAAAAGCGGTTCTTTGGACTCGGTTCATGCAAACAATTCCGTGACATCGGGGCGCCGGTTAGGTGCTGTGGAGCAAGCTTTAATCGCAACACCCAGCAGCAGAGAAAGAGCAAGAATGGAGGATCCCCCCCGGCTCACAAAAGGCAGCGGCAAGCCCTTCACAGGCATGAGGCTAGTCACCATGGCCATGTTGTAAGCCGCTTGAAAAGAAATCATAACGGTTGCCGAGCCCATCAGGATGACGCCATAACGCGAGGCCGCTTGACGTGCAGCGCGGAAACCAAAAAAGGTAAACGCGACAAACAAAAACCAGACTGCAAGAGAACCCAACAGCCCCCATTCCTCGGCGACCATCGCCAAGACAAAATCGGTTTGTCCTTCCGGGATTTTGCCATATTTCAAGATTCCATTGCCAGGTCCCAATCCCGTGACGCCACCTAGATGAAAAGCCTGCATGCCTGCTTGCACTTGCTCATGCGGTTCGTCGAGCCAGGTAAGACGCGCAGCAACATGCGGAAAGGCTAGGGCGGCAACAAAAATGACCACCGCCAGGGCTGGAATCATAATGGCCAAGAATCGTGGCGGGGTGCCTGCAAAGAAAAAAGTAACACCACTGACAAAAATCAAGATGACTACGGAGCCCAAATCCGGCTGGAGTAACACCGGCAAAATCATGATGAAAAAAATTACGCAAAGCTTGAGAATTTGCCGCCAATCGCGCAACCGCAACGGATCGCGCGAAGCCCAAGAAGCCAAGGCAATGGGCCACAAACATTGAAACAGGATCGAAGGCTGTAAAGATAATGGTCCAAGCTGTATCCACCGAGTTGCACCATTGGCATTCTTTCCAAGGCCGGTTGTGAGCATTAAGCACAGCAACAAAAACAGACCGACCATCACTGGAATGACAATCCGTCGCGCAAAATCAGTAGAGATGCTGAAAGCGATAAAAAATCCGCCCACACCAAGAGCAAGAAATAAACCGTGTCGCGCAAGCGCCAACCATGCCTCTCCGGGTGCGGCACCAGAAACCGCAGTCACTAGGCCAATGCCTGCAAGGGCTGCGATGCAAGTGAGAGCACCAAGGCTGGCTCCTTCGACACTTTTCCAGGCTTCCATCTCAGCGTACCTTGATGAAGAACAGCCCTATTGCAGCGCTGACAGCGGCAACAATCCAGAATCTTGAAACAATTTTTTGTTCTGGAATGTTTTGCAACTGCCAAACATGATGAATCGGGGCTTTGAGAAACAGGCGCTTACCGCCGCTAAATTTAAAATAGTAAATCTGCAACAAACTGGTAGAAACTTCCAGCACGAAGACCCCAGCAAGTAGCGGCAGCGCAAACTCCTGCTTGGCGACAATCGCGAAATAGGCAATCGCGGCTCCCAACGGTAAAGAACCGCTGTCGCCAAAAAAAACTTCTGCCGGGTGTCCGTTGTACCAGAGGAAACCAAAGGTTGCACCGAGCACAGCCGCAGCCATCACCGTGACTTCCCCCGCCCCAGGAATATAAGGCAAGCTCAAGTAGGCCGAATAATCGACACGTCCAACCGCATAGACCGCAGCGGATAAGGCAATGAGAGGTGGTATCGCGGAGCCCGCGGCGAGGCCGTCAAGACCATCGGTAACGTTCACCGCGTGGCTACAAGCAAGAATAACAAAGGCTTGAAAGGCTACGAAAATCGCAAAGCCAGTCCAGCCTAATGCAGCTGGTTCGGCAAATAAATCTTTCAACAGCGGAAAATATAAATTGCGTATACCAGGGTAGCCCGTCACCGGATCGCCGAGCGCCCAATAGGAGGCAATCACGCCAGCAGCCAGAGCCGAGGAAGCGAGGAACTTGGTGCGCCGAGACATGCCGTTACGGCCTTTCTCTTTGAACTTGATCCAATCATCTAGAAATCCGATCGTGCCCATGCCCACCATCAACACGGCACCAATCAACACCAAGGGCTCATCAAGACGACAAAATAGGATCATGGTGATAAGAATCGCCGTCATCCAAAAAATGCCGCCCATCGTGGGAACACCTTGTTTGTGCGCCGCTGCGTAGGCTGCAGCGACTGCTGGATCATCACAGACAGAAGCATTTTCCCCAACGCCAGCAGCGCGCAATTTGCGGATCAATGGCTTGCCCAATTTGATGGTTAACAACAAGCTCACAGCGAAGGCCAAAGCCGAACGCACGCCGATGTACTTCAGCGCGTTCAATGGTGACCACAGGTTATCGCTCAGGGTATGCAACCAGTAAATCACGCGCCTGAACCTCCATCCACCGATGCGGCGGCAGTGCCTGCAAGATGCCTAAGCTGTAGACCAGCAAGTATTTTTTCCAGGCCTTCGCTGCGCGATGCTTTGAGCAAGACAATATCGTGGGGCTGCAAATAATCAGTCAAAATTTCTGCTGCTGCAGCGACATCTTCCACTAGTCGAATCGCGACTTGCTTGCCGGCAGTTGCTGCAATCCATGTCCCGCCAACACCTACCCCAATCAACAAATCAATGCCGATTTCCGCAACTTGACAACCCACTTGGCGGTGCAAAACTTCGGCGGCGGCCCCCAACTCTTGCATCGAACCAAGTACTGCAATGCGTCGTCCGCGTCGCGGCCAACTACCCAGTAATTCAAGCGCGGCCGCCATCGATGCGGGATTGGCGTTGTAGGCATCATCAATCACCGTAACCTGGTTAATCGTTGAAACAGTGAGGCGGCCTGGCGGTGCCTGCAGCTGGGTAAGGCGCTGACATAAATCAGTGATGCTCACGTGATGATCTACAGCGATGCGCGCGGCAACAAAAGCCGTAGCGATTTGGTGACGTGCAAATAACGGCAGGACTAGCTCACCCCAAACAGGATGCTGAACACGAACAGCACCAGGTTGGTTGCAAAGGATGCGCCAACCCGACTCATCAAAGGGATCGACCTTGACCATGTCGGCCTGCCAATCCGCAGTCAGGTCGTGGATTTTTTCCCAGCACGGACTATCGAGCCACACGCGGTTTTGCTCCAAAACAGAGCGACCCAACTTGGCTTTCTCAACCGCCACGGTGCGCAAATCCACCAGCCCTTCTAAGTGAGCCGGCGCAATAGCCGTAATCCATGCCTGATGTGGACGAGCAATTCCAAGCAGAACTTCCATCTCACCGGGAGCATTGATGCCATACTCCAAAATGAGCACTTTGGTGGTCAAAGGTGCGGCCAGAATCGCGAGCGGCAAACCAATCTCAGAGTTGTAGGAAGCCGGTGCCGCAAAAATGTTTTGCTGGGCACCGCCGAGCAACTGAAAAAGGAAGTCCTTGGCCGTAGTTTTGCCCACCGAACCAGTGATGCCAATGACTTTGGCCTGTAAGCGTCCAAAATGAAAACGCGCCAAATCAGCCAAAGCAATCAAAGTATCCGGGACTACCAAATAATCGAGCCCGGTGGGACGCTCCTGCCCGTCGGGCAAAACCAATGCTGCGGCCGCGCCCTGATCTAAGGCTTGGCGCAAGTGCAAGTGGCCGTCGGTGCGGGCGCCACGCAGAGCGACAAATAAATCACCGGGCTGTACTGCGCGACTGTCAATCACTACACGCGCGAACTCGCGGGTGCCGTCGCCATGCAAAATAGCCCCGACTGCACTAGTAACACAATCCGCAGTTAGGCCAAGCATTGCACCGCCTCCGCTAAAAGAATTCGGTCATCAAAATCGTAACGAACGCCGTGAATCTCTTGATAAGTCTCGTGCCCCTTGCCTGCCAACAGCAGAACATCTCCCGCTTGCAAACTTTGAACAGCCATGCGGATAGCCTCTTTCCGATCAAGCACCAGGCGCGCTTGGCCACCGCTTTCTTGCACCCCAACCATGACTTGATCTGCGATGCGCTGTGGATCTTCGGTGCGGGGATTATCGGAAGTAACAATGCACCAAGCACAGTTCTCGGCCACCGCGCGGCCCATAGCGGCGCGCTTGGCTGGATCGCGATCGCCGCCGGCGCCAAATACAACACCGACCCGCCTATCGGGATAAGTGCAAGCGAGGGCATCTAACACTTGAATCAGAGCATCTGGAGTGTGTGCGTAATCGACGAACAAATGAAATCCAGAAGCACCTGCGACCCGTTCTAAGCGCCCAGGTGCGGCGCCCGCTTCGGATAGGGCTGTGCAGCTTTGGCCTAGATCCACCCCGGCGACGCACATCATGGCCGCAGCGACCAAGAGGTTTTCGGCGTTATGTTGACCAATCAAATCGCTCTGAATCTCGCCTGCACCCCAACAACTATCGATGTGCAAAGTGAGACCAGCACCGTTGTCTTGCAGCAAGCCGCGGATATCGCAACTCGCCACACCCAGTCCCCAAGTTAAAAGTTGAGCCTGGGCCCCAGTGCACAAATCTTGCAAATCTGCACGCGCCGGCAACAATCCCACGGCGCTGGGTTTTAACTCCAGAAATAGCTGTGCTTTGGCGGCCGCATAGCGATCCATATCGTGATGATAATCCAGATGATCGTGCGTGAGGTTCGTCCATGCCGCGCAATCAAAATCAATGCCAGCCAAACGCTGCTGCACAATTCCATGAGAACTGGCCTCCATGATGACGGCATCCGCACCGTGTTGCAGGACCTGCGCTAACCACTGGTGCAAAATATCCGCAGATGGAGTGGTATTGCAAATCGCGGTAATCTCTTGATCAAAACGCAAACCTAAGGTGCCACCCCCGGCAGTCGCACGGCCAACACGATTCATCGCATATTCAAACATATGCACAATGCTGCTTTTCCCATTGGTGCCAGTCACTGCCCCCGCCCATAATTGGCGACTAGGATCACCGGCTAAATGCCCGGCAGCAAAACCTGCTGCTCGTGCTGCTGGCTGCGCCGTTACCAAGTGCGGCAACTGACCATAACGGGTGTCGCCATGCAGCAAAAAAGCCTTGGCACCCCGGCTGTAAGCTTCCGCCAAAAAACGCCGCCCATCGTCGGCATGCCCACCCAAAGCACAAAACAAATCACCTTGTTGGACCCGCCGGCTGTCGAAACAAGCACGCAATAACGACGGCTCCGGCGGGCTAGTATCGCCAGGAAAAACCACCCGCACTCCATGCTCTTGGAGGCGCTCGGCAAGGTGCGAAAACTTCATGATCTCAGCGGTCTAGAGTAGCGGCAGAGGCATTCCAATCCAAGCCCTGGTTGCCTGAGGTAGGCAAACTCCCGCGCAGTTCTAATGCACGGTACAGAATGTTGGCTGCTGCCGGACCGGCGACCTTGGAACCAAAGTGATGTGTGCCGATGCGGTCGGCATAGCTCGTTCCATAAGCCACCACCAAAACCAAAACCTCTGGATCCTCGTAAGGTCCATAACAGACAAAAGATGAGGTGTATTTGTTCAAAAAAGGACCACTCCGAATCTTGGCTGTGCCAGATTTTCCGCAGTAGCGTAGGTCATCACGGTGCGGCAACCAATTACGCGTCTCCTTGTTGACCATGCCCAACATCGCTTCCCGAACATAAGCGGTGGTACTGGCGTCAAAAAGCTGGGCACGGACTGTGGCTTCTGAGGCGGGGTCGAAAGTGGCTTCTAAAAGGTTGCCACCATTGGCGATGCTGGCGATGGCCAGCGCATGATCCAATGGAGGTATCTCAAAACCCTGCCCAAACCCCATGTTGGGAATCGTGTAAGCCATTCCATCAGGGCCGCGCTCCTTCATAAACGCCTCACGTGGTGGTGAAAACCGCGGCATAAATTTTTGCTCTAAGCCGACCAACTCAAAAATCTTGTCATGGTATTGGTAAAAATCCAAAAGATCCGCCATGCCTTCGCGACCGATTTCCCGGGCGATCTGCGCGTAAACAATGTTCGAAGATTCCACGATGCCTTCAAACGCACGATAATCCCCTGGCGGCATTGTGCCGGTGTCGGTGATGACATTCCTCGGCAGCCGATGCGGCAAGTTCAGCCGCCCGCCAAAGCGTTGAAAACGCTGCTCCTTGGTAATTGCGCCGCGTTGCAGCGCATACGCCGCAATCAATGGCTTCATAGTGCTGCCGGGTTCAAAGTTCCACCGCGATGGATTAACCCAACCAACTTCCTCAACTTCCCCGGTATAGGGATTCTCACGCCGTTCTATCGACTGCATCGGATCATTCGCATCATAATCAGGCAAGCCCATCATCGACAAAACCTGGCCCGTTTTGACATCCAGGGTAATCGCCATGCACCGCCAAGGTTGATGATCTTCCATCAGCTCGACAAGCTGCGTGCGCGCGTACTCCGAGAGATTGAGGTCCAACGAAGTGCGTATAGATTGCCCCGCTTGCGCTTCGTGATTATCGAGTGCGAGATCCACACCATAATCACCACTGACGCTCAGAGTGTGTCTCTTGCCCTCCATTCCTTCCAGCAAGTCATTCAACCCCCCTTCAAATCCACTATTGGCCTTATCGTCGGTTTGAATCTTGGGCGAACCCTTATCCCCAACCAAGCCAATCACATGGGCCAAGACGGCTCCGTTGGGATAAACGCGATCGAACTCCTGCTCCAAACTGAGCCCCGAATAATGCACCCGTTTCAGCGCTTGGATGGCCATCTCACGCTCGCTCAAAGTCAAGCCGCGGCGCAACACCTGTCGTCCGCGTGGGTCCACCATTAAGGCACGCCACATCTCTGCAAACGGGATTTGAGTGCCATCAGCCAGTATTTGCACTCTCTCCAACACCTGCTCTACCGTAAGTCCACCACCGTCTTCACTCTCCAACCCACGAATCAAGCTGCGATCTTGCGGCAAATAGTTAATCACTAAATTCCAACTGCAGCGATCCTCTGCCAACACCAAGCCATGACGATCTAATATCGCGCCACGCTCTGCCGGAATGATGGTGGTGAGCCGCACGCGATCCATGGTGAGTTCCGCCGCGTCCGAATTCGGATGACTCCACGAAATCAAATTCACTAGCGAAGCTAGGTACAACATTCCGATGGGAGTCAACGCCATCCAGGGACGGAATGCTTGAGGGGATTGGCTCACAGTTGTGGCAAGTTAGCGATTTCTTGTTGTTGCTTCCTTCTTTCCAACTCGCGCTGCAAATTCGCAGGGGTTGTGACTTCATTGAAGAAGTTAATGCAGTTGCGAATCCTCAAGTTGCACTCCACCTTGCAACGGCGCTGCACTTCGATGCGACCCCGCGCGGCAATGGCCTCATTGCGTAAGCCCAAGCCACCCAACAGTTCGAGCACTAACACGACCACAAGAACTGCAATCCGTTCGTTCACCTACGCTCTCCAGCAGAGACATGTTCCAAGGCCCGCAAGCGGGCGCTGCGCGAACGTGGATTACTACGAATCTCGGCCAGATTGGCCACCGTGCCGCGCGGCGACAAGCTGTAGAATTCTCCACCACGTGCTTCATTGCGGAAGGCATGTTTCGCCAAGCGATCCTCCAAGGAATGGAAAGAAATCACTGCTAAGCGGCCACCGGGAGCCAGCAAACGCGGAGCGGCGTGTAAAAACGCATCAATCTCATCCAACTCACGATTCACGGCAATGCGCAACGCTTGAAAAGTACGGGTGGCGGGGTTGTGGCCACTGCGCCCCCCAGGGATAGTGCGGCCAACCAAATCGGCCAACTGCGAAGTACGCAGCAATGGCCCAAAGCGGCGTTGTTTGACAATCGCATTGGCAATGCGCCGCGAAAAGCGCTCCTCGCCATAGACGCGCAGCCACTTCTCGATTTCATCCTCGGAGGCATTGGCCAAAAGGACCGCTGCCGAAGTCTTTTGCATGGTGCGATCCATACGCATATCCAACGGCCCATCCTGCTGAAAGGAGAAACCACGCTCGTAATCATCAAGCTGATCGGAAGACACACCAAAATCAGCCAGAATGCCGTTGGCAAGACCTAAACCAGCTTTTTCGACCAAACTCTCTATGGCTGAGAACGGCGCGTGTGCGAATTGCACACGCTCGCCGAACTCCTCGAGGTGTAAACGGGCCCGCTCCAGCGCCTGAGCATCGCGGTCGATGGCGAGTAAACGCACATCAGCACTCGCGCTCAACACCGCATGGGCATGACCGCCTCCACCGACGGTGGCATCCACGAAAAATCCACCGCGTTGCGGCTGCAGAGCCTCAAGCACTGCCTCCATGAGGACGGGTTGGTGACAAGATGGCATCAGTGGACCAGAAGGCGTAGCAAGGTGACGACAGACAAGAATCACAGTCCCCCCTCCTCAGGTACATAATCCGGATTGGGGAAAGTGGCCGCCTCCGTGTTGAAGAAATCATCTGCAGCTGGCAGCGCGGTTTCCAGGTACATCTTGCGATCCCAAATTTCAAAATAGCTCAAGCTTCCAACAATCATGGCGTCTCTCCCGAGTTCAATGCGGGCACGTAGCTCGTCTGGAAGTAGCAGGCGCCCCTGCGCATCCAATGCAATCTTCCGTGAGTTAGCGCCCAGGCTGCGGCGCAGTAATTGCGCGCCTTTGGCGGTCTTTTGTTTGGCGACGGCGCTGCCGATATAGGCGGCAAAAGCAGAAGCTGTGTAAATCACCAAGCAACCGTCCGCTTTATTGACGACCACATGAAAGTGGTTGCGTTCGCTGATTTCTTCAATTTCCTCAAGGAAACGACGCGGCACAAAAATGCGACCTTTCTGATCGATTTTGTGTTCGAATTCCCCGTTGAAGCTAGTCATGAATTGAGAGCGGATGTTGTAGCGGCCTTGAACAGGACAAATTCCCCATATTCATGCTCGTCTCCACCACATTCCTATTCTTCTCTCCCACCCAAATTTGGCAAGAAAAAACCCGAGAAAATCCACGGGTTTATTAAATTGTTTGTATCTGGCTTGTTTTAATGCACTTACGAAGGCTCGCTGGCCTCAAGTCCGCCCTCAATCGTCGGGTCTAGGAGCCCAGCAAGGATGGCGGACAGTTGTGCACGACGTTCCTCTTCCAATCCGCGTGATTCCACGGTGAAGGTGGTTTTGGAGCGTATTTTGCGCAGAATCAAAAATTCGACGCCCTGCCGCGCCTCCACGCGCTCGAGACGCAATTTCCGGTGCCGAACGAGCAGCAAGGTGAGTAAATAGCGCAAATCACGGCGCTCTTCGCGTGGGTCATCCGCCAGTTTTTCCAGCACTGCGAGCAACATGTCAAAATCAACCTTCAGAGCACCGCCCTTTTCACGATGAGAAGTACGCCAATAGACCACATCTTGGCTTGGATCGCGGTCATCAAACGAAGCTCGGCATAAATCGACCCGTTGTAGTTCATCAACCACGATACGTAGCAACGAATACACTTCTTCTCCTTCCACAAAAGTGCGCTCGCAATCACTGCAACACAGTTGTCGTTTGGCGTAAGTCCAGTTTTCAGCCATGGGTTAACCTGAGATATGCAGTTGCGACAACACGTGCTGCATCAAAACGCGCGCGCGGGCCGGTTCATCGTCGGTACGCTCCCACTCCGCAGCAGCAGGATTCATGGTTTCATTGATTTCCATGTTGCGTTCCGTCAGAACTCGTGCTTTGAGGATCGTGCTGCCATCTTCACGGATGACCACTTTCAAAATTCCTTGCCAGCGCAATCCTTTCTTGCTGTACGGCCGCAAATGGACATCCCAACCGGAAGTGACGCTGCCCCGGCCCTCATCGCGCGAGCCCGGGGGAAATCCCGCACTCACCGTGGCCCATTCACATGCATTGAGCAAATCCCGCCGCGGAGGAGCAGGTTCCACCACGTATTCCACCCACAAACCAGCGGCGTCGTCATCGTCCAACGGTGGAGTGGTGCAGGCTGCCGGCAGCAAAACCAACAGCAGCAAAGAAAGCATCAACAGCTTGCGCATTGTGTGATTCTAGCAGCCCCGAAGACGCCTAGCCCTTTTTTGAGGCACTGCGTTCCCGCTCGCGTAATACCAGGCGCAGCGGCACGGATTTGAGCCCGAGGCGCTTGCGCAAATCGCTGCTGATGGCACGCACCACCTCTTTTTCAAATAGGTGTTTGCGGTTCACAAACAGCAAGAACGACGGCGGGTTAGAGCCAAGTTGGGTGGCGTACATGACCTTTGGTTTCTCACCCCGGCCGCGGAATCGCAAAGTGTTAAAGGTTTGGGTAACAATACGGTTGAGCTCACCAGTGCCTATCTCCACCTTGCCCTCCTCATGCAAAGCTAATGCTTCTTTGATGACGCGATCGATTCCCTTGCCGGATACGTTGGAAATCGCAATCACCGGACTGCCTTTTAAGTGAGGTAATTTATGCTCCACATGATCACGGAAGGCCTGCAAATCAAAGTCTTCGATTAAGTCCGTCTTGGTGCCCACAACTACCACTGGGCGAAAGCGGTCGACAATCGTCCGCGCAAGCTCCTGATCCAAACGCGCTAGGTCGTTGGTAAGGTCAAGAAAAAGCAGAGTCACATCGGCACGACGAATCGCTTGGTCACTGCGGGTTAGAGAATAGAATTCGATGGCATTGGCCACTTTGCCGCGGCGGTGCACACCAGCCGTATCGACCAAAGTAATGTCATGCTCGCGCCAGCGAAAATCAATATCAATGGCATCCCGGGTGGTGCCAGCAATATCACTCACAATCACCCGGGGCTCGCCCAACAGTTTGTTGATAAAGGAGGATTTGCCGGTGTTGCGCCGGCCCATCACAGCGATTTTCAAACGCTCCACAAAGTTCACATCGACTTTCTCCGGCAGCGCCACAACCAAGCGCTCATAGAGATCGCTAATCCCCATGCCTTCTTGGGCAGAAATAGGCAAGGCATCGCCAAATCCTAACGAGGAAAAATCGGCCAAAGACAACTGGGCAGAGCGCGCTTCACTCTTATTCGCCACCAAAATAACCTTCACATCCGAGCGCCGCAAATGCCGCGCAACCTGTTCATCGAGCAAAGTGACGCCTTCGCGTGCGTCGACCAAAAACAGCACCACCTGCGAAGCAAGTAAGCCGGTCATGACTTGGTACTCCACAGACTCGGCAAGATCGGCACGGTCGACGACGCCGATTCCACCAGTATCCATCATTTCGAAATACAATTCGTATTCGGGCAAATCAACCGGCACAATCAAACGATCACGAGTGACGCCTGCGGTGTCTTCGACAATGGCCCGTCGCTCGCCCAGAATGCGGTTGAACAAGGAAGACTTGCCGACGTTTGGGCGGCCAACGATGGCCACCAATGGGCGTTTTGAAAGGGTTTGACTCATCAGCGAATTCCCAGCATGGGGTGTATTTGCGGCAACACCCGCAAGTCCAAATGAAAGTGAAACAACTGCAAACTCCAATCAAGAAGTTGCTTGCCAGTGGGAGGCCCTGGCCCCGCACCGAACTGGGTTACGGGTTGCAAGAAAACCGTGCACCCCGGAGAAATCTTGGCGATGGCAGCGAAGGCATCCTCAAGTTCTGCGCGCGTAGTCATGGCGGTGACCACCAACTTGACTTGCACCGCAACACCACTCACCACCGCTACGGCTAAACACGCCGCGGGTTCCAGTAATGATTCCCCTTGGCGCACGGTATTGGGCAGCTTCCAATCCAATGACAATAGATGCACATAGGGCAACAACAAGCGCAGCTTGGCAGCGTACACGCCGGCAGTTTCGAGCAACACCAGTCCACCCCATGTCGGTAACCAAGCAGCCAGGAAATCAACTTGTTCGAGTGGCTCACCGCCGGTAACAGACAACATGATTTGCTCACGCCGCAAACCAGCCTCATGCAGTAATCGGTCAAGTTCGGCCTCTATTTCCTGAATAGAGAGACTTCCACTCGCCTGCCAGGAACGCGGGGTATCACAATAAGTACACCGCAACGGGCATCCGCCGAGGCGTAAAAATAATTGTGGGCGTCCTACCTCAAGTCCTTCGCCCTGAAGGCTTAGAAAGATCTCGTCGACGTGGACGGTAGCGGTTTCCGGAGTCATCACGACTGCAGCATGGGGAAGCCCCCGGTGACGCAAAGCATCCATCCGGGGAGTGCGGGCCCTGATATGACAAGCCAGTGGAGAAGGCGCAGCGAAACCTAATCAGGGACTACTTCGCCGGCTGCCTCGGCTGCGCGAGCGGCAGCATCGGCGGCTTCCGCCTCAGCGATGGAAATTTCGCGTTCCGCCGCAGCAAGCGCCTTCAACTGACGCTTACTCACGGTGCGGAAACTGGTGCGCACTTTCGGCAAACCGAGTGGATTGGAACTAAGTTCCACTTCGCCCCCCTCCACGAGTTTGTCAATCCGCTCACGACGGGTAAATACAGAGCGCACCGAGGAAAGTCCGCTACCGAGGTTCAGGGATTTATGGATGGACATGGATCGAAGTTCTTAGTGGTTCAATTGGACGAGTCTGGCCGAGGCTCGATGCTGGCCCCCCGAAAGGGGAAATTACCAGCGCTCCCCTCAGGGGAAGTTTCTTGGATTCTCTGCAAGGTATCTTCTAAGGTTGCTGGATCGGTTTCTCGACCGACAAACAGCGCTAATTGTTCTTGCCCTGAATCGTCAGACACCCGTAGCAGATTCACAGCATCATACTCTAATTTCAGCAATGCGCTGCCATCCTTTTGGCCTTGCTCCATCCTAGAGATTTCATAACGGCTCGCCAAAATGCCGTAGCTAACCTTCTGTGGGCCACCAAACATTGCGTATAAGCCCCAGATGACCAAAGCGACGGCCACCACGCCAGCGCCAATTTGGAGCATGCGGGGCGGCAAATGGAAAGCAAAAGAACGGCCAGCAGGGACGGAAAAAGACTGCCGCGAAGTAGGCAAATCGATGCCGGCCTCGCGGTCTTTCCGCTGGCGCAACACATCCAATAATTCGCGTTTTCTAGGGGTCATCGGCTTCTTACAACGGCAAAAGGATACCCGCTTGAAGCGCGGCTGGCAAACTTGAGCAGTCCTCTGACATCTATGGCAGAATAGGGCAATGCCCCGCGTCTACTCCAACGATGCCCCGCGCCGTGCTGCTGCGGAGTGCCTACTTGAGGGGATGCTCGAAGCTGGCCTAGCAAGCATTCATCGTGTTGCCCCGGCTCCTCCGCTCCCAGCCACCACCTCCAGTGCGGAGGCCCTTTCTCTTGGTTTGATTGCTGCGGCCGTCGCCAGCTGTCAAAACTGTGATCTTTGGCGTAACCGCACCACCGCCGTGCCTGGAGAAGGTCATGCCGCAGCCCGCCTGATGTTTGTTGGCTTAGCTCCGGGGGCGGAGGAAGACCGCCTCGGACGCCCGTTTGTGGGCCCAGCTGGCCAATTGCTCGACAAGATCATCGAAAATGGCATGAAACTGACGCGCTCCGAGGTTTTTTTTAGCAATCTCGTCAAGTGCCGGCCGCTTCATGACGGCGCCCCCCAAGAGCAGGAGGTCGCTCTCTGTTCCAACTACCTCACACAGCAGATTCACGCGATTCAGCCCGAGCTCATCATCGCCCTGGGGCTCCCGGCAGCGCAATTTCTGTTGCAAACCAGCGCCCCAATCGCGGCAATCCGCGGAAAAATCCACCAAAGACCGCAAGACGGCCCCCCTATCCTAGTGACCGATCACCCTGCCTCCTTGCTCCTGGAACCCTCACGGAAAGCCGAATGCTGGGCGGATATCCAGGTTGCCATGCGTTTTCTGGGTTTGCCTGCGTGATATTCCAGGTAACTTCCAAAGGGAAGGAAACTTCCACTTCTTGTAGAACGATCAACCACACCTTTGACGCGTAGCCGCGCGTCGGCATAATCTCTGGTCGGCCCGTGGCTCTGCCGCTCCGGTCGTCCTTGGCTTCTTTGTAAGCCGTTACTTTCCCGCACCCTTGTGGCTGATTCTCCTCGCGGAGAACTGTCACAAATGCCGCCCCTTCCCAAAAGAACTCGATGCGCCCTGATAGGAAGAAACTGTTGCTCCCATTTCTGCTTCTCGGTGCTTGCACTTCCCCGCAAGCAGAGATTGAAGATGGCCAATACCAACTCGCCGATGATGCTCCACAAATGGTAGAGCAAGACCCGGGTCAGCAAGAGGCTAACGCCGGTAGTGCTGCCCAGCTCATTCGCGCGAAAAGTGAAAAGAACGCCCTGGTTGCCCAGAGCTATGTTGACATGGGTGCTGACGCTTTCGAGCGCGGCGACTTTGTCGGCGCAGGTGTTCACTACGCAGAGGCAGCCCGCCTTGATCCAAGCAGCGTGGCTGCCCGCGACGGAATGCGTCGTGCGCAACTTGCTTCCGCCGGTCAGCCTTACGACATTGACTCCGCAGAAAATGCCTTGGAGACCGCAACCCGGCGTGCGAGTGCCCAACGTATGCGCGTCGAGGGTTTGGTGCGCGAAGGTGATATCGCCATGGGCCAAGGCGATTTCCAAACTGCCGTCGAACGCTACACCATGTCCACCCAGGCATTGTCGTTCAACCCGAACTTGGCTTACGGTTATTTGGAAACCGGCCTAGTTCAGAGCAAACTGGATGAAGCTGTTGCGGCCCGCAACTCCGCGGATTTAGCGAATCGCGCAGCAAACATTCAAGGTGCTGCTGCTGAGGCTGCTGCCACCGTGGAAGCCCGCAGTGCTTACAGCGCAAACCTCATTGCCAGCCACCTCGACGACGCCAACGAGAAGTTCCTACAAGGCTTCCCTGGTGAGTCCGTCACCATTCTTGATCGTTTGCTACGGATTGATCCGGGTAACGAGGATGCTATCTACTTGCGCAGTGTTGCGCTGGAAGCTTCTCACCAGAACCGCCAAGACAGCACCGCTGCTCGGTTCAGTGAAGAATGGCAACGCACCTTCGAAGTGCTGCGTCACCAAACTGCGCCGCCAAATGGCTCCTTCAATTTCGATAAGGACTATTGGGAAAATGTAGTTTCGATCCGTAAGCCTCTCGACCAGGTCGAAGTCGATGTGACCATGGATCCTGTTGAGGCTGCCATTCGCTTCGCCTTGGCGGATACCAAAATTGTCCCCAACTTTGATGGCACCCTGGAAGAGATCGTGCCAAACCTGCAAGCTTTCACAAAGGTGAACTTCCAGCTTTCACGTGCCGTCCTTGACGACATTGAAGAAGACGTCAAAACCATTCGCCTGCCAATCAAGCAAGCCATGAGCGTGGATCGCATCCTGCGCATCATGGAAGACTTGATGGGTAGTCAGGTGAAGTTTGTAGTTCGCCACGGAGCTGTGTGGGCCTTAACTGCTGAAGAAGCGGATACCGAGGCCATCACCAAGCTTTACGAAGTGCGTGACATTGTGCGCCCGGTCAAAGACTTCCCACTTGGTGATTACAATCTCAACCCATCCGGCGGCATCGATTCCGAGGCAGAAGAATTGCCGGAGCCGGAAGCCACCATTCTGGGTGATGATGATTTGATCACGATGATCACAGAATCGATTGCCCCAGATTCCTGGGACGGCGAAAACCACTCCGCAGCCATCGAAAGCGGCAATCTCATCGTGCACCACAATCCTGAAGTGCAAGCGGAAGTGGCGCAAATGCTCGAAGATTTGCGCGTGCCCGCCAACATCATGGTGGACATCAAAGTGCGTTTCATGCGCGTGGAAGATTCCTTCCTGCAAGATGTCGGCGTAGACTTCCGCGGCCTCGGTAACGATTCCACTTCTGGCGCAGCGGGCAAGGGCGACGATCTCGTCTTCGACGATTTCGGCAACAACTTTGGTTCCGCTGGAGCTCCTGGCCGGATCGGCACCGGCGCCGACAGCGGCATGATTTATCGGGAAGCCAACAGCGACGTCACGATTCTTGCACGCACGGAGAACCTTTACGACTCCAGCCTCGGTGGCGATGGCATCATGACCAACGCTGGCGGTTTGGCCATGCAGTACACCTGGCTTGACGATACCCAGCTGGAAATGGTTCTGCGGGCTGTGCGCAAGTCAAAACGCTCCGAGCTAGTCGTGGAGCCGAGCTTGATGGTGTACAACACCGCGCGCGCCAACCTAGTGGTAGCGAACCAAGTCTCCTACATCTCAGACTTTGATGTTGAGATTGCTTCCAACGCTGCCATTGCTGACCCAATCGTCAAGGTTGCCAACGATGGCGTGTACTTGGATGTTCGCCCAGTGGTCACTGCTGACCGGCGTTTTGTTTGGATTGACGTCCGCCCCACCGTCGCCAACCTGAAGCGTCCTATTGCGACTCTGCAAACTTCACTCGGTGTCGGTTCCCCGGTAACTTTGATGCTGCCCGAACTGGAGCTGCAGAAGATTCGCACCCGCGCGATTCTGCCTGACGGCGGCACTTTGCTGCTCGGCGGCATGAACGTCATCAAAGAACAAGAAATGGTTACTGGAATCCCCTTCTTGAGCTCGATTCCGGTGCTTTCCTTCTTCTTCTCGCGTAAAGGTACCTACGAGTCCTACCAGAAGCTGATCATCCTGCTGACGGCACACATCATCCTCCCCGAAGAGTACGAGCCGGAAAAACTGCCGGCCGGCTTCTAGAACCGGGAAACCGAACGGCCGGGGACGTATACACGTCTCCGGCCGTTTTCAATCACACCGAGAACGATTCAGCCCTTCATCACATCATCTGGCATGCTAGCCCTCTGTTCCGGATTCCTACTTAGTCTTCTGGCGTTACCGCAAAGCGGCGTCGACAACATGGCCCTCAAAAATGCCAACGCGGCACGGGCTATCACTGAAGAGTTCAGTCTCGACTATTGGTCAGAGAAACTCCTCGAGCGCGCCCTAGCGGAAACCCATGGCCCAGAAGGCCGGTCGGAGTTGCTACTTGCCCGTTGCGATGTGCTCCGCCTCAAGGCGGGTCGCAAGATTAACGACGATGAGCGCCTACCTGCTCTTGGCGATGCCGGCACTGCGTATGTGGAATACCTTGAAAGTAGCCCGGGTGCTGCACGCACGGTTTTAGCGCAGAAGAACCTTGGGGCGCTATCGAAGATGTATGGCGAAACCTTGGTGCGCCTCATCGAAAATGGAGACATTCAAGGTGAAGAGCGTGCTGCAGCGGTTGTGACTGCAGAAGCTATTTTCAAAACGGCGCTCGTGGGCATGAACACCGTGGTCAGCGATTGGGAGAAACTAGATGACGAAGATGAAGAGAAAAACTTCACCCGCTACACCGTCTATTTCCCAACCGTGTTTAACCGCGCCATGGTTTACCTTTATTGGTCCCAGCTCCACGAACCCGGTTCCTTGGAGCGCAACCAGCGCGCCAACCAAGCTTTGGAGGCCTTGGGCGATTTCGCAATGGGTGCACCTTTTCTACAAGCACAATTGGCGTATAAGGCCATGGCGGACTGCTACGTCGCGCTTGGCTCCTACGGAGAATCTACCGATTACTTCGATTACGTGCTTGGCAATATCACCCAACTACTTCAAGAATCGGGCTCTGAGCTAAGCCAAGACTACATCGATCTGCTGCACGAGGTCGTGCAAGAAACCGACCACGGCTTAATGAAGATGCTCCTACTCGCCGGCAACGTGAAACATTTTTGGGAAATCTACGATGGCATGATCAAGTGGACTACCGAAGAGCGCATCGAGCTCAGCCGCCCCGGCTATGAAGCCATGCTCACGGCCGCTTTACAAATGGTGAATGAAGGCCGTGCCATCGATGCGATTGAACTTTCCAATCGCATCGCCGAGGCCAATTCGAATAGCCCATTACGTCTTCAAGCGAATGCAGTCATGGGACGTGCGATTGCCATTGCCCCGCCGGATGCCGACATTCCGCTCGATGTACTCTACGGTGCAGCCGAAGGCGCTTTCTACCAAAAAGATTACAGCGCCGCGGTCGACGGCTTCCGCATGCTCATTCCGCGACTTGCCGGTTCACGCGACGCCGATTTATACGGCGCCCACGCGTATTACTTGCTTGGTCTTTCCTGGGCCAAGCTTGACATGCCGATGCTGTCTGCCGTGGCCCACCAAGTTGGTTGCCTCGATTACAGCGAAGATGAAGATTGGACCCTGAAGAATGCACAGAGATGGCAAGCTGCTGCCGAGCGCTTCACCAACCTTGATCCCGCCGACAAAATCCTGCAGGCCTTTAATGAAGATGCTGTACAGGCGGTGGTGGACAACGACGGTGGTGGCGATGATTTGCAATACAAGCAAGCCAAAGCCGCGCACGACGCTGCCAAAAAAGCCGCGCGGGCCAAGGCAAATGATGCCGATATGGCACGCCTGTATAAAAAAGCCATCGCTCTCTACAAGGTGGTTCCGAAGGAGAGCTCCAAATATGAGCAATCTCTGCTCGGCATTGCCATTTGTGAAGACGAAAGCATCGCTTTTGATCCCTCTGCGGCGGCCCGCGCGGAAACTCTGTTAAAGGCTTTCCTCAACGTCTATCTTGCCGATCCAGCCAATGCACCGCAGGATCCACGCCAGCGGAAAGTGCGCAAAGAAAGTGAACCGGCGGCAAATTTTTACCTCGGACACACTTATCGCGCTATGGCCAAGGCTGGAGATATGTCTGCTTGGATGAAGGTACTGCAAACCTTTGAAGGGATGGTTGAGAAGTTTCCCGATCAACCAGGGCTTACTCACGCGGGAATGAGTTATCGCGTGGAGGCATTCTTAGAACTCGACCAGAAGGCGGAAGCCCTCTCCGAGTATGCAACCATGCTGGCGCTCCCGGCCGATAAGTCCCGTTTGTCCATCGCAGCCTATTACATTTACCAGTACTACAGCGATCAGGTGGCGCAGATTGCTCCGGAAGCAGAAGACGATGCGTATTGGATTGCCAAAGGTTTCCAAGCCAAATACTTAGCCGATTACAATCGTTTCAGCCGTAACCCGGCTCTGTCGAACCTGGTCAGTGAAGCCGATTTGTGGGCTGCACTGGGAGAATTCGAAAAATCCGCAGCACTGTTTCAACTGGTGCTTGATAACTACACCAAGGATTCCAGCTATTCCGCAGCCGTGCATTTCAAGGTGCGTATGGGCTTAGTGGAATCGCTGCTGCAAATCAACAAACTGGGGGCTGCGATTCCTTTGGTTGAGGAACTCGCCGCGGAAAGTCCCAAGAACCTGCGTGTCATGATTGCGGTGGTGAAAGTCAAAGCTGGCTTCCTCGTTTACGAAAAAGGGAAAGTGATTGAGGTCCCTGGAGAGGGCACCAAAGAAGCTCTTGAGCAAGCAACCGAGATGGCTACCCTGCTGCTGAAACTGGCCGAAAACGATGCTGGCAAGGAAAATCCACCGGTTAACTATTTTTACTTCCCCTCCTGGTGGGAAGCCAAGTTGATGCATGGCTATGTTTTGTATCAACGCAACTTGACGGTGGCAGAGGATGTTGGCAAACATAAGAAGATGGTCGAAAGCCTGCAACGACAAGCTCCCCTGCTTGGCGAGAAAGTCGTCGGCAAACGTATGTCCGAATCCCTTCGTTGGCTCTTGACCCACTAGTTTCATGATTCTTACTACCGCGCTACTACTCCCACTGCTTTTGCCAACGGCGCTGCCACAGAGCCGCGTACACAAGGTTGATGGTGGATTGGTCTCTGGAGAACTTACCGCTGCTGGCTTTGAAACTGTGGATCTCACGATTGGCGGCAAGAAGCGCAGTTTTGCTGCCGCTGAGATTCTGAGCCTGAGCCCTGGTCCTCTGCCCGAGCTCGTCCATAAAGCCGAATCCTTCTTCCTGGCCCACGATTTCCAAAATGCTGCCAACAGTTTCGATGCTGCCGCAGAAGCAGAAGCAACTGCTGAGGGCGCCTTTTGGTTGCGGTCGTGGGCAAAGTTACGCCACGCAGAAACTCTACTGGCGTGGTCAGCAACCGATCGCGGGCGAGCAGGCGACGCCGCCAAAGCGTTTCGCACTTGGTCTAGCGACAACGCCGACAGCTTCTGGTTGCCGCGTGCGCAAATGGGCCAGGCGAAAGCCATGGCCATGTCGGGAGATGTCGACGGCGCCACGTCTTTGATGCAGCGGCTTTCGGATACCGCTTTCGAAAAAAACCTCGGGCGCCATGTGGAGCTGCATGTCAACCTAGTGCGTTGCGAGGCGTTTTTAGTTGGTGGTCAAGCCGAAGTTGCCCAAGCGCGTTTACGCGATTTGGTTGTCAAACTGGGTGAAGCGGTGCAATCCCCCGAAACTCCATCCGGCAGTAAATCTCTGTTCAGCGGTCTTTACTCACAGGCTCAGATTCTGCTCGGCAACGCCATTACCGAAAAAGATGGCGGCCGCGCTGCGGCCACCTACTGGCAGAGCCTTGCTCAAGACCGCAATGTAAGCGCTGATGTGCGCGCTGCGGCATGGATTGGGATGGCTCAGAATGCCCGGGAGCAAGGCCTAACTCGTGAAGCACAACTCCAACTTGCCAAAGTTGTTGCGACTCTACCGGCAAATGACGAGCTGATGGCTCGCGCACTTTTTGAGCTCGGTGAGATTTCTAAGGAGTTAGGGAATAACCCAACCTCCGGAGATGCTTATCATCAACGCCTACTAAAGCGCTACCCCAACACTTCTTGGGCAGCCAAGGTCCGTTAATCCCTAAGTCAACGGCAACTCAAGTCCAACTGCTGAGTAACTACGCCATTGTGGCGAGTTGCTAGAATCCTCCTCTTCCCTGGAGCAATCGCTCCGAGTAACACTAGCGTCCAACTAAAATGTCCCGATTCCGTTACCTCGTTCCTGCTCTGTTCGGTTTCCTCGCAACCGCCAGTTCCGTTCTTGCTCAAGGTGAACCTGCTGCCGATGACGGCACTGGTTTCCTCGCGGCCATCCAGAAATCAGGAACCATTGGTTATCTGATTATCCTGATGTCCGTGGTGGCCATGGCTCTGATCATCGAACACTTCATGACTCTCAAGCGCGAGAAGCTTGCGCCACCAGAAGTCATTGACGAGATTGAAGAACTCTTCCAAGAAGGCAACTACCAAGAAGCTCTGGTGGCCTGCGAAGCCACCCCATGTTTCTTTACCAACGTTACTGCAGCAGGCATCCGCAAGCTTGGCCACCACTTCGCTGCGATTGAAAAATCAATCGAAGAAATGGAAGACGAAGAAAGCATCAAGCTGCAGCAGAAAATTGGTTGGCTGTCGCTGATTTCTGGTATCGGCCCAATGATGGGTTTGTTCGGCACGGTTACGGGAATGGTTGGTGCGTTCGCAACCATCGGTTCTGCCGGAGCTGGTGGTGTCAACCCCGCAGACTTCGCAGCAGACATCTCTTTGGCACTGATGACCACCGTACTCGGTCTGACCGTGGCAATCCCTACCACGGCGTTCTACGCCTACTTCCGCAACAAGGTCACGATGACCTCGCTGGAAATCGGTGCTGTCGTTGAGGATATGTTCGAGCGTTTCCGCGCTGCTGAATAATTTAGCGCTGAAAACCGTTACCCTGTGAACATCCACGACCTAGTTTGAGCTGAGGCTCTACAACCGATGGCAAAACGCACTGCAAATACCGAAATCGAAATCGACATGACCCCCATGATCGATATGACTTTCCTGTTGATCATCTTCTTCATCATCGTAAACGATATGTCGCAGAAGGATCTGGAGGAGCTGAAGTTGCCCATCGCCATGGAAGCTGGTCACGATGAACCGCCAGAGAACCGCCCCGTACTCAACGTACGCTGGTTCCCTGCGGGAGGTGTACCGGATTCGGTCATCGCTCACTACAAAGAATTGGGCATTGGCATCCCTAGTGATCAGGAGTGGTCGGACATCGTGTGGAAGCGCAATATCCTCTACTACCCGTTTATGGATACCAAAGGGCTTACCGATCCCATCCGTAAGGGGCGGCCCGACTACTACTGGAAGTTGGCGGAAACCATGCGGCTTGTGTGGGTCCCGGAGATGGCCACCAAGATGGATGACAAGTTGAAGAGGATTTTGCCCGATGACCCGATCCTGATTCGGGCCGACCGCAACACCCCATTCAAATACATCCAGAAAATCATGGAAGTATGTACCCGCGAAGGCATTCAGATTTGGAAAGTGCAGCTTGCTGCCTCGGAAGATCCAAAGATTGTCGATGCCCGTGAAAAAGCCAAAAGGAAATAGAGCTTAATACCATGGCTAAAAAGAAGAAGAAATTCGAAGAGATCAAACCAGACATGACGCCAATGATTGACGTCACGTTCTTACTGCTGATTTTCTTCATCGTTACGCTGAAGTTCAAGGTACTTGAGGGGCGTCTGGACGCCGCCCTACCCAAGGACCGCGGCTCCAGCACTGCGAAAGAGGAAGAGATTGAAAAGATCGATATTCAACTCTATGTTGCCGATCCTGGTGACCTAGACTTCGAAATCGATGATAAGAATAAAGTTACCAACCTCAAGGTTTTCTCCGGTCGCAAGATTCGGATTGAGGTCGGTACCCAAAAATGGTACTACGAGCCATTCGATCCCAACCGCGATACCCAAAACCCGCTCCCCGAGCTTGCCACTTTCTTGAAGACCTTTGATAAGGATGAAACCCCAGTCTCCATCGATGCGCGTAAAGGCATCGTATACGGTGACGTGGTGGTGATTCTCGACGTCATCGTGCGCGCCAAGTTCGAGCAAGTTTCCTTCGCTGGTACGTTCGAGCAAGAATAGAGCATTTTGCAGCGCTGCAGAAGGAAATCACGGTTCCTTAATCCCAAGACTGCCCCTCGGCCCACCGAGCGGCAGTCTTTTTCATTTTGGCCCACTTCGCATCCTTTTCGCTGCCTAGCGGGTCTACACAGGCTTTTGGGGATGAATTTGCCAATTTACCTGCTACCGCGCTGCAAAACCGAACTACTTAACGCAACCGCCTAGCGGCCATCCATGCGCCACTTTTTGGAACTCTTCAGAGTCCCGAACATCTGACCACAAAAGGGCGTAGCGTGGCTCCGCTGGCGCTGCTACATTCTTCCCGTGCCCATCGTCCGAAAGACGGTAGCCGGGGTCTGACGGTTGACTAACCGCCTGCTCCGGCAACAGCTTGGAAAACCTGCATTCCCATGAAGAGAACCCTTAAATCGGCTGCGTGCCTTTCGCTTCCTTTCGCCCTCATTGCTTTCAGTTGTGCATCTTCTGAAAGCCCAGATGACACCAATTCCGCAGCTGCGCCTCACTCGGCGTCTAGCGATGCGCCTTTGTTTGTAGGCACTGCACAAGAGCCTGGCGATTCTGACCTTCAACAAGGTATTCAGGCCAAGAGCCTGCGTGATCAGAAGACTGCCATGTTGGTCAATGAACACGTCCGTCGCGCGCGCATGGCATACAGCGATGCACGTTTGCTGGAAGCCGAAAATGAGTTAGTGGCTGCCTTAGGCTTGGACAACTCCTCGCAGGAAGCCCGCGCCCTTCTCGAAGATGTACACGTTGCTTTAGGCAAAGCCGATACCAACATTACTGGTTCTTCCAGCGATGTGGTGCTGGCCACCCAGGCGCGCGCAGAACGTAGCCGCGCAGATGCCCAAGGCAACTTGACCGCTGGCCGCAACTACTTGAATGAAGGCAACTACAACGTTGCCATTGGCAAGTTGCGCCTCGCCAAGAGCGCCATCGATGGTTCGAGTTTGCAGATTGCTTGGGGTAGTATGACGGATGAAGTCAACACCCTGCTTGCACAAGCCGAAGCCGAGCGCGATTTGGCCTTAGCAGCCCAACGGAGCGATGAGCAGTTCGCCACCTTTGAAGCTCTCCAAGGCCAACGTCGGATGGAAATCGAACGTCGCAACTTGCGCCTCGATGCCATGTTGGTGGATGCCATTGGCGCCTTCGATGCCGCAAAATACGATGATGCCATCACCCTCTGTGAAGACATCATCCGCGAAGATCCTCTTTACGGTCGGGCACGCGAATTGAGCGATGCTTCCCAAAAAGCTCGCCACACCAACGTCGAACAGAAGTGGTTGGAGCAGCGTTCCGAGCGGTTCCAGGATTGGCAGGAAGATGTTGATGAGGCACGCATTCTCAACAACAACATCATGACCCTTCCAGACCCAACTCACTGGAAGCAGATTTCAGAGCAACGTCTGCGTTTCCGCGAGACGCAAACTGGAGGTGCTGATTCAGAGCTCAACCTGCAGTTGCTGGAAGACATCAACACCCAGCGGATTCCGAGTCTGATCTTCGAAGGGGAAACCTCTCTCGATACGGTCATCGACCAGCTGCGTACCTTCACCAGCATTCCTTTCGTGATCACTCCGGATGCCATCGAGGCCGTGGATTCCGCAGGTATTGAGTTCAACCTCAACATGACCCACGAACTGAGTGTTGCCAATGCCCTCAACATCATCACCGATGTGGCAGGAACAGGTGTCACCTACACCTTCAAGCACGGCGTGGTCTATATCACTTCCACTGCTAAAGCCCACGGTAACCTGATTCTAAGGCCACACGAAGTACGTGACTTAACCGCTCTGGTGGTGGACTTCTCCGGTCCAAAACTCGATGCCATCCGCCTTCCAGATGAAGAGTACAACGACGAAGACGGCTCCGCTTTCGGCGGTACGATTGGCGAAAGCCTGCCGATGATGGATCCGGATGCTTTGGCTGCTTTGGTGCAACAGAGCGTGGCCACCTCCACTTGGGATACCGTTGAGGGCGCTTCCATCGTGCACATCAACGGCCAACTGTTCGTGCGTCACACCCCTGAGGTGCACCAGGAAATCGAAAACTTCCTGGAAAAATTCCGCAGCTACACCTCTTCGATGGTCAACATTGAAGCGCGCTTCCTCACCATCACCAATGATTACTTGCAGGAAATCGGCATTGACTGGCGCGGCAACGGCGGCAATGGCAGTACACTGGATCTCGTCAACCTTGATGATGTCACTTCGGGCTTCGATGACAACTCTTCCCTAGGTCTGGACAACAACGGTCCTGGCTTGCCCTCTGGTGCAGATTCCAACCCATCTGCGGGAGCTTACTTCGATGAGTTTAGCGACGGCGATATCCGTGCCCGTACGGAGAACATCCTTGGCTCTTACGGTTCCCGCTTGGGAACCACCGGTGGCCTCGCGATGCAGCTGTCCTTCCTGGATGACCTGCAATACAGCCTGATTCTGGAAGCCGTTGAGAAAAGCCAAAATGTGCAAGAGTTGACCAGCACTTCGCTGTCTGCTCAAAACACCCGGCGCGCTTACGCCACCATGCTCAACCAAATCACTTATGTGCAAGACTTTGATGTTGAGGTGGCGCTGGCAGCTTTCATCGCTGACCCTGTCATTGGTGTGATTAGCGACGGCATCGTTCTGGATGTACGTCCAACCATTTCGCAGAGCCGCAAGTACATCACTCTGGAGTTACGCCCCACCATCGCCACCATCGTGCAGCCCATCACCGAGTTCACCTCGTCGCTGGCAGCACTTACCGTGCCGATTACCGTGCAACTTCCAGAGCTGCAGATTTCGTCAGCCAACACCACGGTGGTGGTACCTGACGGCGGCACGGTGGTGATTGGTGGTTTGAAGAAACTCTTCAACATTGATCAGCGCGCAGACATCCCCTTCCTTTCTGACATCCCGGTGCTGAGCCTGTTGTTCAAGAAAGAGGGCGAAGCTGAGGAGAACCGCGACATCATCCTGATGATTCGCGCAGAGATCGTCGATGCCAACGAAATGAAGGCCGCTCTCGATACTAGCCTCGGTCGCTAAGCGCTTGCTAGAAAAGGCCGGGCTTGCCGCTCGGCCTTCACCAACCGCCCTCTCTGCTTCCTGTGGAGTGGGCGGTTTTCTGTTGGCGCCGCCCAACACTAGGCTGCAACTAAACGGGAATCGCGTAGGAATCGCGCAGTAATTGGCGCAACTCAACAAACTCATCAATCACATGTGTTGGCTTACTGTGCGGCAGCAAAGCCGAATACTTGCCCGTGCCGCGCAACCAGACGGTGCGAAGTCCAGCAGCATTCGCTGTATCAACGTCATGATAAGGGTGATCGCCCACATGCATCACATGATCGGCCTCGACACCGGCGCGTTCCACGCAGCGTTGGAAAAGCCGCGGGTTTGATTTGGCAATGCCCACTGCATGAGTTATGAACAGCAGCTCTTTATCGAGAAAGCGATCAATCCCCAGGCGCAAAATTTTCTCTATTTGCTTGTGCACCAAACCGGCACTGATGATTCCTAAGCGCAGCGGCGTGGCGGCTAAGGCACGCAGAAGGTCTTCGGCCTCCGGCCTAATCCGTAATTCTTGCCACTTGGTATTGTGATAGGCAATCACCCCCGCTCCGACTAATAAATCGTGGTTGGCGCCGGCCACACAACTAGCAGGCAAACGCTGCAACAAACGGTTGTAATGGTGATCATCATTGCTGCCAAACTCCGCCACAACTTCGGCCAAAGACTGTAAGACTTGCCCCGGCTCGGCAAGCAAGCCGCGCTCAATCATGGCCGCTACCGCAGCGGTGCGCGCCTTCTGCACAAAGTCCGTAGTGCCAAAAAGCGTGTCGTCGATATCAAGGAAAAGAACCTTGAGGTCGGGAGTGTCAGTCACGAGGCTGAGTGTATCGCAGCAGAGGCATGGAGTAGACGCCGGGTGTAGGCGTGCTGTGGATTTCCTAGCACTTGGGCGGTGCTACCCGTTTCCAGAATTTCCCCATCTTTCATGACTGCGATGCGATGGGCGAAGCGGCGGACCGCCTCGAGATCGTGGGTAATAAAAAGGTAGGCAAGGCCATAACGTTGCTGGAGGCTGGCGAGGAGCTCCAGGACCTGGGCTTGAATGCTGCTATCCAGCGCCGAGATGGCCTCGTCACAGACCACCAAACTCGGTTTGAGGGCAAGTGCACGGGCAATCGCGACGCGCTGGCATTGCCCTCCGCTCAGAGCGCTTGGCAGGCGGTCAGCGAACTCCGGGCCAAGGCCCACATCCGCCAGGAGTTCTTCGGCACGAGCGCGGAGTGCAGCCCCATGCGCCTCTTGATGGATCACCAACGGCTCCACCACACTGCGCCAGACCCGCATCCGTGGGTCCAGGGCGGCGACCGGGTCTTGAAACACCATCGCAAGATGGCGCCGCAAAGGCCGCGCTTGTGGTTCTGGAAGCTGCAACCAGTCCACTTTGACGCCATCGGGCAACCAAAAATCGATTTTCCCCTCCACCTCTGGCAACAAGCGCAACAAGGCGCGCCCCACCGAGGTTTTGCCGCTACCGGATTCGCCCACCAGCGCCAAGGTTTCTCCCGCGTGAATGGCAAAACTGACCCCTCTGACGGCTTCGGTGGAGGCTCGTTTGCGCCCAAACCAACCGCCGGCCGCCTGGTAACGCACTTTTAAATGCGCTACCTGGCAAACGAAGGGGATGACGTTCGCTTGGGTGGCTTGGTGGGCGGTCGCTTGGCCACCCGCCTCTGCTGCGGCCACCAGCTCTTTGGTGTGAGCGTGTTGCGGGGCGGCAAATAATTGTGCAGGGGTGCCGCGCTCCACAACCTTGCCCGCATAGAGCACCACTGCTTGTTGGCAGAAGGCCCGCACCAGCTGCAAGTCATGGCTAATCCACAGCATGGCAAGGCCGTGTTCGGTGCGTAATCGCTCCAACAACAACAAAATCTGCTCCTGGACGGTGACATCCAGCGCCGTGGTAGGTTCATCTGCAATCAGCAAATCCGGTTCCCCCGCCAAGGCTGCAGCAATCAACACTCGTTGACGTTGGCCGCCGCTCAGTTCGTGCGGATAACGCTGCGCCATCACCGCGGGTTCGGGAAGCTCCACTTCGGTGAGCAGTTCCAACAAGCGTGCCTTACGCTGGACTCTACTGAGCTGCGATTGATGCGCGCGCAAGACTTCTTCAACTTGGGCGCCCACGCGCATCACGGGATTCAAAGCAGATGCAGGATCTTGAAAAATATAAGCCACCCGCGCACCGCGATATTTGCGCAACTGGCGTTCTGCCAAGCCGGCCAAATCCGTGCCGTCGAACAAGATCTTCCCGCCCGTGCGGCGAATTTGCGGCGGCAAGAGATCGAGTAAGGCCAATGCCGTCAAACTCTTGCCACTGCCCGATTCCCCCACCAGGCCAACGGCCTGACCTGCTGCGATGACAAAACTCACATCTTGCACCAAAACGCGTGGGCCAGCGGCCGTTTCGACTTCGAGACGGAGCTGGGACACGGCGAGTAATGGCTCGGGCGACACACGGCGATTGTACGGGGGATGGGCTGCGGAAACCGCCCCTCCAGAATCGTTATCCGCACCGCTGGCGGCAGCAGCAGCCAATCACCGTCAGCGGCAAGGTTCCAAACCAAGCGCAAGCCACTTACCCCCCCCGATCCCTACTCGTAAAAAAACAAATTAAAGCTCTCCGCCCCGCGTTCCTCCAGCCGGCCCAGAAGTAAATCCAGCCACTGCAGTGAAGCATCACGCGAGACGAGAATCTGCAACGGTGGGTAGCGCCGCTTCGCTTCCTGAATCATCCGCTCAAGCTCTTCTGGCTCGACGAGACCCCTACCCGGTAGCCCGCGCAAGTACTCCTCATGCGACACTTGATCCCGGAATGCACCCGTCTCTATAGCAGGCATGCGCAGCAAGCCATTCAAGCTGCCGTCCTCCGGGGCCAATAGCACATCAGGCCACAGCATCCCCGGGTTGAGGAGGCGGTGCTCAGGACCATCACCAACACAAAAGCGAATCTCATCGCACTGGGCGCGCCAGAGATCGGGAGTGCATTGGGCCAGATGCCGGACCGGCTGCTGTGGCCGGAATTCCAAACGCACCGTGGGGGTTCCATCCACGTACTCGTCCAGCCATTTCTGAAACTCCAGCCACTCTCTATTAACGGTACTGCCAGGGGCAAGAAGCGATGGATAGGAAAAGTCTCTGCCAATCGCATGGCTGGGAATGTAGGCGTGGAGTCGATCCCGATGCTGAACCGCATACATTTGGGCAAACTGCCCGCTGGTGGCCGCCATCAGAGTCATCAGAATCAAAGCGAACAGATCCGTGGAGAGTCGCCGCAGATGGCGCTGCGGCGAAGTGACTGCACGGCCGGCCAACTCCACCAACAGAAACAGCATGGATAAAAGTGCTGCCCACATCCACCAGGAGAACATTTCCCAGAAGCGCAACAAGGTTTCTGTCTCAAGACTAGCCGGGTTGTGGTTCACGAGCATGATGATCATGAACATGACCCACAACACCAACAGCACCAGAGAAGCCATGCCCGCTTTCCCGATTGCCGGAACTGGGCTGCCGGGATCTAGCTGCGGCGGCGGACGTCGGCGATGGTGACGACTTGGAGCTTGCAGCCGTGGGATAGCGCGTCGTGCAAATAGCCCACGCCGACGTCCGCCTTGCTTGTTACCGTTTCCCATTTGGGCTGCTTTGCGTGCTTCTTTGCGCGCCAAACTCCGCGCCTGGATTCGCGCCTGCTGAAGCTTGGGATTCAGTTGCCGATGGACTCGATACAGCGCCAGCATTCCACTACAGACCAATACCACAGCCTCGAGCTGCAAATCTCCATCCACGAGGCCGCGATTAGCCGCCATCACCAGAGCGATGGCGGTGGCGACGGCCATGGCGAGCCAAGCCGCAATCCGTTTTTGGGGGCGCTCTGCTGCGGCAACAGCGAACAGCACCAGCAGCGAGCCAGCGAGGGCGGCGGCCGTCAGCATGATGCCGCGCTCCACCCAAGCGAACCAAGGCACAGTGTTGATCCCGCTGACGAGATCGGGCTCGGGACTGAAAGTTATGGCAACGCCATAGAGAAGGAACCCCGCCAGCAGCGAGACGGCAACTCCGCAATAGGCTACGAGGGCGATGCCAAGCCACCCCAATAACCAGTTCAGGAATTTACCCACCCGGACAGTTTACGGTTCCTGAGCCGTTTTTGGGGCCAAGCCAACCAGTTGCGCACCCAGAATCGTTATCCTCTGCACGTGTTTGTTCGACTTCGTTGGCTGACGTTGATTCTGCTGTGGACAGCATGCACGCCCAGCCGTGCGGAGTTAGTGATTGCCAATGGCCCTGATGTGGAAGTGCTGGATCCGCAGCTGGCCAATACCACCGCCGCCGCGCGCCTGTTCCAAGCCCTATTCGAAGGCTTAACCCGACTCGATCCTGTTTCCCTCGAGGTTCTGCCCGGATTGGCGGAGTTCTGGGAGCCCAATGATTCCGCCACCACATGGCGCTTTCAACTGCGCGCAGGCTTGCGGTGGTCCGATGGGACGCCCTTGACCGTAGCCGATGTGCGCGCCTCCTGGGAACGCTTAGCCGCACCGGCTACGGGTGCTAGTTATGCCGATTGGATGCGCGACACGCGCATAGAAATTGATTTGCCAGCGCGCGAGTTGGTGATTTATTTTCCACGTCCGATGCCGCTATTTGACCGCATGTGCGCCTATCACGCTTTGGCCCCCATTCCTGCCGTGTTACGCGCAGCGGCGCCGGGAAGTTCTCCGCAACCCTTACCGTGCAGTGGCCCCTTCCAATTGCTAGAACGGCGCATCCGCCAGCGGATTCGTGTGGTGCGTAACCCACTGAGCTGGCGCGCTGCTTCCGTTGCGTTACAGAGCATTGATTTTCTCACCATCGATTCGCAGTTTACCGCGCTCAATTTATTCTTGAGTGGAGATGTATCCTATACGCCAAACGTGCCCTCCTTGGCAGTACCCAAACTGCTCGAAGCACACGCCGACATTTTTTCTCCCGAGCCTCAATTCGCTACTTACTTCCTGCGTTTTCATGTCAATGCACCGCCCTTTGAGAATCGTGATTTACGCTTGGCTTGCACTTACGCCATCAATCGCGAAGAGTTGGCCAAACAAGTCGGCGGTGGCCGTCAGGCGGCGCATACTTTGGTGCCCGAGTTAGTCAAAGGCTACCCCAAAGTTCCTGCGCCAAGCTTTGATCCAATCCAGGCACGCAAGTTCCTAGAATCTGCAATCGTTGCGAATGGTGGTCCTTTTGGCCGTTTAGAGTACATTTACCCTTCGTCTGAACTGAACCGTGCGGTGGCTGAAGTGTTACAACAGCAGTGGCGCGAAGTGCTCGGTTTGGAGGTTGCGTTGGTGAATCTAGAGAGTCAATCCTTTCGGCCGTTACAACGCGACTTGGAATATCAAATCTCTCACTCTAGTTGGATTGGAGATTACCTCGATCCGCTCACGTTCTTGGAGCTGTTTCACTCGAAGAGTAGCAACAACCGCACCGGCTTCCGTGACCAACATTACGATGCACTACTCGAGGATGCCAGCGCTCACCCCGACGCCGCCGCACGTTTTGAACTCCTCGCCCAAGCAGAAGTCATGTTGCTCGAAGAGGCCGTCGTATTGCCCTTGCTAGTTGATGTGAGTCAGGAACTGATCAGTCCGCAGCTCCAGGGTTTGCCGCGTAACGCTAGCGGAGTGATCGATTGGGCCGCACTTCATTTCCACAACACTGCGCCAGCAGCGCCGGCACCAGAGAAATGAGTAAACGTCTTTTGCGCCGTCTATTGAGCTTATTGGTGAGTATTTTGCTCGTGCACGCTGCCGCATTTATGATGGTGCGCGCCACCCGCGGCGGGCCTTTTGATGAAGAACGTGCTCTTGCACCGCAAGTGCAATTGGCACTGGAGCAACGCTTTGGTTTCGACGATTCTTTGCTGGTGCAGTACTTCCATGCCGTCAGCGGCCTATTCCGCGGCGACTTCGGCCCCTCCTTGCGTTACCGCGATACGCAAGTCTCCGCATTACTCGCTGACGCGCTACCCATATCTTTGGCGCTGGGCGGAGGAGCCTTACTGCTTGCACTTTTGCTCGGCATTCCCAGTGGTTTATTGGCCGCCAGCCGACGTCATCGCAACGCTGGCGCACTGGCAATCACTACGAGCACGTTCTTATTAGCAATTCCAAACTTTGTGCTTGCCGGCTTGTTGGTTGCATTGTTTAGTTTCCAACTCGGTTGGTTGCCACCGGCAGGATTTGGCAGTGTGCGCCATTTGCTCTTGCCGTGGTTGTGTTTGGCGCTACCGCTGGCCGCACAAATTTCTTTGTTGGTGCACGCCCGCACCACCGAAACTCTCAATAGCGCCTCAGTACGTAGTGCAATCGCCCAAGGCTTATCCCCGCAGTTACTCTTGCGGCGCTATATTTTGCGCCCTAGCCTCACCCCCGTACTGGCTTTTCTTGGCCCGGCCACGGCGGCATTACTCACCGGTTCTTTAGTGATTGAGCAAGTGTTTGCGTTGCCCGGCTTAGGCACTTTTTTTGTGCAAGCCGCGTTGGCCCGTGATTACACTTTGGCACTCGGCGTGACGGTAGTGTACACCGCGCTACTCGGCAGCTGCACTTTGTGCGCCGACCTCCTCATGGCGCGAATGGATCCACGCGTGGAGGCTTTGTCATGACTAGGCGTTGGCTGAACCGTGCAGCGTGGGCATTTCTCCTCACCCTTGGTTGTGCCGCACTGGCAGCCCCATGGCTGCCGCTCGAAGACTACCGCAGCATGCACGTGGAACTGCGTCTGGAGGCGCCACATTGGACGGCGTCGCCCGTGCTCGGCACCGATGCCCAAGGCCGCGACATGCTGGCGCGTTTGCTTTGGGGTGCACGCATTTCGCTATTCGTGGGTCTATGCGGCACGCTGGTGGCGATGTTTGTCGGTGTTCCCTACGGCGCGTTTGCGGGTTTCCGCGGTGGTCGCTGGGAACGCACAATGATGCGCCTTGCCGATGCCCTGGAAAGTATTCCGATGGTGGTTTTTGTGCTCTTTCTGATGTCGATTTTGCAGGAATATCGCAGTGAGTTGGCCGCCATCGGCTGCGGACGGCTGCAGTTGTTCCTGGTGGCCGTCGGCCTGCTGTTTTGGCTACCCACCGCGCGCGTGGCCCGTGCGGAAGCGCTGCGGATCCGACAACTCCCGTATGTACTCGCTGCCCGCGCGAGTGGAATGCGTGGCTGGCCACTGCTGCGTACCCACATTCTGCCCAACATGATGCCCGCCATGCTGGTGATGCTGCTGCTCACTTTGCCGCGCGTGATTCTAATGGAAGCCTTTTTGAGCTTCCTCGGTTTGGGGGTTGAGCCGCCGGCGGTTTCTTGGGGTGGTTTAGCCAGCGACGGACTCGCGGCGATGAATCCTTTGGTGGGTTCTGCCTGGCTGATGGGCCTCCCCAGTGGTGCACTTGCCCTCACTCTGCTGGCGCTGCAACGCATTGGCCGTAGTGCGCGCCCCTAAATCTTGGCTAAGCTGGCACGCGCGCAATCACGTCAATTTCAATGCGCAAGTCACGCGGCAAACGCTGCACTTCCACACACGAGCGCGCCGGTTTATGGCCATCCATAAATGCAGAGTAAATCTCGTTCATGGTGGCAAACTCATTCATGTCGGCGAGATAAACAGTAGCCTTCACCACATCTTTGAGGGTGCAGCCTGCGGTAGCGAGTACCGCCGTCAAATTGGCGAATACCTGCCGTGTTTGGGCAATAATGTCGGGGCCAGCAATGCTGTTGTCAGGGCACATACCCACCACCCCGCTGGAATAAACCCAGCCATCTACCTTGATGGCTTGACTATAAGGACCAATCGCTTGCGAGGAATTTTCAGTGTGAATGATCTGCATGATTACTTGTTGGTGAAGCGTTTTTTGAGCGCGACGTGTACCGCATGCGGCAGGAATTGTTCAATCTCGCCGCCGCCGGCATAGACCTCTTTGATGAGCCTGCTTGAAACATAAGCGTAAAGTTCGTTGGGCATCACGAATACACTTTCGATGTCTTCATTCAGGCGACGATTGGTCATCGCCATGGGGTACTCATATTCAAAATCAGTGAAAGTGCGCACACCGCGCATCAAGATGGAGATGCCGCGCGCATGGGCTTCATCGACCACCAAGCCATCAAATCGCACCACCTCCACCGGCAAGTCACCGAGCTCATTACGAATCATCTGCACCCGCTCCTCTGGGCTAAACAATGGCGCTTTGGAACGATTTTCGGCGACGGCAACCAGGAGCGAGCCAAAGAGTTTCACGCCGCGCTTGATTAAATCCAAATGACCCAAAGTCATTGGGTCAAAAGTGCCTGCGTACAGCGCGCGCGGTTTGAGCTCAGTCATGTCGCCGATTGTAGGGTGCCGCAGCCGCTGTGGAACGTCTTCCTGGCAAGCCTATTGCCCTCCTCGTTGTTGCCGCCTGTGTCCATCCGCTTACTCCCCACTGCCGTTTGGTGTGCAACCAGCCATGTTCTCACCACGGTAGTGGTGTTATTTTGCAGCACTCCATCTGCATCGATGATGATGGTGGCTGGCTGGGCAGCCATCACTCTCGCGGCTTTGGCTAGTTTGCATCGTTTCTGCGGCTATCCGCCACGCCTGCTGCTTATTCTTGCGAGTAGTTGCCTAGCGCTGCAACGAACTCCGCAAATCATGCCGTTGCATCTGGTGGAGGCGCGCCCCGTGCAATTACGTGGGCGCTTATTGGAATGGCACCCCACCCCCGATGGAGATTGGGCTCTACTGGATCAGCTCGAAGATCTGGATGGCCGCGCACTGGCCGCTCCCAGCCAGCGCTTACTAGCGATTGCTGCACCCCATATTCCTGCAGCATCACCTGGCAATTTTTTACGCTGCGAAGGGCGCCTGAGCCATGACGGCTACTCCTTCCGGCTCGAACGTTGCCGCTGGCAATTTCTCGAGTTTGGCCGCGCTCCACCCTTAACGGCATTGCGCAATTGGGTACGCGAACGCCTCCATCAAACCTTGTCCGCCGAAGCTGCGGGCTTGGCGTTGGCGCTATTGCTTGGCGAACGTCGTGAATTGGCGCCTGCTCTGCAGGAAAACTACCGACGCTTTGGCCTGATTCATCTCCTGGCGGTGTCGGGCTTGCACTTCTGGTTGTGGGATCAATTGTTGCGCCGTTTGCTGATTGGCCGTTGCGCCCATTTGCGTTGGCCCTTGCTGCTACTCGCGGCTGGTTTGGCCAATGCTTCCGCGCCCGTAGTCAGAGCGTGTAGCGTGGTGTTGCTCCGCGATGCCAGTGCTGCTGCGGCCCTCCCAGTGCGTGGTTTGCATTTATGGGCGGCGGCGTGGGCGGTCGAAGTGAGTTTGCTTCCGGCACGTCTAGATGGCCTCGGTTTCGCCCTTTCCTATACGGCAACTGCATTTCTCATTGTGGGCTCCGGCGCACGCACCAGTCCCTATTTCCTTTCTGCTTTGCGTGCTTCGTGGGCGGCATTCCTGGGTTCGATGCCCATCTTGTTTGCGGTCCAAGCCACCCTCGAACCATGGACCATCCTACTTAGCCCGATACTGGCATTACTCATGCCCGTGCGCCTGCTTGCAAGTTTGTTGGCACTGGTACCAGGCCTCGGTTGGTGGATGAACCATCTGCTACTCGGACTGGGTCGTGCGGAAGATTATCTCTTTGGATTATTGGATAAGGCTCCCTGGAGTCCGTGGTCCTGCCCGCAGCTATCGCCGTGGATCTTGAGCTGCAGCGCACTAGCTGGTTTGTGGTTGTGCCGTGATGGATCACGGCTGGGATGGTGCAAACGTTCTCTGGCCGTGTTGATGTTGGCCAGTGGATTTGTGATCTCGCTGCCGGTGACTCCGGGAGTGACTGCGCTGCCGGTGGGCCATGGTTTGGCGGTGATCATTAGCGGCAAAGAAAAAAGTATGAGTTTTGACTTGGGTAGTGGAGATTACGATCCGCGTTTGCTCGTCGAGCGGTTGCTCCTGCCGGAACTGGGCGCACGCCATTGGCCCTTGCCGCAAATCGCAGTGCGCTCGCATCCTGATCGCGATCACGTCAACGGCTTGCCGTTTTTGGCGCGCCGCACCAACTTCACCGATTTGCAGGTTGCCCCTCAACAAAGCCATTTGCTGGACGGTTTTGAACCCTTGCAAGTGCGTGTGATAGGCTGCCAACCAGCACGTAATGGAGTGGCCAACGATGGAGGTCATGTGCTGGAAGTGCGCGCCAAAAACTTTCGCATGGTGTTATTGGGGGATCAAGCAGGCTATAGCTTGCGGCAACTGCAGCAACAACTGGCCCCTGGGCCGATTGATATTTTGCTGGTGCCACATCATGGATTAACCACCGATGGCTTGGCCGAGCTGCTGCTGTATTTGGCACCCAAACTCGCATGGACATCCTCCGGCCCACGCAACTATCCCTTGCCGGTGGCGCCGTTGTTGGAATATTTCGGGATTCCCCTCGCCTCAACTTTGGGACATGCTTTGGATTGGCAAGATAGCGAGTAACTTCCTGCGCGCGCCCCGTCTTCCTGACAATGAGTAGGGCAATCCTTGGTGCAACCTTGTTTGGCGATTCGGCCCATCTGGTTCACGTAGAAACGCGCATCGGCCGCGGCTTGTCACGCGTGATTATGGTTGGCATGCCGGATGCTGTGGCCAGAGAGGCGCGCGAACGCTTGCCGTCGGCATTGTCGTGGCACGGATTTCGATTCCCCAAAAGCAAAGTGTTGTTCAACTTGGTACCCGCGCAACTACCCAAGCACGGCTTGCCTTTGGATCTGGCCTTAGCAGTATCGTTGTTGGTGCAAGATCGCCAACTGCCTTCACCCCAACAACCAATCCTTTTTTTGGCAGAACTGGATTTGCAGGGGCGCTTGCGGCCGCCCGCGCGTGGAACTTTGCTGGCCAGTTTGGCCGCCCTAAAAGATCAGTGTCAGATTGTTCTTACCGCTACAGAATCCGCGCCTGAAGCCGCCATCGCTCCGGGAGTGCAAGCCTATGGCTTAGTCGACTTACGCGAAGTCGAGCAATTCCTGCGCGAACCCCAGGCTTTTCATCCAGCGGTTGCGGTGGCACCGCCAGAAAATCCCTCCAGGGTTAGGAGTCCATTGCGGCTGGATGATCTGCGTGGCCAAAGCTTGGCGCGGGAAGCCGCCATACTGGCTGTAGCGGGGCGACACTCCTTGTGGCTGCAAGGTCCACCAGGCACCGGCAAGAGCATGCTGGCGCGGCGTCTACCCGGTTTACTACCTCCACTCTCGGCTACCACGGCTTTGGAACTTGCGCGCGTAGAAGCCTTGCTGGGGCCGATTCCAGCAATGCCTCATCGGCCGCCCTTTCGTGCGCCGCACACCAGTGCTTCCGCGCAAGCTCTACTGGGCGGCGGTTCGCCTCTACGTCCTGGTGAAATGGCGCGCGCACATGGCGGCGTGCTGTTCCTGGATGAACTACCCGAATTTGCACGCCCAGTGCTTGAAGGTATGCGGCAACCACTGGAAGAAAAAGAAGTGCGCCTACAACGCGCGCGTGAATGGGCCACCTACCCCGCCGATGTTTTGTTGGTGGCCACCAGCAATCCCTGTGCGTGTGGATTTGCCACCCATCCCAAGATTCCATGCCGCTGCACTCCTGGGCGTTTGGAAAATTATCGCAACCGCATCAGTGGCCCCCTCCAAGACCGCTTCGATTTGTTCGTCGAAATGGGCCCCGTCTCCGCCGACGCCCTGCAAAGCCCGCCGTCACCACCGCACGATGAAGACATCCTCATGTTGCTTAGCCGAACGCGCGAATTTCAACAGCTACAAGCGCGTACCCGCGGCTTCGTGAACTCTCGTGATGTGGAAATCAGTATCCTCCGCGCCGCCGGCTTGGAACCCTCCGCAGCAACCTTGCTCCGTCAAGCAGCGGCCGTGATACCCCTCAGCGGGCGCGGTGTTTTACGTTGCCTGCGGGTAGCGCGCACCGCTGCAGATTTAGGTGGGCGCCCAAAAATCAACAGTGCGGATATGCGCAAAGCACTCAGTTTGCGGCCGCTGCCTGTAAAGGAGGAAGTAACCACAGCTCCACCCCGTTCTCACTTGCGCGTAACTCGGCACCAGCCGCGCGCAACCGATGAGCAGGCTCCGGCATCGCCAAACTAAGCACCGCTAGGTGCCGTTGTGGTTGAAAAGCACGCGCAGCGGCAAGGGCTAGATTCGCGTCGTAGGGCGCGGTTTGTTGGTTAGCACCCGCCTGCCAACGTCGGCCTTCCCAGAAACCAAGACAGGCGTCCAAGCGCGCTTGCATATCAAAGATGCCCTCATTATGAATCTGGGGGGAGTCCACCAAGAGCACATGGTGCAACAAGGGCGCCAGCTGATTGCCTTGTGTGCCGCCGACAACATTGGGGTGGCCGGGATGGATCATCAACACGGCGTCGGCAGGCAACTCGCGCTCGGCTAGTTCTACGGCCAGTGGCCAACCTTCTTGCCGCGCCGTTGCGCGAACAGCCAAACGCCCATGTTCGACGTGATCCAGCAAATAGTGCGATCCATCACCCCATGAGGCGTAGACCACCACCGTTTGCCAAGTCATGGGGACACAAAGCAACAGCCACAGACCGGCTGCGAAACCACCAGGAATGCGTCGCGACCAAGCGCCAAGCAAGCTGCCCACTGGGATTGCAAGCAAGATGCCTGCAATCCGTGGAAACTTGTATTCATTGCCCCATGGCAAACTCGCGAAGGAAAACGCGGCGGCCAAAAGAATCCCCAACAGTAAAAAATTACGCCGTTGACGCATCCGCCACAAGCCCGGAACGGCGCACACCAAAAGCCACAACAGCGGCCCAAGAAGATTGGCCCAAGCAACTCCTTCAAACGGTAATTGGGGATTGCTGGCCTCCGAATCACGTTCGATGCCAGCAAAAAAAACCGGCAATAAAAAGGGCACGGCGATCAACAATGCCAAGAATGCCGGTGGCAGCAGTTGTTTGAGCGCAGAGCTTCCTTGGCGCAAAGAAGGCAGTTTGTGAGCGGCCACCAGCAAGCCAGCAAACAATCCCACTAAGGGATTCAACGCCGTGGTGATACCCAGCAAACTCGCGCAGCGCCACAGAGCTGTGCGGCCAGCACGTAAGTTTTCTGACAAGGTGAAAAACGCAAACGGCAAAGCTAACGCAAAGGAAGAGACATTCAGAAACTTGGGGAGGAAGGCCTGCAGGCGGCCGTCCCAGCGAAAAGAATCAAACGGCCGGGTGGCATCCATCAACGCCGCCAAAGGCAAAGCACCAGGCGGCAGCGGCTGATGATCCGACCACATCATGAATAACCAACCCAGACCGTTGAAGCCCAGCACCATGGCGGCGAAGGCAAAACGTCGCGCGCGAAAATCAAGGCCGAAGCGTTTGCCGAGCGCGTCCAAGGCCGGGCCCATCAAAGCAGCCGCCAAAATATTTAGGATGGCAAAACCCCATAACGGTCCACCACCTAAACGCCCGAGCAACACACCCAGCAGCGGGTAGAGCAAATAATAATGCAAATTGGAACCTGCATGATATGGGTTTTCCGGCAACAAACCATCGCGTAATACCGCTTCACCGATGGTGGTATGTAAATAACCGTGGTAGGACGTGCGCACCGCGTCGCCACCCATAATCACCACCGCCATGACGAGTAGAGCAAGTGCTCCACCTTCCAGCCACGGCGCGATGCGTTCCCGCAAGGAGGGCTCCGAATCTAGGGATTCCATTGCGTGCCAGGCCAGGGTAAAGCAAGGTTGACAGCATCCGGATCATCGCCAGTAGCGTAGCCCAACTCAGCTAGTTCCGTTTGCCGCTCCGGGGTGAGCACGACGGCTCCACTACCAGCATCCCGATTCAGTTGGAAATACCAATGATGCAAGGCATCCAGCAAATGGCGGGTGATTTCGGGATGCTCAGCGGCCACATCATGGAGTTCCAGAGGATCCACCAAACGATCAAACAAGGCAACTTGCGGATACGCAAAAGGTACTCCTTGGGGTGGCTCTTGCGGCCCTTTGCGATTGTTGCTCGGGTTATGGATTAAAGTCCAGCGTTCGTCGCGTGCGGCAAAGTAAACATCGCGCCACGCTGAGAAAAAAACTTGCGCTTGCGGCTGCGTGCCACGCAAGACCATCGGCAATACTGCGGCTAAAGGCAAAGCCCGCCTAATGCGCTGGCCAGGTTTCCAATCTCCCCCGAGAATAACCAGCGGCACATGGGTTGTGCCTGAGTAGATGCTCTTGGCGTGCATGAAATAGTTTTCGTGAAAGGCCAGTTCTTCGCCGTGATCGCTGACCAATAGGACCACCGCATTTTCCAATAGACCGCCGCGCCCTGCAGCTTGATATTGCGCGTCAAGACCACTCAAGAAAGTCATCACATAATCGTTCGCGGTGAGAATTTCTTCATCATAAAGTCCGCGCAAATGGGCCAGGAGCTTTTCGTCGACGGCAGAGCGGTCGGGATTGGAATGAATTCCTTCCAAAGTGTTGCGATCGCCGGGCACCCCATCGGGAGCTGAAAACTTGCCTAGATGGATTGGATTGGGTTCATAGGGTTGGTGCGGCGCCATGTAGTGGGCCCAAATCAACGAGCGCTTTCTCTCTTGGATGCCCCTTTCCGTGCTCAACAACAGCAGCGCTGGGCCGTTGGCTTCTTGCTCTTTGGCACGCACTTCGTAACTGCTAAAGCCACGATCCACTCCCGAACCCCGGTTCAGTACTTGATTCGCAACCACTGCATGATTGTTCCAACCTAAGGCCGCCAGCTCCATCGCAAAGGTGGGTGCAACCACTTGGCGATGATTGCCCATGGCGCCGTGTTCCAAGGGCGAGAGCCCCGTCCACAGCGTGCCAAAGGAAGGCAGAGTCATGCCGGCGGGCGCCCAAACTTGATCAAAAAGAGTGCCTTGCTGTGCCATCCAGGCAAGGGACCACTGGGCTCCCGGATCGCCTGCGGTGGCATGTTCTGCGCCATAAAACGGCAGGCGGTCGGCACGCAAAGTATCGATGGAAATAACCACTAAATCCAAACTTGCGGCAGAACCAAGTACGCCTTGAGCGGGAATATCGAGTGGCGTCAGCGCCGCTGGACCGCCTGCCACGGAATCATCACCAGAGCAGCTCGCCACAGCGACACACAGCAATCCAGGCAAGAAGACCAGCTTCCAATTCATTCCGCTAGTATAAGCAAGCAGCGAGCTAAACTGTACCCACAACCCGACACCCCTTCCCATGTCCTGGTTCGATTCACTCACTGCATCTCTGATTCCTCTTGTGCCGAAGCCCATCATGCGGCGGCTCAGCACGCGCTACATCGCTGGTGAACAACGCTCCGATGCCTTATTGCGCGGTGCGCAACTGGCACGCGCGGGTTATCGCGTCACTTACGATCAGCTTGGCGAGGCCGTCAGCAATGAAGCCGAAGTTGCCGAAGCCGTGGTGGAGAACCTAATGCTGCTCGCCGACTTGGTGGATGGTGGTTTAGAGCTCAATATTTCCACCAAACCCACCCAAATGGGTCTCAACATTTCCGAAGACCTATGCCACGATTCCGTGGCGCAAATGCTCGATACTGCCGCTATGAGTGGCGCATTCGTACGTTTTGAAATGGAGGAGTCGTGGACTGTGGATGCCACGTTGCGCGTATTTGAACGCTTGCGCGCCCGCTACGGCGCCACCGTTGGCATCGTGGTGCAATCCATGTTGTTGCGCACTGAAAACGATGTGCGCCAGTTATTGGCCAGCAGTACGCAACCTCTGAACGTGCGTCTGGTGAAAGGCATTTACGTCGAACCAGCAGAGATTGCGTTTCAGGATTACCAAGCCATCAACGACAGCTATTTACGCTGTTTGCGCCTGCTGTTCGAAGGCGGCGCCTATATCGGCGTGGCTACCCACGATGACGCCCTCATCGCTGGTTTGTTGGCAATGCTGACCGAACATCCGCACTGGCGGGAGCGCTGCGAGGTTCAGGTGCTGCTTGGCGTGCGCGAAGACTTGCGTCAAAAAGTAAGAGACAGCGGTTTGCCGGTGAGAGTCTATGTACCTTATGGCCATGCATGGTTGCGCTATGTCACGCGGCGCTTGAAGAAAAATCCGAAACTTGCACGCTATGCGTTCTTCGGTTTGTTCCGGCGCGGCGAAAAAATCAGCTAGGGGTTTGCGAGGCCGCCGAACTTTTCAGCGAATCACGTTGAGTAAGCAATCACGCACCTTGGCGACTGCATCGGCGAGAGTTGTGCCCTGGGCAAAAGTAGCTCCGGCCGCGCGCGCATGACCACCACCGCCAAGTTGACGCGCAACTTGATTCACATCCACGCGATGTTTACTGCGCAAACTTAATTTCACCACACCGCCAGCGCGCTCGGTCAACACCGCCACAACTTCCACAGTGCGCACCGAACGCAGTAAATCGAGCACATCGTCAGTATCTTCCATGCTGCCGCCAAGCTCTTCCAAATGGGCTTGGCTTGCCCAAGCAATCGCGATTTGCCCATCGGCAAAATACTCAAGGCTTTCCAGCACCGCCGCAATCCCCAGCGGCCGGCCGATTTCGGCTTGTTGAAAAACTAAATCGAAGATGCGCGCGCTATCCACTCCCTGCTCCACCATTTTTGCCGCTGCCGCCCACGCCGCTGCATTGGCATTGGAATACTTCAACCAACCGGTATCGGTCATCAGTGCGACGAAAGCCGCTTCATGGGCTTCCACCGGTAGATTTTCAACGCCTAAGGCCGCGGCGAAATCCAGTGCCAGCAAACCACTGGCCGCCGCACTGCAATCGTGTACGCAAGCGGTCCAACCGTGATCCTCAGCCATTGGATGGTGATCCAGCACGATCCGCGGCAAACCACTCGCAAGCACAGCATCCCCCATCGCTCCCAGGCGATCGAGTTGATTGCAATCGCACACAATCAACAAATCCGCTGGCGGCAGAGTGCCGGCAAATAAAGTCCAGGGCGTGTGCGCCTCGAGAAAACCGTAACGATTGTCAGGAGCATTCGGCAACATCACTTCGACTTGCTTGCCGAGCTGCCGCAAGGCGTGGTAAATCACACTTTGAGCTCCAAGACAATCGCCGTCTGCACGGAGATGACCAGACAACAAAATACGCTGACTCTTTTTAACTAGGCTGACGGCTTCCTTCACAGAGCTTATTTTATCGGCGCGCAATCATCGAGCCGTCGCGGTGGCCGCCAACCTTCACACAGAGCTTGGCAGACGCCCGCAGCACTCAGCTCAGGTGTTGCTTGATGCTGCAGCGTAAGACGCAGAACGGTGGCTCTTTTGCCTAGCGTCAACGCGCCCCAGGTGGGCTGCTGCAACACTGCCGCGCCGGTAGAGGTCAAAGCGTGCCACCACGCTTGGGCGCCGGGCTCTGGCATCATGGCATAAGCGAGCTGCAGCTCACGAAGCGGATCCAGGCAGGAATTGGATGCACGCGAATCGCAGCCGAGTGCTGGTAGCGCAACACCCGCGGCCACAAAGGCCGGTAAGGGTCGTTCAAAATAATGATGGGTGCCGGGACAAAAGACCACCCCAACCTTGGCGTCAGCGAGCCGCTGCAATTCTGCCACGTTGAGATTACTGCCATGCACCACCAGCGTGCCCGGCTGCAGGCCTCCAACGGCATCCAACCAATCCACTGGCGAAGCCCAACGCTGCTGTTTCAAGGAGCGTCCGCGGCTGGTGAGCAAATCTGCTAATGGCCCCGTGCCCGAGGCCAAGAGTTGCCGCTCTTCTTCGTGTTCACCAAGATGAATGGAAACCAACTGCCCAGCGGCGGCTTGAAATACGGCGGCGGCAACCTCATCGGCAATCGAAAAAGGAGCATGCAAAGCAATGGCGGCGCCGGCTTGAATGGTTGTAAGGAATTCTCCATCGAAGTCTGCTGCCGCGGGCGCGAACACTTCTTGCATAGCAAGGATATGCGGCAAAACTGCTTGGTAAGCCGTGCCGTCAGCCCCCGCTTCTGCGACATGCGTGGCCACCAAACCGCAACCAAAATGCAACAACTCCGCCAGGGAAGCCGCGGCGCTCGCTGGAGCCGACAACCGACCTTGACGCTGACGCCACGCCAACAACTGCGCCACCCAAGTGCTGAAACCAGCACCACCCCACTCTTCGCTGGGTGCATCGAAGCTTTCCAAGTGTGCATGCGCCAACACTGGCGCGGCGGTCCATAACTCACCGGGAAAGACTGTCTTCGGAATATCCGCAGGCAAACTGGCAGCGGGTGTCACCGCCACGATGCGCGCATTTTGATCGACGACCAAAGCAGTGCGCTCCTGCAGGGTTAAAGAATCCTGCAGGAGCGCGTCAGGCAAAAATGCTCGGAAACTATTTTGGCTCAATCGCCCGAGTAAGCGAAGCTGAGGTCAGTGACGCGGAAGTAAGCGCCGGCGCCGGTGCCAATCAGCGCCGCGATTTTGTCTTGGTCAAAAACCAAGGTGTAACGCAAAGCACGCACCACCGTGCCGTTGAGGTTGGTAATGCCACCAACGACACCGTTGAAACCCGGGATCACCCAATCCGATTGATTAATCAAAGTTGGATTGGCCAAAGCCGATTGCCCGGCAGCCATCCAGGCCGCTTGAAAGGCGATCCAAATGGGTGTGGTATCAGGATCGGTTGGGGAAGCATTGTTATAGGTACCCGTGTTCACCGTGACGCCGTTCGGAGACCACTGGTAGTGGATGGTCCAATCGGAAAACAGCAGTTCCTGCACATCCGAAGCTGGCTCATACCAGCGGCTACGCACACCGCTCGCGTTGCCGTTAAAAGTGGTGCCATCACCTGCAACCACATCACCGCCGCTAAAGGCCACAGCAATCGTTGAAATATTGGCTTGGCCTACAGAACCGATTGGCCCAAGCTCCACCGCGCCATCGGGGCTGATACGGTCTTGCAAGAAGGCAAGGCTTTCCAAGCCAGTGGCGGTTTCCACCCTCACCAAACCGCTGCCACCCGCGCCACCATTGTTGCCTGCAGCTCCAATACCGCCGCGTCCACCCGTAACAGAAATGGAATCCATGTCGGCCTGCAAAACGGAGCCGACTTGGATCAGCAACGCGCCGCCAGAGCCACCGCCGCCACCAGCATCTCCTGGAGGGCCATATTCAATCGCATTGGTGTCGACGAATGGAATCGTCAGCATGAAAGCACTATCGCCACCATTACCGCCATTGGCCAGAATCGATCCACCCACAGTCAGACGAGATCCAACATGGATCTGAGCAGCACCACCACCCGATCCGCCACCCGCGCCAGGGCAGTTGCGGTAAGTGCCAACTTGTCCAGGCGAAGAACCATAGCGATTAAAAATGGAGCCATGCACAGAAACGCCTGCACCCCCGCCACCCGAACCACCAAGCAACAAATTGCTCTCTGGATTCGCCGTTTGGATACCACCGGGCAAGGAATAGTTACCGCCGTCCGCATCAGCAATGAGACCGCCTGCAGCAGCATCCCATTTGAAGTAATTGCCACCAAGACCATCCCCGTTGAATTCGCGAACGTTATCGCCCCCGTCTAAATCAATCAGAGGTACCGGCAAAGCAGCGCCTAGTGGGTCGGTTGCAGTGGCATCGTAGTAGCCACCGATGCTGCCATCGAGCCAGTAACCACCGCCACCGCCACCACGGGCACGGTGAATGACATTGTTGCTGTAAGTAATCGCAGTGCCACCTGAAAAAGCAGTGGGGTGCGTGAGCACTGGAACGCCGCCAGTAAAGGCTGGGTTCGGCATGTTGCCACTGTGCGGTGGCCAGGCCCATGATCCCATTCCAGAACCACCTTGGAAATCTGCGAGCAGTTGGCCTGGAGCACTTAACGGTGAACCTGCTGCACTGACACCACCAATGCGCCCGCCGTTACTACCGTTGTAGTTGTCTCCGGACATGGATGTTTTGAAACGGGTGATGTCTGGAGTGCTCCCAGTAAAACCCTGTTGCCAATGTGTCTTCAGAGCGTTGAGATATCCGTTCGCGTTAAAAAAGATACTGTTGTGATACCAAGCGCGGCCGCCACGGCCGCCATCACCACCAGACAAATCGCCAACGCCACCATCGCCACCTAAGGCCGCATCTTCATTGCCACTGAAATTCACACCTTTGCCGAGATCCGATTCAAAGAAATCTCCAAACCCGTTACTGCCAGAATCCTGTTCGGTGCTGTGAAAATACTTGCCGTTTTCATTGACCGGTGCATCCGCACCAGAGACATCCACAACCCCTGCAACTTGCATGCTGCCCTGCACCACCAAACGCAGTGGGTTGCTGCCCGTTGCTTCGATACGTGATGCCAAATTGATTGTGACCTCCGAGAATGGAAACAAACCATCGGTAAGCGTGACATCTTCGCCAAGTAATTCAGAGTGCACCACCGCGGAATCGGTATCCAACACGGTGATTCCATCCAGAGAATCAAAGACGCCCAGCGCACCGGAGCCACCACCTTTATGCAGCCCAGTGGTAGCGTTCAAGCCACTGTCCAAAGTTCCTGGGGCAGCGGAAGTGGCCCACAAACCAGCGGTACTGCCGTTGTCATCTTCCTTACCCTTGTCGTTAAACGTTTCCGTGAGGACACCAGAAACAGTAGGCAAGTCCGGCAACAATGCCGTCTTGATGCCTGGATTCACTAGCAGATTGCCGGCCAAATCGGAAATTTGCTGCGACAGGAAAACGCGCACCACGCGTGCTCCAGAGTTGGAACTCGGCCACGGCACCAGCGGCGTGAAGGTAACGGTGGTGCGCAAGGTATCGCGGTTTGCGACCGCAGTGAAAAACCCCGGAATAGGAATCGCACCAGCAGTCGTATCAAACGTTTCAACCGTAATCAGCAAACTCGCGCCGGTATCTGGGTTCGCCAAAGGTAGAGTGGACATGATGTCATCGAAGACCATTTCGATACCAAAATCCCGCGTGGTTGGCGCAGTAATATTATCCGGTGAAATCGAAATCATACTCGGCGGGCCGGGGATGAAATCGACGACGTTTACAATCGTGACGTCGCCGGTGAGGAACGATTGGTTCACGCGCCCAGAAAGGGAGCGAACTGCGTTCGGACCACTGCCATCAAAAATGCGAATCTGATAAACCGCTCCATTGAGGAAACCAAATTGCAGACCCGAAGAAGTCTCGAGTAGCGTTGGGCGGAAAATAACGTTGTTGCCGTTGACCAGGAAACTTCCTGTAGGTGAAGCCCCATTGGCCAGGTTTACAATCGAAATGGATGAGAAGTTAACCGAAGTGGGATCAACCGCATCATTGAAAGTAAACGAGAGATCCTTGTTGGCCGGATGTGAGTTCAACGCGAACGTTGCACCATTGCAGCCAAGCGAACAAACCGAGATGCCAAAGGCTTCCACCTTGGCGCCAGCAGAGGATGAGGAGCCGCAAGCGCCCAGCACGAGTAACATGCAGGCAGCGGCAAGGGATTTGCTTGTAGGGAGAAGCATCTTCAAAGGGACCTTAGTAGGACAAACCGCAAAGCCACGCTGACAAACGTCAGCGTGGTTTCTCGGGGTAGCAAGTTTAGCAAAGTAAACACCATGGGCACACAGACTTACGCACGAGCACACAGACACTCGCTAGGGACTCCATTTCTATTGCAATTAGCATGCCGCCATGGCCTTATTGCGGCCGCGACATGGTTGCTGCTGTTCACCGCAGCATGCTCCAGCAATTCCGACGGAAGTCCTTTCATTCCAGAGGCTTCGCGTGCTTTGGCCGCCTCTTTTGCAAGCCCGGAAGCGGCCATCGCCGAGCTCCAGGTGCGAGCCCGCACAGTTGCCGTGCGACTCCACACGGATGCGCTGGTGGCAGAGCTTCCCAGACTCGAGGACGAGCTGCTGGTCAATGTGAGGGCTCTGGCGGCCCTACCAGACGCCGCAGCGCTCCCTTGGTTGCCTTGGATTGAAGCAACTTGGCGCATTCTGCCCAATCTCGCCGAACAGTACATGCTCTGTGCTGAGGAGCTGCTCCACGGCGAAGCGGCGCTGCAACTGATTCGAACCGTGGACCTACGAGAAATGCCCATGCGCGTCCGTCTGGTGGCGCACCGCATGTTATGGGAGCTCGATCCCAATGAAGCTCTGGCGCGGGGCAACGTTTTATTGTTTCGCGAACGGCCACGCGCAGACGACCGTATGCGACCACTTTATGTCGAAGAATTGTTGGTTGCTGCAACCCACCCACTGGCACTCGAATTATTACTCAACGTTGCGACCTCGGATGCAATGGAGCCACGCGCGCGCACTCTTGCCATTCGCGCGCTGGGCAATGGCACGTCCTTCGAGGCGCCCGCCATTTTGGAAAGTTTATTTGACACCGAGTCCACCAATTTTCTCGTGCGCAAAGAAGCACTGATGTCTATTTTGAAACTGGACCCGCCACGCGCGCACCATATGTTGATGGATCGCTTACCAGGACGTGAACATGACCCCGGGCTGTGGGAGTTCATGGTGACTTTGCGCAAGCAAGAGGGGCTGCCGTTGCCGTCAGAAAATTAAGATGCGTATCATCGACACCCATTGCCACCTTGTTTGGCGAGAAGAGGAGAATCCACCCGGACCCCAATTGCAACGCGCGCGTGCGGCTGGCGTCGAACGCTTCATTTGCGTGGCTACCGATCTCGAAAGTGCCACACGGTGTCGCGCCCTCGCCGCACTAGAAGCGGATGTGTTCGCAACCGTGGGGATTCACCCTAATGACGTCGGCAACGCAGCTGCATTGGAAGTGCAGCTACGCGAGCTGGAAATCATGCTCAAGGAGCCAGACTGGGTTGCCATTGGTGAAACTGGTTTGGATTTCTTTCGCGAGTGGTCTGCGCCGCAACAGCAAATACATGCCTTGGAGCACCACCTACAGTTAGCCAGCGAGCATCAACTTCCGGTAATCCTGCATTGTCGGCAGGCGATTGACAGTCTCTTGCCGGTACTCGAAAATTTTGACGGCAAGTTGTCAGGCGTGATGCACTGTTACTCGGAAGGTCCGGCCGCGATTGAGCGGTTAGTAGAACTTGGCATGCATATCAGTTTTGCCGGCAACCTCACTTTTCCAAAATCCGATCACTTGCGCGCTGCTGCTGCCATCGTGCCGCAAGAACGCTTGTTGGTAGAAACTGATGCACCGTTTTTAGCCCCACAAGCGCAACGCGGCCAACGCAATGAATCCGCGTTTATCGCCTTCACCTTGCAGGCTCTGGCGGAGTTGCGCCAAGTGGATGCAGAAGCACTTGCTTTGACCACCTCGGAAAATGCGGCGCGCTTATTTGCACTGGACTGGCCGCAGCTTTAGTCCATCAGCGCACTTAAATCCTCGGGGGCAGGCGCCAAAGTGCCTGGCGTATCATTCCATGAAGCATGCACCGAGCTCACCGAAAGAAGGCTAGTGGAGAAATCAATCCAGTAGGTTTCACTGCCTGAGTACCCGCGTAGATTGGGCCACGCCCAACAACCAACAGCCTTACCTTGGCCGTCGGTACCAACCAGAAAACGATAACCGCCACGGTGGGCAATGCTCAGCCCGTCAAAAATCAGTGGAGGCGTGAGTGACATGCCGGGCGTGCGCGCATGGTTACGCTGCTCCGGAGGGATTGGAATCGATTGTGCCAAGCGGCGCAAATCCACATAAACGCCCATTTCGCGCTGCCAGACTTGCTGGGCAGAAGAAATCATCCGCAGGTAAGCGCGGGCGTGCACGCCGTTCTCAACTTGGCGCGCTTGCAAAGCGAGCGGCAACAGCCACATCGACAGGCCCGTGAGTATCACCAAAAAAACCAGCAACTCGCCAAGCACGAAACCGGGGGCGCGGCGAACCACGCTCCCGGTTGGAATGGCTTTGGCAAATGCTATCCAATTAGTCATGAGCGACGGCTTCACCTTGAGCTGCCATGATCTCAGTTTGCAGATGCGAAGGCACTTGATCGTAACGCAAAAAATTCATGGTGAAACTACCTTCCCCGTGAGTCATTGCACGCAGCAAAGTACTATAGGTTTGGAGTTCCGCCTGCGGCACCTGACCCTCAATGGTCTGGAAATCACCATCGGTGGTCATGCCCATAATCTGGCCACGGCGTGAACTCAAATCACCTGAAACATCACCGAAGTAACGTGACGGAACAGTAATCGCCACAGTCATAATTGGCTCGAGCAAAATCGGATGGGCTTTTGTAAAACCATCCATCAGCGCCCGCGCGCCAGCCATCTTGAAGGAGTGTTCATCACTATCGACGGCGTGGAATTTGCCATCATAGAGTTGCACCTCTAGATCAATTACATTGGAGCCAGCGATTACACCTTTCAGCATTTGCTCTTCGACGCCTTTGCCAACCGCCGGAATGAATTGACGCGGCACCGAGCCGCCGACAACTTTATCCACAAACTGGAATCCAGAACCACGCTCACCTGGAATCAAACGAATGTAACACTCGGCGAACTGACCCTTGCCCCCCGTTTGCTTCTTATGACGGAAGTGTCCTTCCGAAGCCTGCGTAATGGTTTCTTTGTAAGCAATCTTTGGCAAGTGCGTTTCCGCCTCCACCCCGCGCGCTTCCAAGCGGCGCAACAGACCACGCAAATGCAGTTCGCTCAACCCTTCGATAATCGTTTCGTGGGTGGTGGAATCGTGACGCATGCGGAAGCAAGGATCCTCACGCTCAAGTTTGTGCAGCTCCTGCCCAATCTTTTGCTCCGCAGAGCGATCCTTGGGCACAATCGCCAACGCCGTGTAAGGCTTTGGCAGTGGAAAATGATGCGCGCTTGCTTCCCCTTCACTGACCAAGACATCACCAACCCGCAAATCATCAATACGCGTTACCGCAATGATGTCGCCGGGGCCAGCCGATTTGGTGCCCACCAGCTTCTCCCCAATGATGAAGGAGAGACCATTCATTTTGATGTACTTGCGCGTGTGCGGATCGAGCAGCTGCGCATCGGATGTGACCGTGCCTTGCAGAATCCGCAAGTAACTAATTTGCCCGAGGTGTTTATCCGTCATCACCTTCCAGACCCGCGCCACCACACGTTCTTCAGGGGCGCCACTTGCTAAGTTCTCACTATGCATGACGGCCAATTGCATTGCGGCGGATGGGAAGTCACGCACCATAAACTCGCCGAACTCATCCACGCCAATATTGCGCACTGGATCGACACAAAACAATGGCGCAAAAGTGCCCTTCGCCATAGCCAGAGGAATCGCAGCCTCCAAAGCTTCATTACTGATGACACCCTCTTCCAGATATTTCTCCATCAGCTCATCGTTAGCTTCGACCACGGCGTCGACAAGATGCTCACGATCTTCGCCCGCTTCCTGCTCGACAACCACAACCTTGGTGAAATCGGAGCCAGTGCCATTAGCAAGCGTGAACGGAACCACCCGCTGCCCAAACAAGGTGCGAATGTTCTCAATCACGGCATCGAGGTGCAGATTATCGCCATCCAAACGGGTGACCACGACCGCCCGCGCTAGACCCAAGTCGCCAGCCTGCTTCCACATTTGCAAGGCATGAAATGGCACGCCGGTATCGCGTGCCGGTACCACAATCACAGCGGTCCCAGCAGCACCCATGGAAGTGATGGCGTCGGCGCAAAAATCCGGGTAGCCCGGCGTATCGATGAGGTTCAGTTTCCCGTGCGGGGCCTCTAAATGAACCACTGCTGCGGCAAGGCTGTGCTGTTTCTCTTTTTCATCGGGGAGAAAATCGCACAGAGAGGTACCTTCTTCTACGCTGCCGACGCGGTCGATTGCCTTGAAGTGGTAGGCCACTCGTTCGACTAGAGTCGTTTTTCCGGCATCAGAGGAGCCGAGAAAAGTGATGTTGTGGATGTCCTTTGCTGACATGTTCCTGGGATGTTCTCAGTGGATGCGCTGGGGTAAAAAAGGAGCGCCGGGTGGTTAATCCACCCGGCGCTAAAAGAGTAGCAAATCCTGCGCTTATGGAAGGATTAGAATCTCGACCCGACGGTTGCTCGCCTTGCCTTCTTTGGTGGCATTATCGCTAATTGGACTGAATTCGCCATAGCCAGAAACCCGCACCTGTTCAGAGCCAATTCCGCCTTGTTCCATCAGGTAGTTGGCGACTTCCATCGCGCGACGCACCGACAGCTCCAAGTTGTTTTTCCAGCCAGATTTCTTCGGCTGATCATTATCGGTATGACCCGTGACCCAGAAGGTGTTGGTGGGGTAACTCTTCAAGAGGATTTCGCTAACTTTTTGAATGGTCTCAGCACCCTGCTTGCTCAAATCCGCTTTGCCGGATGGGAAAGTGAGTGCAGAGGGCAGATCCAAAACAATCATGCCGCCACGAGAGGATGCGTCGACGCCAGGAGGCAAGGCTTTGCGCAAATCTTCAAGCTCAGCATTTTGCTGGGCAAAAGCTGCGTCGCGAGCCATGCCAAGAGCGTTGAGTTCCTCGACGCGATCGGTGGCAAAGCGCAACTGCTCCTCGAGAGCATCGCCCTCGGCGCGAGTACGCGCGAGTTGTGCGCGGGTAGCCTCATTATCCGCCATGAGAGCGGCGTTTTGTTGATCCGCATCCTGGAGCATTTGCTTTTGCATGGTGCTCTGGCAGGAAGGCGCGATCAAAGCGAGGATGACGATGAAAAGCGTAGATTTCTTCATTTCGAATGCCTAAAAACTAGGACTTGAGGGGATTCAGCCTAGAGACAAAGCACGTGGCCATGTTTCGAGGAAGAAGGTGTGAACAGCGGAAGGATCCAGCATGATGAGCATGGTTCCAAGAATCAAAGGCGGGCCGAATGGGATGGTGCGCCCAGCTTGCCAGCCGATGTAGAAGAAGGAGTGGACGTAGTGATGATGCTTAGCCCTTGTACGACGCCGATGGCGAACCACCAGAATCATCCGCAGAACATTCACTACCCCCAAGATTGCGCCCGCAAAGACGCCGACCGCCAAAGTCCAAAGAGAACCTTCGAGACCGAGGAAAGCTCCGACTGCGGCGATGTATTTGACATCCCCGAACCCAAGGGCTTCCTGCTTTAAAAGATAAGAAAACAGACGCCCAATTCCAAACAGGAACCCAAAAGAAATTATGGCGCCAAAGATTCCTGAGATAAAAGCCACATAATTTGGCGAGGCGTCGGCGCTAAGTCCTAACAAGCTAACACCTAGCGGCAATCCCTCTAATCCTGGCCAAAAGTGAAACGCGGGAACAAATGCCGCCGCAAGCAGGCCAAATGGCACTCCGCCGATGGTAATTCCGTCGGGCAAAATGAAAAAACGGAAGTCCACGGCCGCCGCGACCCATAAAGCAGTGAAGGCCACAAAGCCCAAAAGCAGCGCCGTGGCGCCTCCGCCTAAGCTCATATCCGCCATCCAGCTGTGACCGGCCAGCCAAAAAAGACCGCTCAAACCAAGCTCATGCACCATATAGCCCGGCCCATAACTGGCTTTGCAAGAACGGCATTGGCCGCGCAAAATCAGGTAACTAAGAATCGGCAGATTATCGTGCCAACGGATGGTGGCATCGCACTTGGGGCAATGCGAGCGCGCCGGACTCACAATCGACATACCCTCGCGTGGAATGCGGAAAATGGCTGCCGACGCGAACGACCCAGCCATTGCGCCAAACACACAGAGGAACACTCCGTAAAGCAGCGGGGATTGTTGCAGGAGTTGCAGCCACGACATCTATCCGATTGTGCGTGCGCCGCGGCCGATATCCAAGTCAAAGAAGCGGATAAGTCGCAGGAACGGGTGCGGTTACTGTGGAGCGCGATGGATCCGCATGGTGCGGATGTTATTTTCGAGCGGCCAACCACCAAGGCCTTCGATTTCCTCGGGCAGTTGCAGACGTCCCCAGCCGCTCCAATTTCCTGCGAGCACCTCAAGTTCCGCGCCATCCAAAGCATTGCTGCGCAAGCGCAGTGCACAGGACTTGGTGGAACGTCCGCCTTCGCTCTGCAAGGTTGCTTCGCCAGTGATGGTGCGGGGATCCAGACCACTGCGGAAATGCAAAATCAGCGGCGCACCGGCGGCAAAAGCCAGCGGCGCTCCCACGGCGTAGCCACTCAAATTTACTGCAGAAAACTCGGCACCGTTACCGACCAGAGCTGCAGGATGATTGGCCGGGGCGGTGTGGAAGGGCAAAATCAATTCCGAGCGCAACACTTCTCCTTGAGTCGATGTCAGCGCCACCAGCCGCGGTAAACCATGCAGGCGAATTTGATAATTGTGGTCTGGTCGCAGACTGCCATCTTGGAGCCCCGGTTCGAGCGGCAGCCGCGGTGCCAGCCGTAACCAACTACCCACCACCGTCGGCAACAAACCAACAACGGGGTTGCCGCCTTCATCAAGGACTTCTACGGAACTGTGCCGCCAGGGTTGCGTTAACGGCTGGTTGAACTCAATGACCAACTCTTGGTCCAACGGAACAGCAGAAGCATCACTGCCGCTCCAGGAGAGCACCGTGAAGGCCTCTGGTGAATCTTGGTGGGCACAACCAATCGCCCACAGAACCGGCGCCACAAGCAGCCAGAATGCGCGTGGCGTGCGCCAGGGTTGGAGGGCGGGGCGTACAGTCCTCATTGGCCGTCAGCATACAAAAAAACCCTCGTGACTCGAAAGTCACAAGGGTTAAAGGAGCTCGCTAGAGTATTACCAAGCGAAAGGCAGTTTGAAGTATTCAATACCAGGACGTTCCTTATCCACCGTTGGACCAGAATCCAGGGCGTCGATATTGAACGTGAAACGGTAACGAATGAAGCGCGAGCCATCGAGCGTAGCGAGCGTGGTGGTACCCCCGTCGCCAGTCCATGCGGTTTTGACCGATTCATCTGGAAGGTTGGTGCCCGTGAACGCCGTCGTACCTTGGAACTGAATGCGCACACTCGCCGACACAGGCAAGCGATCCTTGGTCGCTGAGGTGGAAATGCGGAAGAACTTCGAGCGCACCGCCCAACTTGCACTGGCTACCAAAGCCATCGGCCCATCACTCACGCGGGTGTTCAGGATGAGGCGTTCGGGACTAGCCGTGTAAGTGGCTGACACAATCTCGAAGGTAGGAGGATTGCCCAACGCGGCATTGGGCAAGACATCGAAACCAATCATCAAGTTCGGGTTACGCAAGAAGTCTGCGGAGAAGGAACTCGATGGACTGGAAATGGTGACGGTGTAGTTTCCAAACACCGCGGTACCGGCTCCGCCATCGCTACCCACGGTGGCGCCTGCGGCAACGGTGTTAGCGGTTGTATTCACCAAACCAGTGTTCGCATTGATGCCATCAAAGTGCAGCAAGCTGTCCAGGTAAGCTGGGTAAGTTCCAGAACCAGAGTTGACGCGATCACCAGCTAAGCCCGTGTCAATCCACTTCGACTGCAATTGGGATTGCGGTGAGTAGAACGGAACCAAGGTGAAGGCTTGCGGCAAACTGTACAGACCTAAAATGGCATCCTGACGAGTCGAAATCGGCGGGTTGCTCAAATCCAGACCCGAAATGTACTGTTTAAAGGCCGCATCCACCGAGGCTGCATAAGTGATATCGGTTAACGGATTCGGCACGTGCACTTGAATGACGCCGCTCGCACCAGCACCACCGCGACCGGTGTGGAAGGGACCGTTGCCATCAAAATCCACATCGTTCGAAGCACCGCCTTGGTTAAAGGTGGCTGCAGAAGCACTCAAAGCCCAACCGCGACGTCCACCAATGCTGCGCAGCACATAGTTCGGAGTGAGGTTGGCAAAGAAGGTTGCAGGGATGGCTGGGTTGCCCGCAGTGCCGACTGGAATCGCTGCGAGATTCAAACCCGTGGTGGTATGCAAAACCATGTGGCCACCAGAGCCGCCACCTGAGCCAGAAACTTGAGTCGTGGTACCCGAAGTGGTGCCCTCGAAGGTTGATTCGCCACCGTGACCTGCGCCACCGTTGACTTTCAACACCGTGCCAGGGCCGAGAGTGATTGCGCCCAAGGCGTGAATCTGCACTTGCCCACCCCCACCACCGCCAGGAGCGCCACGGTAGTATGCCGGCGTGGCAGGGCCGTGATTAGGGAAGTTGACATCTGGCCAGTGAGCTATCAGCGGCAAAGGAATGCCAAGACCAGCGCCATTGTCGATGTAGCGCAGGATGGCCTGCAAATCGCCACTCGCGCCACCACCGGAACCGGCATAAGCGGAAAGCAATTCTCCAGTTACCAATACAGGATCATTGGCGAGGTTGCCGTCCCAGAAATAACGGGTGCCAAAGAAATCATTGGCCAAAGCGCCATCCGTGAAAACCGATGCTCCGCCGAGGCCGCCATCTGGGCCATTGGTAAGGCTGCCATACTGGTAGCTGATGGTTCCGCCGGCCGAAGTTTCTGCGATGTCGAAGAAGGCGGTATCAGATGCTTCGCCATCTTCAAGCAGGTCTTCATAACCATGTACCCCGTGAGGGAGAACCGAAGTTTCTAGCCTGCCTGAATCGCGCGCGGAACCACGTAAACCTGCTTCTGCACCGGTAAAATAATCATTTGCATCCGGGGTGCCATCAAAGACGGTGTGACGATCCAAGCGGACGTCGGGGCCGGCATTATCAAAGGTGAGCGGGTTGACTGCAAGCGACCACTGATCCCAGAAAACGGAATCCGTACGGCCCAATGCAAAACCACCGCCACCACCACCGCCAGCAACGAGGTAGGAAGCTGCAGCACGGATGGTGCCGCCCCCCGTAGCAGCTGGGTTAAAATACTGCTGGAAGCCACCTTCGCCACCTTGCCCCCCGCCCAGGGTGCCATGGAAAGGACCGGAGCCTCTGGCACCGCGAATGGTGTAGCTATCGATGGTGGCGGAAGCATTGCCGCCCTTGCCACCACCACAAGCGCCTAAAGCGCCGGGAACCATCAATTCGGGATGGTAAGCACCGCCATCAGGAGCCGTTGCGTTGAAGCCACTGGCATCCAGAGTGCCAAGCAAACTGGCTTCACCGGCCACATAAATGATGAAGGGGTTTTCACCGGCAGCGCGCAGGGTAGCGCCCGCTGCGATGGTGAAATTGTTCACCTCAAGCACACCATCGGTAATGGTGAAGGTGCGCCCGTTGCCATCCGAGAAATCATGGCTACCGTCGTCGGTAGTCACAGTGAGTAGGCCTTGGTTCGCTGAGACCACCAAGTTGTGATCGGTGGACACCGCGGAACCAGGGAAAGCGAAATTGGCCGACAGTAAATTCGAGGCCACGTGCGCTGCTGGTTGCGGCAAGGAGGCTTCCAAATCTAGGCCGTTGGGGCCATCATACTCATCACGAAAATCATCCAGGGTGACATCGGTTTCCGTGAAGCTTGGGCCAGCCGCATAAAGTTCTGCCAGAGTGGGCATGGCCACAGCTGCTGAAGTAAGCACCGCAGTGTTGGTCGAGCCGCCAATATCTTGGAAATCTGTAGAGGCCACAATACGAATCAAACGGCCTGGAATCAGCACACCACTAACCCGGAAGTGCAAAATCGCACCATCCCCGCAGTTGCTGACCACCAGCCATGCTCCGGGCACGACATTGCCGCTGGCTGGGAAAAGTGCACTACTATTGGAGTACTGCACAAACAAACGATCCTCCGCAAGGTTGGCCGGTTCTGGGTTAATCGATTGATTAAACGCAACCACGATTTCCGTCCTTGCTTGAGACAGGAGTCCCAGAGAATTCGGAATCGTAACGGAATCGAACGCAGGAGGACCGACAATCGTGTCCGCAAACAACGGTTCACCAATCTCTGGCGTTTTAAAGCGACGGCTCAGACCAATTGCGAGCTGATGCCCTTGAGTGTCGCGCAAAATCGCGGAACCTTGATTACCTAGAATCGGAATCACCAACTCATAATTTTTCCCGCCGGGAATCAAGCCGCCATTCGTATTGGCTGCATTGGTTGGGCAGGAAGGCGTGAAGACAATGACACGATTGGGATTGCCGACAGAATCTGCCTTCAGTGCAAAAGTACCGGTGACCGGAGAGCCAAGATTATTGGAATCCGTAGGGCGCAAAATTACCGAGCCAAAACCCACGGAAGCTGGATCAATGGCGCTACTGAAAACAATTTGGATCGGCCGGTTCAGTGACCAAATGTCGCCATCGCTCATGTTCGAGGTAAGAGCTTCGAACGTACCAAGGGTTGGCGAAGTTGATTTACATCCTCCAGCTGTGACAGCACAAAGCGCAGCAGCGGCGAGAATGAGGTTACACAGATGGGGAAAGCGTGATGGGTGCATCAGTTGGTAGTGTAAGCGAAGCCGAAGGCGTCAAGTTCTGCCTCGAGGTCCTGATCAATGTTGGCTACGAAGGTAAAGCGAATCTGGAAGTAACGTTGGCCTGCAGCCACAAGAACTCCAGCATCATCGCTCCAATCAGTAGTTGGGTCAACTTGGCCACAAGCAGTGTTGTCGTAATCGCCGTAAGCATCAAAGTTCGCCGAAGCATCGCTGAGTGGCGATGACTCATTCAGGGCAACGCAGCCCGCATTTAGAACTTGGGTGGTTGCGCGGTAATCCACTAAAACCGAAGTGCCGGGGTTCGCTTGGGTGGATGTTGGTTCCAGAGTCACGGAAGACAAAGAGTTCAGGTTGCCTCCAAAGTCAAACCAATGGGTGTAAATCTTACTGACCTTGGTGACGAAATCGACTTGGCCCCAATACAATTCCGGGCCCCAACCAAGCGTGGCAGTTCCTTGGTTTGGCGGCGATGTTTTGTACCCGCCATAAGGGTGAGTCCCTTTGGGGGATGAGTCTGGCACAATCAGTTGCCAAGTCGAACTAGTGTCTTGGCCCCCAGAACTAAACACGCGGAAGGCCGGAATACTGGAGGAGCCAACCATAATCTGAACCTGGAAGCCGTTGAACCCCCATTCCCCGCCACGCGGATAAGAGCGATAACGCATCAACAACGGCAAGGCAATACTTGGGTAGTAGCCCTTTTGATAAGTAGGAGTGGAACCAGAAACCACACGCGGTGGAACGCCCCAACCATTGAGCACGTTACCCCCTTGCAAGGTGGAGCCATTCGGCTTAGGCATACTGGTATCACGCCAAGTGTAAGTGGTCTGAAAATCCGGCCATGGGTACATGAACACACCACCGGCAGTCTGGAATTTGTTGATGTTCGAAATAGAGTAACTGCTGTCAAAGCAAACCACCTCATCGAGATCCGCATAAACCGTGGGGTTCTGGCCGTAGCCGTAAATGTTGGTGTCGAAGTCATCCCCCGAAAGACGGTGCAAACCAGAGTTTGGAAAGCCCGGATAACCGGAAGCTGGATCAATCCAATCATCTGGGAAGCGGTTCGAGTGAGCCAGTGCAACCGAGTAACGGGCAAAAGTGTCGTCAAACAGCACGCCCTCAAAAGGTGACCAGTTCAAGCCCTCCACGTCAAGGTTGAATTCGGAGTTACTGGTAAGGCCAAAACCAAGGTGATGATAAGCCCAAAGAGTTTGCAACACCGCACCTGACGGAGTCAGCGGGGTCATCAGACCAAAACCGAACTTTAGCCGTTGACCAACGTATTGGTTGGTTTTATCTGCCTGACGGGAAAAACGCGACAAAGAACGACCGCGCAAAATTCCGTCGCCCACTTGAGCGCCAATCTGACCGCCGTATTCGGGGGCCTGATCGTTATCTTCATCCACGCCATTACCGCGCAGGGCAAAGTAGCTGTCTTCTGGAACAACCCCCGCCAAAGTCAACTGGGCTGCGGGTTGCGAGCTGTGCCCCGCTACGAAGCCAGTGAAGTTCACGGAGTTGCCCGATAAATCAAGGATACCCGTGGAGCCGTCTCGCAAAGCAATCGAAATGGTAGTGACTGCAAGTGGGTCGAATGGATCGGTTACGCCGGCAACAGGAGCCAAAGTGAAACCCTGGGCATCACCGGTAACGGACACTGGCCCAAACATGATGTTGCCGGAGCCGGAACCGGGACCGAAACCTGGAAGGCGATCGATATAGTCCGCCACAGGCTCCGAGCCAGCAGCATTCCAACCATCATCGGCCGTGATGAGCTCATTTTGAGCATCGCGATTGGTGTCATCCGTGGTTGCTAAAACCATGGAATCCAAGGACCGGACCGTAGCAATATCGATCGGCTCACTGAAGCGCACGGAAAACGTTGAGAAGGGATCCACACCGGTTGCAGGTAGACTCTGCGGCGTTGGCGTGATGGTGACGAAGCACAATTGGACCGGTGCATCGGCGATGGTGTACTTCGTGGTCAAGAAACCACTCGCACCAGCAGTGCCACCCGCTAAGGTGCCCCGCAGCAACGAGCCTGAAACGACATAGGCACTATTGTTTGACGGATCGACCACTTGCGTGACTTGGAGCAGTGCATCGCCGACCTCCACAACGTCACCGATTTTCGGAGTGACTGCGCGACAGCCTAGAGCATTGATCGAGTAGGTAATGGTGCGCAAAAAGCCAACTTCCACCACCGCAGCGACGGTCACATTTTGCGTTACAATGAGATCTGGTTTGAGATTATCCACCAAGAAACCATTGAATACGTCCGAGTTGTTTCCGGTACGAAACGCGCGCACGGAAACTGGATCAAAACCGGCGAATTCATGAGGCTCCAAAATGGAGCTGCCATCGGAGTTGCGCAACACATTGATCGTTCCCGTTCCAGACTTGTTGCTGAGCAAAAGATTCTGGTTCAAGAACGGGTTCTTCGCCGTTGGAATGCGCAGCTTTACGTTAGGGTCGAGTAAACTTACCGACTTCGGAAAGCCAACACCATTTTCAGGGATGCCAAGGTTCTCCGAATCAAAACGCGAAATCGTGGGATCCAAAATTACCATCCCTTTCGGTTTTCCATCTTGGCCTACGCCCTCTTTCACCACATAACGCACTTCCAAACTGCGGAAATTTTCGGTGCTCGTTCCCACCAAAACTTGTAGGGTTTGGCGATCCACAGAGGCCGGATCAATATATTCGCTAAAAATGAGCTTCACACTGCCATTGCGAGCTACTTTGGTAAAAGGACCTGGATCACCAAAATTTTTCGACTGTAACGAAGCTAATCCGGTTGTGGCATCTGCAAAAGCCGAAGCAAAAGCAGCACTGCCAAAGGATGGTGTGATAGTCAAGGTCTCCCGTTGCGTAATCGGGTTGCTTGATAAGGTATAAATCACTCCATCGCCTTGCACGCTCTCACGAATGAGAACATCGGCTTCCACCAACAGGCCTTCGCCGTCAAAAACATCCACCAAGCGACCCCATTGCAAGTCTTCCAAGAACAAATTGGAGGAGCCACTGCCTGCTCCGGTTCCCTGCGAAGCACCTAAATCAGTGTTCGTTTGTTCACATCCCAGCAACAAAACTGCTGACAGGGTGTAGGCGAGGAGAGAAATCGTTTTGTGGATTGTATTCACTGATTCAGCCTAAGATTAGTTGGTCCAAACGATGCCAAGTCCGTCCAGAGAAGGGCGCAGACCTAAGTCAGCATTGGATTTGAATGTCACTCGGATTTGGAAGTAGCGAAATCCCAAATCTTCCAGGTTAGAGAAATTAGTAGTCCAGACACTGGGTGCGCTGACGCTACCTACACCATTGCTATCCCCGTAATTATCAAAGGGGGTATCGGCACTTGTAAGTGGCGAAGGGTTCAAGCCAGGATCGCCGAAGTGGCCTACTGCAGCCGCACCGCGGAACTCAATCTTCAGGGAAGTCCCCAAAGGTTGATTCGCCGCCGGTGGCTCCACCACCACGGCCAGAGAATTACCCGCGGTAAGGGTGGCACCAAGGTCAAACCAGTGGGTGTACATCCGCGAAGTATCCAGAGCGAAATCGGCTTGTGCCCAGTAAATCAGTTCATCGCTGACGGTGGGAGTGCGCGCGCCGCCTGCCAAATATCCACCCGTTGGGCGCGTGCCACCTTTGGTCGGGTTGTCCGGCTGGACTTGCGCCCATTGGTTGTTACTGTCCTGGCCGCCCGCGGAGAAAATGCGACAAATCGGCGAGAACGGAGGCGTGAGGTTGGGAGGAACAATTGCCGTCGTAGTGAAGGAATTCAAACCCAGACTGTTGCTCTGTGGGAACGTACGAAAGCGCGTTAACAACGGCAGGGCGACCGAAGGTGCGGTGCCGGGATTCCATGCAAAAAGTTCCCCGGTGTCAATCAGGTATTGAACGCCAGGAGTGGGAGCACTTGCGCCGCCCAAGTAAATTTGTGGGATGGTGGTATCCCGCCAAACGTAGTTGTTGGTGAAATCAGGCCATGGCAAGTAATTCACACCATTGGCTGTGTAGACATTGACGGCCTGGGTGAAATAGTTACTGCGAAAAACTTCCACCTCATCCACACCGGTATCCACCCCATCAATCCAGCCTAGAATGTTGGCGTCGAAACTCTCGAACACCAGACCGGATGCTGGGTAAACCGGGTTGCCTGAAATCGGATCCAAATATTCATCTGGCTGGTACTCCGAAGTGGCCAAAGACAACGAAATATCCGCAAAGCTTTCATCAGAGACGACACCAGAAGCGGGTGCCCAGTTGAAGCCAGTTACCGTCACATTGTACTCCGTTGGATCGGTGTATCCAAAACCAAAATCGTGGGCACGATACATCCCCATTACCACTGCACCGGCAGGGTTCAATGGTTCATTGACAGCGGCACCAACCGGACGGTTCGACATCGCAGCACTCGATGAGTCGGCGCTGCGGGTGAAGCGCTCGGGCACGCGGCCGGTGATTTTTCCTGCCGTAGCGAGGTTGACTTGACCAGCCCATTCGGAAAGGCCATCGCCGTTCTCATCCAAAGACAGGCCAAGCAAGCACAAACTCTTATAGTTGGTGGCAACGCCTGCAACAGAAATCAACTGGGCCTGCCCTTCATTGCCGGCAACGAAACTCGACAAATCCACGGGGTTACCGGAAAGGTCTTTGATGCCATCCGCGCCACCACGTAAAGCCACCACAAAAGCGTGATCCGGACCGGGATCATTCCACCCAGCAGACGGGGCCAAGGTGAACTGGCGGTTACCATCGGTAGCTTCAATCGTGCCGAACAGGATGCGCCCGCCGAACTCCGAAGCTGGATCGACACCACCGGAGATTGGACGATAGTCATAGCCACGCTGACGGTCGACGAACTCACCAACGGTTTCATCCAGAGTAATCTGACGGAACCATGCCGCTTGGATTTCATAGGGTTCGTTTACCAAATTGGTGTTCTTGTCATCCGGGCTCACAATCACAAAACTCTTCATGGAGTACATGGAGCTGGGATCGATGGGCTCATCAAAACGCACGGTAACCGTGGCATTCGGATCGATATTCCGCACGGGAAAATCGCTCGGGTTTGATGGCGGTGGCTGAATATCCAAGTAGCAGACTTGAACCGGAGCATCCACCGGGGTGTAACGCGTGGTGTAACGGGCCGCCAAGTCGGTAGCGCCCGTGACCACGCTGCCGTCGGAACTCTCAATCGAAGTGCGCACGCGGTAGGCTGCAGGGTTTGCAGAGTTCAGCACATCGGTCACTAACAACAGGCTTCCGCCGACTTCAAAAATGTCACCAGCCTTGGGCAGCATAGGCTGACAACGGAGAGCATCGATGGAGTAAACCACATCGGCAACTGCTGCGGTTGCAGAAGTCACAGAGGAGATGGTTGCTTGTTGCACACCCAGCAAATGAGGACGGGTTGCGTCACGTAAAAAACCGCGGTAGGCATCGACCTCGTTGCCGGTGCGAGCGGCGCGAACCAAAACTTTCCGGCCACTAATATATTCCTCAAAAGGTTCGGTGGAAGGATTCTGGACTGTAGGTTTGCGGGAACCGCTGAGACTAGTCAGAACATTTGGCTGACCAGAAAGCGGATCTGGGATGGTTGGAATGCGGAAGGCAATATTGGATGTTAAGGTGTCGATGGAACCAGGAAAGCCAATCGAATTTTGCGGCACCGCTTCTTGCGCGGCCTCCAAAGCAGAAACAGTCGGATCGAAAATCACATTACCTTTGCCCGAAACAGAATCGTTATCAATCAGGTAACGACCGGCGAAGGACAACTGGGGTGGATCCCCCACAAAGACCTGAACCGTGGTGAAATCGACGGTAGCTGGATTGATGTGCTCGGAAAACTGCAAACGCACCGTGGCGTTACGCGCAATCATTGTCATCGGTGGCGCGGCGCCTACTTTCTTCGCCGTTACGTGTTGCAAATTGAGCTGCGCCGCCGCCAACAAGGTTGCAAACTCGCCCGAGCTAGCATCTTGAAGAATCGACAGGGTTTCGCGCTGGTTGACTGGGTTGGTACCCAATTGGTAATTCACACCATCAGAATCAAGTAAGTGATTAATCAACACATCGCTTTTGACCACAACACCGTTGATGTCGGTGACGTCGACTAAACGCCCCCAATCAACGGATTCAAGAAATAGGCCCAAACTCGAGTTCGAAGATCCGCCACCAAGGCCGGCACCAGAGTTAGATCCGCCAGTGATGCAACCGCCGCTAAGTACAGCAGCAGCAAGGCCGGAAAGTGCGATTAGGGAGAAAAGTTTCATCTTGATTGATTCCATCGTTCGGATTCTCGGTGGGACGGTCTGTTTCGAGGCGCAGAAGTCAGGACACAGGCCTTCTATATTAAAGCTGCGCCGAGTCCTTCGCCTGTGTCCTATGAGCAAATCCCATACCAAGGCGCAGAGTGGGCAAAAAAGCTGCTTTAAGAAGTAAGACCGCCCACAGGGTGCGAAAGCGCACAACTGAGGCGTCTCAGGCTCCAAAGGACTTAGGTCCCCCAGATATAGCCTGCCGCGGTAGCCTCGTCACGGCGTAAAAAGGGCCGCAAATTCTCCGGCGCAATTCTTAACGCTGCCTGAGAGTGAACTGGGTGTACGCGTTGGGTAGAACGACATCCAGCGTAGTCCACCGGCAAGAGCGAATCGCAGAAGGAACACAAAAAACTGCGTCGGGTGACCCCAATTACACGCCAAGGAACTTGTAAACCTTCCATGCGCGTGATGCACCCCTCATTCGGACAGAGGCCTAAGTGGTGCTCATGATTGCCCGCAGGAAGCGGTGCCAAAGCCGGCAAGGACCACTGATCCTCCCCGAGCATGGCCAAAAACACGACCTGACGCACAATTGGCCCCATGGAAGCTTGCTCAAAATAGAGCGCACGCGGATCCCCATCAATCTCTACGGGTAGCTCTGCACAACGTGGAAGAGGGTGGAGCAACAGGCATGATTCCATCAGAGGGTTCTTCAGATGCTCCAAAGTAATCCCAGGGTAAGCACTGCTGGGGTCGACTTGAGCCCCCCGCTCCGCCTGCATTCTAGTTAAATACAAGGCGTCAAGGCTGTCTATTTCGGGAGGGTCCTCTCGGAATAAGCTTTTTTGCACCAAGCCCTTGGGCTCCAGGATGCGTGCTTCTTGAGATCCAGTCCAAACTGAGAACAGAGGGTGTTTGCCCCAACGGAGGCGATAATCGAATTTATCTAGAATGCGGCGCTCAAAGCTGGCTTCCCAATCGAGGCCTTTGCCGGGAAGAAGCAAAATACGCGCACCGAGCAGCGCTAAACCCCAAGCCAGAGAACGCGCTGTGCGACCGTTCCGCAAATCCCCCATGACGGCAATCGTGCGCCCTTCAAAACTCCCCCATTTGCGATACAGCGTGTAAAGATCCACCAGAGTCTGAGTGGGATGCCCAAGGCGGCCGTCGCCACCATTCACGACCGGTACCCCCGCATACAAACCAGCCAAGCGCGAGGCACCATCTTGAGGGTGGCGTAGGACGATTAAATCGCAATAACTGCCAATCACTTTGATGGAATCGGCCAGAGTCTCGCCTTTCGAGCCACTCGAGGTTTTCGGATCGGTCACGGTGATGACCGAAGCCCCCAGGCGATGGGCGGCCGATTCAAAGGACAAACGCGTGCGGGTGGAAGGCTCGGCGAATACCGTGGCAATGACTCTGCCGCGCAAGGCCTCGCTGAATTCAAGAGGGCGGTTTTCCACTTGCCGTGCGCGCACAAAAAACGCCTCTAGAAAAGCTGGATTCAAGGCTTCAGCAGAATGCAGGCCTTTCATTACCGGCAAGAGATTCATCACTAGAGATTCGGTATCGCGTTCGGACCTGGGGCGAATGCCACCGGGCGCGCTATAGGATAGCCACCACAGCTACCGACGGGAATCGGTTGCTGCCAGAGCTTGAAGTTCCAGGCGTTCGGCCGCGTGTACCGCCACCAGCTGCCCCACCGGTGGAGGTGGTCCCAGTTGCCGCAAAAGAGCCCCTTCTAAAGCTGTAATGAGTTGCGGCGACTGCCTGCTTTGATTTTTGAAAAACGCACGCGGAAGAATTTTCTGTGGATTCCAAGTAGCTTCAAGATCCATACGGTTGACCACCAACAAGTCCTCTGGGCAACGTGTTGCAAGCGCCTTGAGCAGCGTTTTCGAAGGAGGCGTAGCGGCGTCCAAAAGCCAAATCACGCGCCAAGCGGAGGCTATGGCAGCGAGGCTCATGGCGACCGCAGCTTGATCGACGCCGCGCGCTTGTTCCCACAAGCCCGCACTATCGACTAACTTCACCACGAACGCCTCCGCGCCAACACCAAGCTGACAGGGTGCGGAAATGAGATCGCGGGTGGTGCCGGCAGCAGCGCTAGCGGTGACACGTCGCTCCTGTAACCAAGCATTAAACAGAGTGGATTTGCCGGCATTGGGAGGACCAGCCAAAAGCACCATAGGTGGTTCGGCTAACACTTGCCCCCACGCATTCCAATGTTGCAATGCCGTGACTATCGGAACTCGATCCGCAGCGGCAACGGATGGAAGTTGCTGCAAAGCTGCATGCCAAGCACCATCACGCCGCGCAGAAAATATTCGTGCTGCTAAGGGTGAAGTAGCCTGCAGTAAGTCTAAGTCTTCGTGAAGGATGGATGGCACTTCTTGCCAAGCGCGCGCGGCCAGGAAATCGCGCAAGGCAGCAGCCACACCAAACCCACCGTGTAGATGCACTTCGATGGTGTAATCCGGACTGCCGTCAGCGGGAAGCGCGCGACACCAACACAAAGCTTCGTCAAAGGCAAAGCTATGGCGTGCAAGTTGCAAAGCGCCAACCGTCGTTGGCAAACTCTCGCCGAGTAAATCGCGCAGCGGCACAAGTGGCGCGCAGAGCTCCCAAATAGACAATGCGCTAGTTCCAGCCGCCGAGAGGCGACGGAATCTAGGCACCGTTACCGGCCCTGGCTACCCATAAATCTAGTGCTTCTAACACCAAGTTGTCACGCAGCTGCCAAGTGGGAAGCAATGTTTGCAAGCGCGCTGCATCGCCACCACTCAAAAAACGTAAGGCGGTACAGCCAAGCTGTTGTTCGAAGCGTTGCGCTAGCGCAGAAATGGATGCTGCCAGAGCAAGACTTGTGCCAGCAAATACAGCGCTCGCGGTAGTTTGCGGAATGATTGGTGTGCCAGCCACTGGCGCTGCGAGGTGTGGACATGCATGTTGCAAAGCTTGCTCCTGCACCGCCAAGCCAGCGCCAATCGCGCCGCCATGAAAACAGCCGTGAGCATCGACGATATCGAGAGTAAAAGCCGTGCCGCAATCAGCGCTCACAACTGCGCTGTGGTTTTGCTCGAAGAGCAACCACGCAGCCAGCAGGCGATCGATGCCGGTACCATGCGCAAGAGACGGCATAGGTAGATTCGCAGCGGTGATTTGCTGAATGGAAAACCCCTGCCAAACACTGGTCGTTAAAATTTCATCCGCCAGCGGCGCAGTACTCGCAAGCACGATATGTGTTGGTGCGTGGCGCTCCACATAGCTGCGTAATTCCTGGCGGGCTTGTGGCTCGCGCCACGCGAAGCTCACGATTGGAGCGCCACCAAGAAGGCACACCTTGACTCTGCTGTTGCCAACATCAGCCAGCAAGACAGAAGCTGCCACGGCTTTACTTGGGCAGGCGGAAGGTCAAAGTTCGCACACCACCGAGGCGTTCAATGCGCACCTTCAGAATATCGGTATCCAACTTTTGCATGGCTGCAAAAAGCTGATCACGATCGGTAGCAGGCTGCCCATTGACATCCAAAATGATGTCTTCGGCACGCAGGCCAAGACGCTCAAAAATGGAGTTTGCTGGAACGCTGCGGATGGTGATGCCATCCACCTCATTGGACATTGGGTGGCGATGAATCTTATGCGGCAACGAGCTGAGAATCTGCTCCTGAGACATCGACTCCAGCATGGCAACATCCTCTTTGCCAACGGCATAGGTGTAGGGTTCGGTCTCGCGCGTGATGCTAGGAGAAACGAAAACAGCACCCTCGCCGCCAGGATTTGGCCCCCCATGCTCCCCATCCCCCAAAAATACCTGGCTGGAATCGACTTCATAGGTCAGGGAGTAAACCTGGAAGACCTCGCCACTTTCCACCACTTCAATTTCCACCCATCCCGGCTGCACCGATTTGAGGCGCAGTTTCAAGCCAGCCTTGCTCGGCAGCTCAAATATTTCGCCCACCACGCGAAAATCGCCAATGAGTTGATCGCCGTTGGCTTGCTCGGCGCGCCCCTGAATCCACGCTGCAGTGGGCGATTGAATCAGCGGTACATCAACATCTTCCGCAGAGAAAACGGCCTTCGGCAGAGTCGTGGTTGGCCCTTCCAGGACCGGAGGCGGAGCCACATAGCCGGTAATATTGAGATCCTGAAGCACCTTATATTCCGCGTAGCTGAGCAAATGAGGCCCGAGCGGCACACTATCGGTGTTGCCAAATCCAGCCTGCAGCGCCTTCAAATCAAGACGCTGGGTAATTTCTTCGCGGTGCTTCACAAAATCGTAAAACTTCCAAGCAAAGCCCGAAAGCGTAGCGACGCCTGCAATGACCAGCGCAAATCGGAGCAATTTCTCGTTCACAAATAGCATCTTAACGGTGTTCCCAGCAGATTGCGACGCGCCTAGACCAAGCCTTCTTCCAAATTCGCAGCCAGTGTCTGTAAGCCTTTCAGCATAGCCTCCAAACCAGCGCCGCTGGCGGCGGAAATCATCCGCGCTGGAAGTTGGATGGCAGCGAAGAATTCCTCGGCTTTGAGCCGCGATTCATCATCTTCAACCTTGGTGGCCACCACCAACGTTGGGCGTGCCATAAGTGCCTCGCTATAGCCGGCCAGCTCCGCGCGAATCACCCGGTAAGCTTCCAACGGCTCTTCAAGCGCCATCGAGGAACAATCCACCAAATGCAGCAGCAAGCGCGTGCGCTCGACGTGGCGCAAAAATTGAATACCGAGTCCCTTGCCTTCGTGGGCGCCTTCAATCAACCCGGGGATATCGGCAATGACTAAGTGGCGGTCGCCGTCGCCCAAATCCAGGATGCCTAACGACGGATTCAGGGTCGTGAATGGATAATCAGCAACGCGCGGACGGGCGGCCGTCACGCGGCGCATAAAAGTGCTCTTGCCAGCATTTGGCAAGCCGAGCAGGCCGACGTCCGCAACCAGCTTGAGCTCCAAGCGGAGTTTACGAACCTCTCCCTCCATCCCCTTTTCGGTGCGTACCGGCGCTTGGTTGACGGAGGTTGCAAAACGCGCGTTACCGCGACCAGGCTTGCCCCCAGCAGCAACCACCACGCAAGCTCCCTCGGTAGTTAAGTCTGCGAGTAGGTTGCCGCGCTCGAAATCGTAAATCAAGGTGCCCACCGGAACCACGACGGTGACACTCTCGCCGCTGCGTCCGCTGCGGTTATTGCTGCCCCCGGGCTGACCATCGCTGGCACGCGCGTGAAAGTTACGCGATACCCGATAGAGGGAGTTCTCCTGCACACTTGCCAGCAGCGTGACATCGCCACCACGGCCACCATCACCACCATCCGGGCCACCTAAGTTGATGTACTTCTCACGGTGGAACGAGCGACAGCCGCTGCCGCCATCACCTGCGTGAGCAATCATTACCGCTTCATCGCGGAACATGGTTTCGATTTTCTGTCCCATCCGTGGTCTCTCATGGAAAAAGCCTGGAAGTCTTTGGGGACTCCCAGGCTCCTGGCCGCGCCACTTTCGGCGCGCGGCAAAAAAGCTTATCCCTCAAGAGGAATAATGCGCACCCGGCGGCGGGTTTGAAACTCCACCGTTCCCTCCCAAAGAGCAAACAGGGTGTAATCCGTACCCATGCCGACGCCGCGCCCAGGGTGATGCTTGGTACCACACTGGCGAATCAAAATCTCACCGGATTTGACCTTCTGGCCACCGTAACGCTTAATGCCCCGCATTTGCGGGTTGGACGATCGACCGTTTTTGGTCGAGCCACCACCTTTCTTATGTGCCATAGTTCTGGTTTCGCTAGGTTAGGGAAGCGCTTAAATGCGGATTTCCTTGACGCGGATGTGGGTGTATTTTTGCCGGTGGCCAACGCTGGAGCGACTGCTCTTGCGGCGACGGAATTTCGCTACAGTGATTTTCTTATCAAGAACTTCACCCAGGATTTCGGCGACTACAGAGGCGCCATCGACAATTGGGGTTCCGACTTCAATCGAACCATCTTCCTTTTTGAGGAGTTGGACTTGATCAAAGACGAGTTCACTGCCGGGCTCAGCGGTGGACATGCGGTCAATCCACAGGTCTTCACCGGGTGTGAGGGTCAGGCAGCGTGAGCGGTCGCGGACGATTGCGTACAAGGTAGTTTTCCCATACAAAAGGCTGGACATTCTAGCGGTCGTCGGCGACCTCGGCAAGAGCTGTCACGGTTTCCAGGACAGATTCTCCAGATGGAACCTGCAAATCTTCCACAAATTCCACTTTATGGGGCAGAGCCAACAAGGCTATCTGGTGGCGGCGCAGCTGCTGGATGACGCCAGCTTGAGCTCTCACGCGGACCTGCCAAGCCCCGCTTAACCCGCGTAGACGGCGTAGAGTGCGTAATGCTCCGGCTCCATGGTGGGCATGGCTGCCGCTGCCACCACAATCGCGGCACATGGCTTCGGTGGCGCGGGCGGGCCCGGTACCGAGTCGGCGGCGAGTAAAAGAAAAGAGCCCAAAGTTGCCAATGCTGCCCGTTTTCATGCGTGCGCGATCACTCTGCAAACACTCGCGCAGCGCATCTTCCACTTGACGGCGGTTTCCAGCTTCGCGCATGTCGATAAAATCAATCACGATAATGCCGCCTAAATCGCGCAGTCGGACCTGTTTGGCGATCTCTAGGGTGGCCAATAAGTTGGTTGCCAGCGCCGTTTCCTCGAGGGTACTCCCTTCCACCCGACCACTGTTGACATCAATCGCGGTGAGGGCTTCGGTGGGGTGAATGACAATAGATGCCCCCAAGCCAATCGGCACGCGGCTGCGGAACAAACGCTGGTAGCTAGTTTCTAAGCCAAGTTTCTCGAAGAGTGGCAAATCCTCGGCATAGAAACGCTGCTCCACGCGTTCCGTAGCGGCTTTGCTCTCTAAAAAAGAACCGATGGCGACATTCATAGCGGAGTCATCGCAGTAAATCACTTCCACACCCGCGTGGAAGAGTTCGCGAATGGCGCGCATCACGATAGATTCTTCTTCTACTAACAAAGCCGGAGCCACCGACGCTTTTGCCCCCGCCTTCAGCTTGTCAATGCGCTTTTGGATGCGGTTCAAATCGGCTTGCAAGACCCGTTTGGGTTCATCCGCCGAAGCCGTGCGTGCGATCACGGGCATATCCACACCCGCGCCCAGTTCCTGCAACAGAGTGCGCAGGCGTTCGCGTTCTTCGGTACTTTCAATCCGGCGACTGATGCCAATACGACCCAAAGATGGCATCCATACCAAACCAAAACCAGCTAAGGAGATGATGGTGGATAAAGTCGAACCTTTGCCGCGCACCGGATCGCGTACCACTTGTACGATCACGCGTTGGCCAACCTGCAAGAGATCAGAAATGCGGGCATGGAAATCAGAAACTACACCCTGAAGGTCTTCCTCCGGCGTTTCAGTAGCGGCGGATTCTTCCGGCTGTTGTGGAGTTTCAGTAGCTTCTTCAAGCTCGCTTTCCGAAGCAACCTCGGCCTGGGCGGTGGGGTTGCAAGGCGGCTTGAGGATGGCCGTAGTGACAGCGTCATAAGCATCCAAGGTGGGATCTTGAACAGCCGGGTGCACGTTGCCTACATGCAAAAAACCCGCCCGCTTATCACCGAAATCAACGAAAGCGGCATCCAAACTATCTTCGACTTGCTTGACCACCCCGAGATAAATATTGCCGACCATCGAGCCGGAATCTGGGCGCCCGCAGCGTAAATCACTGATTTCGCCATGCTCCAGCAAGACCACACGCACCTCTTCTGGGTCGCGCGCGTTGACCACGATAGTGTTGCCGAGGCGGGACATACGATTGCCTATCCTTGCTCCGCAGTAAGGATTTCGACCATCCGCAGAGCAGCTTGTTGCGCCTGCGGGCCAGTGGCAAACACTTCTATTTCGGCGCCATGCGCGGCGCCTAAAGTCATCACCGACAAAATGCTGCGTGCATCCGCCACACGACCATCACAATGCAATTCAATGGTGGCTTCAAAGCCGAGGGCGGCGGACACAATCGCATAGCTCGGACGAGCATGTATGCCATTTACGTTCGCAACCTTCGTCTTGCAGACGACGGGCTCATCCATGCTGAGCCCACTAAGCTGCAGCGAGTTCCGACAGGAGATCAATCACCTGTTGGGCTTCTGTGGCTTGCACCGAAAACGACACGAAGTCTTGATGTTTGGCAATGCCCGCAAGCCAGCGCAGCAAGCCAAGATGCTCGTCCGCGCCTTCTTCGGGACGCACGACGCAGAAGAACACTTTGACGGACTCCGCATCCAAGGCGGCGAACTCCAGGCCTTCGCGATGCACACCAATCACCACGGCAACATCAGTGAGGCCAGCCATTTTGATGTGTGGCATGCCTACCCCAGCATCGCCGGTGGAGCCTTGGGCTTCGCGGGCGAGCAAGGCCGCCAAGAGTTCCGCTTTGCGGTCGGCCAGAGTGGGATTGAGGACAGCCATGCGGTCGACCATGGCGGATAAGGCGCTGTCAGAATCAGACACCTGGAGATCGAGCAGAATGGACTGCTCTGAAAAAAGATCCACGTAGTTCATGAAGTGATGATTCCCGCTATTGAGGACGACGGTCCTTCGCGGATTGTTTTTCTTTGGACTTGAGGAACTGGCGCTCGAGCTTGCCGACGACACCGTCGACTGCCGTGCGGCCGTCGGTTGCTCGATCAGAAGCAACAAAAGGTTCACCGCGATGACGGTGAAGAATGACATCACAAGTGACCTCTCCGCCCTCGTGATCAAAGACCACTTCGCTTCTGTCGAATTCTTCACCTAAGCGTTCGATATGCTTTAACTGTTGCTCGATGTAATCGAGCAACGGCTTTGGGAAGGATTCGTGACGGCAAGTAGTTTCGATTCTCATGTTGAGCTAGGGCGGTGGTTGGCACCCACCAACGCGTAGGTTACTTGCTCCGTTGGCCCTGGGCTAGGCTAGAGAAGGGATTGGGCTGATAAAAAACCCGCCACAGATAGAGGCCTTCAGGGGCCGCCGTGGCTCCACCTCGCTTGCGCTCACCGCTGTCGCGTACATGGCCGACCCACTCCGGCGCACGTTTGCCATAACCGACTTCCAACAAAGTGCCGACCATATTACGCACCTGGCGGTACAGAAAACCCTTGCCACGGAAATGAAACGCCAGCCCCCCACGCGTAGGCAGAATATGAGCGGAAGTGACGGTGCGGATCGTCGTTTTCGAACTGCGCCTGGCGGCGGCAAAGGCTACAAAATCGTGGGTGCCGATGAGAGCTGGCAACGCCGCGCGCATGGCGAATAAATCAAGTGGTCGCCGAATCCATGTGACTTTGCCGCGCTGCAACACGGGGCGTTCCTCACCGGTGGCAATCAAGTACAGATAATGCTTAGAAAAAGCACTGTGCGAGGCGTGAAAACCTAGCGGTGCTTCGACCGCCATCCGGATGACCAAGTCTTCCGGCAAGTACGCGTTCATGGCCCGCTGCACAATTGCCGCGGGCATTGCGGAGCTGGTCGAAAAATGAACCACTTGGCCATAAGCATGCACACCACTATCGGTGCGCCCACTGCCATGAACGACTTGTAGTTCGCCTGACACCGCTGCCCACGCTAGCTCCAACTCTTCTTGTACCGTACGAAAACCCGGCTGACGCTGAAAACCGCAAAAAGCCGCACCATCGTATTTGACTGTCAAGGCAATCCGTCGCGGCACGAGTGGGTCAGGAAAAATGGAATCAACCATCCAGGGGGCGGCGTCCACGATAGGCGTCGGCAAGAATTTCGCCGTGCAAATATTCAAGACGTGCGCCGGCGGGCAGGCCACGTGCCAAACGCGTGATGTTGGCGGTGGTTCCTGCAAGTGCTTCGATCACGCTTAACGCGGCACCTTCGCCTTCTCGATCAGGAGCCGTGGCAAGCACCACTTCGGTGACTCCATCCGACTCCACCCGCCGCCGCAAGGAGTGCAGTGCATGAGCGTCGGGCTCTGCGCCTTCGCGCGGGGCGAAGCCTTCGAGCAGCACGTGGTACAAGCCTTCGTGTACGCCAGCACTTTCCAGTTTTTCGACTTCGCGCGGGCCTTCTACCACACACACGATATGACGAAACCGTGTGGTATCGGCGCAAATCGCGCACGGTGAGCGCAAAGTAATATTGCCGCAGGTTGCACAGCGCTGCGTTTCAATACGTGCATCGCGTAAAGCCATGGCCAAATCGGCCACCTCTTCGCGCGTAGAACGCAACACATGCAGAGCCATACGTTCCGCACTGCGCGCCCCCACCCCGGGAAAGCGTTCCAATGCGCGAATCAAGCGCTCCATCGGTTCCGGAAATGCCACAGCTTACATGAGGCCTGGCAAACCCATGCCGCCGGTGACGCCTTTCATGGCGTCCGCGTGCGCGGCTTCCGCTTTTTTCAATGCTTCCTTGACGGCAGCACCAACTAAGTCTTCCAGCATCTCCACTTCCTTCGGATCGACCACTTCGTGAGCGATTTTGATGGACTGGAACTCACGGGCACCATTGACCGTAACTTTGACCGCACCGCCGCCGGAACTGCCTTCAAAGCTCATTTTGTTGAGCCGCTCTTGCGTTTCCGAAACTTCTTGCTGCATTTTTTTTGCTTGGCGCAACAAACCGCCAAGGTCACCGAGACTTCCTGCCATCGTTCTTTTTTTTATGAGTGGATTAAGGCGTTTCTTCTTGCCCGCCGAAGGATTCCAGCAAGCTGTCGACGACCGGGTCTTGCTCGACCTCAGTGCCAAGATCGTATGTAAACCGCCACGCACCTGGACTCCAAGTGAGGCGCGCCAGCGCTTTCAATTCCATGGGGTCTTCCACCAGACTACGGTCACGTGCTTCGAGCGGAAACAGAGTAATCAAGACTTCGCTGCCACGGATGGTTCCGCTGACGAAGTTGCGCCGCACCACCGAAGCCAGGGTAGGCCGCTCCTTTTCCAGCCGCTGTAAAAGTGCTTCTACAGTGCCTAAAGTTTTTACCTTGGCGACGGCTGGGGTAGACGGAATCGCAGGTTGCACGGGTGCTGGCGTGAGTGCTGGTACTGGCGTAGGTGTTGCCGTTGACGTTGGCGCGGGCGCGGGCGTCGGCGTCGGCGTTGGCGCGGGCGTCGGCGTTGGCGCGGGCGCGGGCGCTGGCGCTGGCGCAGCACTTGGCTGGGTGCTGTTGGACGCCTGCTTGGACACCGCAAAGCCATTACCCTGGCTTTCGCCAAGCAATTGCGCGAGTTCAAAAAACTGTCCGATGCGTGCTGCGCGCAGCAAAGTCCACTCCAGCAAGGCGCGCGCGCCCAGCGGCGAACGCTGCATACGGCTTTCCAGGTGGAACATCATGCCCAGCACACCTTCCAAATTATCGCGCCCCATCTGGCGCGCCAATTCCACCATGCGCGCGCGGCGCGCAGGGGCAGGCTCCACACCAAGAGCATCTTCCCCCAGCAAAGCGACGTGCAGCAAATCGCGCAAGGCGTCAACCGCTTGTTCCACGAAATCGCGTTCGGTGCCACCACGCTCTAAAAACGCTGCGACTTCACGCAGGATGGTGGCGGGGTCATCGGCGACCAGCGCTGCAAACAAAGTCAACCAGCGTTCCGGACGGGCCAATCCGGCCACGCTTTCGAGATCATCCAGAGTGACTTTTTCACCGGCCGTTGCGAGCACTTGATCGAGCATGGATTCTGCATCGCGCATACCACCACGGCAGCCGCGTGAAATGGCTTGCAGGACTTCGGCATCCACGGCCATACCCTCAGCTTGACACACAAAGGCCAATTTCGATTGAATATCGACTTCCCGCAACCGGCGAAACTCGAACAGCTGACAGCGCGACACAATCGTATCGGGAATCTTGTGCGGATCTGTGGTCGCGAACAGAAACATCGCATGTTCCGGTGGCTCCTCCAAAGTTTTGAGCAATGCATCAAAGGCCTGCCCCGACAAACGTTGGACTTCGTCGATGATGTAAATTTTGCGACGATCGCGCATCGGCTGGGTTTGCACGGCATCGCGAATCCCACGCACATCATCCACGCCGTTATGCGAGGCACCATCAATCTCGATCACGTCGATATCGGTGCCGCGTTCAATTTCGCGGCAAATCGCGCACTCTAAGCATGGGGTCACAGTGGGACCCTTCTCGCAGTTCATCGACTTGGCAATGATGCGCGCCGTGGTGGTTTTGCCCACCCCGCGGGGCCCAATGAGCAAATACGCTTGGCCGATACGCTGGCGCTCAATCGCGCGGCTGAGGGCATGGACAATGTGTTCTTGCCCGATGACTTCGGAAAAAGTGCGCGGGCGATATTTGCGCGCGAATACGCGGTAGGTCGGGGTTTGCTCGCTCACGGTCATACTCTAGCAGGCGTAAGGCAGCAGATTTCAGCCGCGGCGGCGGCCTGCTCCACCCAAGGAGAATTTCGTAGGAACCGGAGGCCCGGACATCCACGGCGCCCGAGGCTGCCGCTTAGGGCTGCTCCGTTCCCGATCTGACCCAGTTCACAGCATTCCCGCCGCGTGGCGCCGGACCCCCGGTTCCTACGAAAGACCAAATGGCGGAGAGGGAGGGATTTGAACCCTCGGTACCTTACGATACACACGCTTTCCAAGCGTGCTCATTCGGCCGCTCTGACACCTCTCCACTGTATTCGGTAAAAAAACGAATCCCTAAGAAAGGGATTGGCGGAGAGGGAGGGATTTGAACCCTCGGTGACCTTACGACCACACTGGTTTTCGAAACCAGCCCATTAAGCCGCTCTGGCACCTCTCCTTGGGCGGAGGATGATACCCGTGCCGCTGCCGTGGGGAAAGCCCCTATTCAATGCTGCCCGGCGACGTGCTCCCTGGAGCATCTTCCAGCGGCAGTTTGGCACGTTTGCGGCGAAAAAACTCCTGCATCAAAGCTGCCGACTCTGCCGCCAGCACCCCGCCGACGGCTTCAATGCGATGATTGAGGCCCGGCAAATCAAGTAAGCGTACCAGCGATTCGATGCCGCCAAACTTGGGATCCGCCGCGCCATAGACAATGCGCTTGACCCGCGCATGCAGCAGTGCGCCGGTGCACTGTATACATGGCTCAAGAGTGCAAAAAAGCTCCGCATCCACGAGGCGTTTTTCATCCGCCGCTGCAAAAGCCTGGCTGAGGGCCAGCATTTCCGCATGTGCGGTTGCATCTTTGAGCGCCTCCACACTATTTGCGCCACGCCCAAGAATCTGATTGCCGCGCACGATGACGGCACCCACGGGCACCTCATCAGCCTGCCACGCAGCATGAGCCTGGCGCAGGGCCAGCTCCATGATTTGCTGGTCGCGTTCCCCCGGGGAAGCCGGTTGGCGCAGCGGAAAAAGCAAAGTCATAAGGGAGTCGATTGCGCGCTTGCGCGAAAAATCGACGAGTGAGTGGTGCGCCCGGGAGGATTCGAACCCCCAACCCCCTGATCCGTAGTCAAGTACTCTATCCAGTTGAGCTACGGGCGCTGATTTGAGAGGGAGATTTGACCGTAGCCCAGCGCTGCCGTCAAGCGCTAAACAGAATTCCGCTTCCCTTCGCGCGAGCGTCGGCGGATTGTTAGGCTAGCTGCTTATCGATGGAACCCTTCGTTCACCTTCACGTACACACCGAATACAGCCTGCTCGACGGAGCTAACCCAATTGGCAAGCTCGTCGATGCGGCCGTCGCCGATGGCCACAATGCGCTGGCGATTACCGATCACGGCAATCTCTTCGGTGCCATGGAGTTTTACCAAGCTTGCCGCAAACGCGGGGTGAAACCCATTCTCGGCTGCGAGTTCTATATCGCCGAGAATTCGATGTTGATGCCGCATAGCAAGCGCGACAACCCGTACAGCCACTTGACTTTAATGGCCCACAACGCGACCGGCTGGGACAACCTTATGCAGCTGTCGTCAGCAGGTTTTTTAGAAGGACAACATTTCCGCCCGCGCGTGGATTTGGAGCTGTTGGCGCAACGTGCCAGTGGCTTAACTTGTTTGTCGGGTTGCTTAAGTGGCCCGGTGAACAAAAAGCTGCGCGTGGAAGATGAAGCCGGTGCCATCCAAATGGCTGGCACCCTGCAAGACATGTTCGGCAAAGAACATTTCTATTTGGAAATCATGCGCAATGGCATTGCCTTGCAAGACAAAATGACGGCGGGCATGACACGGCTGCAAGCACAGATGAATGCGCCTTTAATCGCCACCAATGACATTCATTATCTGCGCCATGAAGATTGTGCCGCGCAAGATGCGATGATTTGCTTGAATACCGGTTCCCGTTTAGATGACCCGAATCGCTGGCGTATGGATACGGATACCTTGTACTTTCGTACCCGTCAGGAAATGAATCGTATCTTCGCAGACTTGCCTGAGGCATTGCAAAACACCCAATTGGTGGCCGATCAAGTCCATGTAGAGTTAGAGATTGGGCGTTTGCGATTGCCCATCTTCACCCCCTCCGATGGTCGAACGCCGGATGAATTGTTCCGCGAATTATGCGAGGTTGGCTTTGCACGACGTTATCCAAATGCCACCCCAGAGGCACGTGAGAGACTCGAATACGAAATTCGCGTGATTACCGACATGGGCTTTATTTCGTATTTTTTAATTGTTTGGGATTTGATTCGCCACGCTCGCGATTGCGGTATTCCTGTTGGCCCAGGGCGCGGCTCTGCAGCTGGATCGATGGTAGCTTTCACGCTGAACATCACCCGTATTGACCCACTGAAATACGACCTCATTTTTGAACGCTTCTTGAACCCCGGGCGCATTTCGATGCCAGATATTGATATCGATTTTTGCAAGGATCGTCGCGAGGAAATGATTCAATATACACGCGATCGTTATGGTGATGAAAATGTCTGCCAAATCATTACTTTTGGCAAACTCAAGGCTAAAAACGCGCTGCGGGATATGGGACGCATCATGGAAGTCCCGTTACAGGAAGTTGACAAAGTCACCAAGAAAATTCCGGATGGCCCAGGCGTCAAACTGCGACGGGCGATTGAAGAAGAGCCTGATTTGAAGGAGCTTTTCGAGAACTCCGAGTTGCACACAAAGTGGTTCAACTTAGCGCTGAGTGTGGAAGGCCTGCCCCGTAACTCCGGCATCCACGCTGCAGGCGTGATTATTGCTGATCAGCCACTCCGTGAGATTGTGCCGCTGGCGAAAGTCTCTGGCAACATCACCACGCAGTGGGATATGAAATTTTCGGAGCAGTTTGGGCTGCTCAAAATGGATTTCCTGGGCCTCCGCACCTTGTCGATTTTGCAAGAGGCGGCCAATCAAGTCGAACAGCGTCTGGGAGTAAAAATCGTGCTGGATGAAGTCCCCTTGGATGACGTCGACACTTATGAAATGCTCTGTAAGGCAGATACGGAAGGAGTGTTTCAACTGGAATCCGCGGGTATGCGCAAGCTATTGGCGCAGATCAAACCTTCTTCCTATGAGGACATCATTGCAGTCCTTGCACTATTCCGGCCAGGCCCCTTAGGTTCGGGGCTGCACGAGACCTATGCCTTACGCAAACACGGCAAAGAAAAAGTCTCCTTTCAGCACCCCATCTTGGAAGACATCCTCAAGGAAACATACGGTGTATTGATTTATCAGGAACAAATTATGCGCGTGGCCCAGTTCATGGGCGGCTTCAACCTGGGGGATGCCGATTCCTTGCGCAAGGCAATGGGCAAAAAGGACGCCAAAATGATGGCCGGTTTTGAGGGACAGTTCCTCAAAGGGGCCGCAAAATTGGATGTGCTTGCCAGTATTGCTCAGGAAATTTGGGACATGATGGTGAAATTTGCTGAGTATGGATTCAATAAATCACACTCTGCGGCTTACGCCATGGTGACTTACCAAGCGTCGTGGATGAAAACGCATTACCCGGCTGAGTTTTTTGCTGCGTCCTTCACTTATGAAGCCAACGATACCGATAAACTCCGATCATTGATTGAAGATGCGCGGCGTCATTCCGTAAACTTGTTGCCACCCTGCGTGAACGCTTCGCATAGTCGCTTTACCGTCATCGACGGCGAAACAGTGCGCTTCGGCTTAGAAGCGATCAAAGGAGTGGGTGGTGGCGCGGCTGATTCGCTGCTTAAGCTACGCGCCGCCCAAAGCGATGGCATCTTTCCGAGCGTCGACGAGGTGTTAATTGGTGGGGTCGCCTCCGGCATCAACCGCGGCACCTTTGATAGCTTGGTGAAAGCGGGAGCTCTAGACGGATTTGGAGAAAGCCGGGTGCATTTGCTGCCCGGTTTGGAAGACCGACTTCGGGTTGCTGCGGCGCTGGCGAAAGACCGCGCCAAGGGACAAGGCTTTCTCTTCGATGCAGCGCCCCCAACTCCAGAGCCCAGCCCCGCCAACTTCAACACCTCCCAACCAGCAATCGAACTGGATGCTGCTGGCCAAAAGTTGCTGCTGCAATATGAGAAGGAATCTCTGGGCTTTTATCTCACCTCTCACCCACTGGACAACTACCGTGACATCCTTGGCGGCGTCTCCCCGTGGGATAGTCGCTCCGCCAAAGAAGCGGGCGCCGACGCCATGCTGATGCTACCTGGTATCGTCAGTCAACTGACCGTGCGCGGTACTCGTAAAGATCCTGCCAAAAAATTTGCCAAGTTCAAAATTGAAGATTTGCACGGCACCACCAATGCCATTATTTTCCCGCGCGCTTGGGAAGAAGTCTCTAGTTTTTTGAGCGAGGATTTTGTTGGGCTTTTCCATGGCCGCCTGCAAGTCACCGATGAATCGTCGGAGATGATTATCGAAAAAGTGGAGCCACTTGGCAGCAAAGATGAAATGCGCTTACAAGGTAACTTGGAAATTCGCCTGGGGCAGGCAAGCCCTCCGCCAATGGCGGCGCTGAAAGAAATTCTTGGGCGTTATGCTGGCGAAAATCGAGTTCGTTTCATCCTCCGCGACAATCAAAATCGCACGCGCTTCATTCGCGCGGGCAACGAATGGTCAGTAAAACTATGCAGCGAACTGGTTGATGAAATCAACGGTTTGCTTGGCAGCGATAGCGCCCAATTATCGATGGAGCGCGGCAGCGTGAAACGGGAACGCCCGCCGGCGTGGAGTCGCAACTAGTCTCGGTGCCGGATGCGGCACGGAAAAGAACAAGGCCGATGGGTAATGCTACCCATCGGCCTTGTTGGTGTCGCGTAAACCGCGATTACTCGTCTTCGCCAGAATCTAAACTTGGCTCGGAGCGCTCAACCAATTCAAAAATGACGAGAGAAGCCTGATCGCCCAAACGCGTGCGATCCAGTTTCAAGATGCGGGTGTAACCACCCGGGCGATCTTTGAAGCGTGGCCCGATAACGTCAAACAACTTGGTTGTGATGGTGCGGTTGTTACCGAGCAGCGCCAGGGCGCGACGGAAATTATGCAAGTTCTTCTCCTTAGCCAAAGTGATGAGCTTTTCGGCAAAGGGACGGTGTACTTTCGCTTTGGTGATTGTGGTTTCGATTCGCTCGTGCTCAAACAAAGCAGCAACGAGGTTACGAGCCAAGGCACGCCGATGGGAGCCAGTACGGGAAAGGTTATTGGTCTTTACGCGGTGACGCATGTTCTTGCTCTTATTTAACGGACCTCAATAGGTCTTCTCGCACCATGTCAATGCCCAGATCCAAATCGCCGAGCTTACGCTCGATTTCAGTCAAGACAGTTTGGCCTAAGTTCTTGATTGCCAGCAATTCATCGGTAGTTTTGAAGACTAGGTCCTCAAGAATCCGAACTTCTGCGACATCCAGGCAGTTGCGTGCCCGAGTGGAAAGATCGAGTCGTTCAATTGGCTCATTCAGGAGCCCAATAATCCGATCACGACGACGCTCTGCAGCGGCATCCACGGCTTGAACCTCTTCCACCACCGAACGTCCTTGCATAGCATTGTTGAACTGCACGAAAGGGTTCAAGTGCTTACGGAAAATCTTGGCAGATTCAACCAACGCCATCATCGGCGCAATGGTGCCATCCGTCCAGATTTCCAAGACCAAACGATCGTAGTTGGTGAACTTGCCGACGCGGGTGGCCTCTACGCTGTAGCGCACGCGCAACACTGGGCTGTATGCGGCATCCAACGGAATCAAGCCGATTTCATCCACGGCTTCGCCCGTATCTTCCGCAGCTACATAACCGCGCCCGCGGCGCACCGTGAGCTTGACGGAAAGTTTTGCCGACGCACCATTCATTGTGCAGATATGCAGGTCTTTGTTGATGACCTCCACGCCGGTAGGGCACTCAATGTCAGCTGCAGTGAGCACACCTTCGCCACTTGCATTGAGGGTTAGGGTAACCGGGAATTCTGCTGTCTCTACTTTGATGTAAAGACGTTTGAAGGCCAAGACCAACTCGGTGACGTCTTCCACGACGCCATCGATCGAACGGAACTCGTGCTCGACGCCATCAAGTTCCACAGCCGTAACGGCAGTGCCCTCAATAGAACCCAGCAGCACGCGCCGTAGGCCGTTACCGATAGAATGTCCGAACCCTTGCTCAAAGGGTTCGATGAGGAATTTTCCGTAGGAGCTAGTAGCAGTGGATTGCTCATGCACTACTCCAGAAGGAAGTTCAAAGTCACGCCAACGAATTCGCATGGTATCTGTTTGATTGCGGTTTCAGAACCTGGGGAGAGACCGATGCCGCTTAGACGCGGCGCTTCTTCGGTGGGCGGCAGCCGTTGTGCGGCAACGGCGTGAAATCCTCGATTGAGGAAATGCGCAAACCTCCGTGGTTTAAACCACGGATAGCGCTTTCCCGGCCGGAGCCAGGACCCTTAACACGAACTTCGACTTCACGAAGTCCCATCTTGCATGCCGTTTCAGCGGCGCGAATCGCGGCCTGCTGAGCGGCAAAAGGAGTGGACTTTCGGGAACCCTTGTAGCCAACGATGCCGGGGGAGCCCCATGCAATGGTGTTGCCTTTCGTATCCGTGAGGGTAATGATGGTGTTATTAAAAGTGGAACGAACGAAGGCGATGCCTCGGGCCCCGACCTTCTTCAACTTCCGTTTGCTGCTGCGTGCTGCGCTCATCTCTTATTTAAAGCTGGTAGCCGATGACTCGGTTACTTCATGGACTTGACGGACTTCTTGCCTGCCACAGTCTTCTTGGGACCCTTACGGGTACGAGCATTGGTGCGAGTGCGTTGCCCCCGAGCCGGCAGACCACGACGGTGGCGCAGACCTCGGTAACAAGCGATATCGCGAAGGCGGTTGATGGCTGCAGCGTTGGTTCGTCGCAGTACACCCTCTGCCAAGAGGTTACTTTCAGCGTAAGCGGCAATGGCTGCCAACTCTTCGTCAGAAAGTTCTTTGGCGCGACGGTCTTTGTCGAGGCTGAGATCCTCGCAAATCCGGTTCGCGGTGGTATTCCCAATACCAAACAGGTAAGTAAGCGCAATGACGGTGCGCTTATCGTTGGGGATGTCGACTCCGATGAGACGTGGCATGATCTATTTCTGATTTAACTTGGGCAGGAAGCTCGGATTAGCCTTGAACCTGTTTGTGGCGAGGATCGCGGCTACAGATGACACGGACTTTGCCATGACGACGGATTACCTTGCACGAGTTGCAAATGCGGCGGACTGAAGCGCGTACTTTCATCTTTCTTTATTCTAATTGCGTTTGGCCTAGCGGCCGCCACCGTAAGTGCCACGACGTTCTCCGCGGTACACAATGCGACAGCGAGTGAGATCGTAAGGCGACAATTCGATGGTGACAGTGTCCCCCGGCGTGATGCGGATGTAGTGCATCCTCATCTTGCCGGAGATGTGGGCCAGGATTTGCTGGCCGTTCTCAAGCACAACATTGAAGGTAGCATTCGGGAGGGTTTCCCGAACCACTGCAGTCAACTTGATGGGCTCTTCTTTGGCCATGATTAGGCCGTTTCCGTTTGTGAAAGAGCAGACTTAACGATCTCAGAGGTTTCCGCTTGGATAGCCTCTACAGGACGATCTGCCTGTATCTCGTGAAGTATGTTCTGATTGCGGTAGTAAGCTACCAAGGGTTCCGTCGTCTCACGGTAAACCGTGAGACGATGTTGGATGACACTAAGGGAGTCATCTTGACGACCCCGGCCTAACAAACGCGCCGTTAGAACGTCATCCGAAGCCGAGAAGTATAGCGCAAGGCCAATGGAGCCGCTAGGGGCAGCTTTACCAAGTTCCTCCGCTTGCGGCAAAGTGCGCGGGAAACCATCCAAAAGCAACACGTCATCTGCCTTTAATGCGCAGATTCTGGACACCACTAAGCCAACCATAACCTGGTCGGGAACAAGATCCCCGCGACTCATGTACTGCTTGGCTTGGAGACCAAGCTCGGAGCCCGCTGCGGCCTCTTGACGTAGCAAGTCACCGGTGGAAAGGTGAATCCAGCCGTTGGCCTGCGCCGCCAGCTGTGCCTGCGTTCCTTTGCCAACTCCGGGTGCCCCTAGAAGAATCGCAATCATGAGCGCTTTTTAGTCCAACTGCTCTTACTGCCTTTCATGAAGCCATCGTAGTTACGCATAACCAGTTGAGCATTGACGCGATCCACCATGTCCAGTGCAACACCCACCACAATGAGGATGGAAGTACCGCCTAGGAAGTAGGCAATCATGGGGTCAACGTGAAGGTTGCCAATCAGGATGTTTGGCATCACTGCAATCACCGCCAGGAAGACCGAGCCCGCAAGAGTAATACGGTCGAGCACAAAACTCAGGTATTCGGCCGTAGCTTTACCCGGACGAATCCCAGGAATAAAGGAGCCGTTCTCTTTAAGATTTGTGGCGATATCATCCGGCTGGAACATCAAGCGCGTCCACATGAACGAGAAGAAGATGATCAGTGCCGTATAGCTCACCATGTAAGTGAAACTAGAGGGGCTAAAGGCGCTGCGCAGCCAGCCGAAGCCAGGCAAAGAACCCAGAACGTTCGGAACAATGAACAGAGCCGAAGCAAAAATGATTGGCATCACGCCCGCTTGGTTCACTTTCAGCGGCAGATAATGTTTCTGCCCCCCCATGACCTTGCGGCCGCGCGTCAGCTTCGCTTGTTGAATTGGAATACGCCGCTGGCCGCGTGTTAGGTAAACAACCACAATCACCACAATCAACCACATCAACCCTAGAGTGACTGCCAATTGATGGCTATCTTCGCGCAAGCTGAAGGCTTTGTTCACGGTGGAAGGCAGGTTGGCAATGATGCCGGCCATAATGATTAACGACACCCCGTTACCCATGCCATACTCGGTGATTTGTTCACCAATCCACATAATAAAAATCGTACCTGCTGTTAAAGCAGTCATGATCGCCAGGGTGTAAAACAACGAGCCTCCATCCGGCATGAGCTGGTAGGAAGGGTTGTAAATCACGGCCTTCACCACGAAAATGGATTGCAACAAACAGATTGGCACGGTGGCTAATCGAGTGAGTTGATTGATCTTTTTCTGCCCGGAAGCTCCTTCTTTCGAGAGTGCTTCCAAAGAAGGGACCACCTTGGTCAAAAGGCTGAAGATAATCGATGCCGAAATATACGGCATCACCCCCAAAGAAAACAGAACTGCCTGACCTACACCGGCACCGGTGAAAGCGTTCATCAGGCCAAACAATGCGTTCTCGTCCGCTTTGTTGGCAGCAACGGCAACCATTTCCAAGTCAATGCCCGGAAGTGGTATGTGGAAGCCTAATCGATACACGAAAAGCAGCACGAAGGTTGTCATAAACTTCGAGCGCAGCTCAGGTACACGCAGAATGGTCAGGAACTTGTCCATAGGGTTCTTAGGAAATCACTTCGGCGATGCCACCCGCCGCTTCGATTTTATTTTTGGCAGTGCCAGAAAACTTGTGCGCCCGAACCGTGACTTTGGTGGTCACTTCGCCTAGGCCAAGAACCTTCAGCATGTCGCCAGATTTACGGGCAAGCCCGCGCTCTAGGACTGCTGCAAGATCAATGATCTCGCCTTCACTGAAAGAGGTGAAGGATTCCAAGTTAATCAGGGTGTAATGCTTTTTAAAGCGGGCATTGGTAAAACCACGCTTCGGCATCCGCCGGAAGATGGGCATTTGACCGCCTTCAAAGCCAACACGAGGGTTGTCACCAGAACGGCTTTTCTGACCGTTATGACCACGTCCAGCAGTCTTGCCATTACCAGAGCCGACCCCACGACCAACACGCTTGCGCTTGTCGTGATTGTTGCCCTGCGAAGTTACATCATGAATCTGCATTAAATTTCAACTCCCCGCAGCTCCGCGATTTCTTCTTTTGTGCGAAGAGCGCCGAGAGCAACGATGGTCGCTTTGACCAGATTGATTGGGTTGGTCGAACCGTAGCATTTGGTGAGCACATCGCGCACCCCAGCAAGTTCGAGTACAGCACGCACCGTAGAGCCAGCAATGATGCCAGTACCCGGTGAAGCTGGAATGAGGCGCACTCGCGAAGAGCAGTAAATGCCCTCGATTTCGTGCGGGATGGTGGTATTCACCCGGGGAACACGCACCAAATGTTTGCGGCCATCCTTAAAGGCTTTCTGCATAGCAGAAGGAATTTCCTTCGCTTTACCGAAACCAAAGCCGACGATGCCGTCTTGGTTACCGACAACCGTAAGGGCCGAGAAAGAAAAGCGACGGCCACCTTTCACGACTTTCGCCGTCCGGTTGACCTTGACGCGTTCCTCTTTGAGTTCACCGAGCTTTTCAGCATCGGTGCGATCTAGGAAATCAGGCAGTTTGTTGTACATGTCTTTATTCCTCTAGAATTTGAGTCCACCGGAGCGGGCAGCTTCAGCCAAGGCTTTCACCCGACCATGGTAGAGGTACCAGGAGCGATCGAACTTAACCATTTCGACACCAGCGGTTTTAGCCCGCTCGGCGACCGTGGAACCAATCAAGGTGGCACATTCGGTTTTGGTTTTGCCTGCGCATTGAGTGCGTAAAGCCACCTCTAGTGTGCTGGCAGATGCCAACGTGAGGCCACTGAGATCGTCGATGACTTGCGCGGAAATGTGCTTCGAACTGCGGAAAACACTGAGCCTTGGATGATCCGAAGATAAACCGAGACGGCGACGCACACCCATGGACTTGCGGGTACGCCGCTTCCACTTCTTCTTCTGTTGGAGATGGTCCATAATCAAGAAAGCGATTTACCAGCTTTGCGACGAACTTGTTCGTCGGAGTAACGAATGCCCTTGCCTTTGTAAGGTTCAGGCGGACGGACACGGCGGATGTTGGCCGCGAACTGACCAACTGCCTGTTTATCAACCCCACTCACCACGATGGTGGTTGGGTTGGTTAACGCCACGGACACCCCTGCAGGTGGGTCACATTTGACCAGGTGACAAAAACCAATCTGCATCTCGATGCCCTGGCCAGAAGCCTTGGCATTCCAACCAGTACCATGAATCTCAAGAGTCTTTGAGTATCCTTCGGAAACACCCGTCACCATGTTGGCGATATGGGCGCGTACCAATCCATGCAGAGCTGCTGCATTTTTTTCTGCCCCAGCTCCGGTGCGTGTGACGCGGATGATGTTATCTTCCATGGCCACTGCAACTTCGGGGAACATTGGGAACTGCAAGCAACCTTTGTCACTTTTAACTTCCACACTGCTGCTCATGAGAGTCACGGTGACTCCCGCAGGAATAGGGATTTCTTTAAAGCCGATGCGTGACATGGTCTAGAAGAGTGTGCAGATGACTTCACCACCGATGCCAAGCTCACGGGCCTTACGACCGCTCATGATGCCTTTCGATGTGGTGAGGATAGATGTGCCCAAACCGCGGCGAACGATGGGGACATTAGCGGCATCGCGGTAAACGCGACACCCTGGTTTCGAGACCCGAGTGATCTCTTGAATGGATGCATTTCCGTCGCGGTCATACTTCAGGTGCAAACGCAAAATGTTGCGTGGGCCACCCTCTTCAACCACTTCGACGTCTGCGAGGTAGCCTTCCTCCTTCATGGTAAGCGCAATCAAGCTCTTCACCCGTGAGGTTGGCAGATCAACCGACTTGCGACCCACTTGAATCCCATTACGGATGCGCGTGAGCATGTCGGCTATTGGATCGGTCATTGTCATGTTAGATTCTCCTTAGCTGGAGGCAGTTTCCCCCTACCAGGAGGACTTACGGACACCGGGAAGCTGGCCCTCGTGCGCCAGACGACGCAGAACCAGACGGGAAATACCAAAACGGTTCAGGAAGCCACGTGGACGGCCCGTGATGGAACAGCGGTTATGACAGCGAACGCGCGATGCGTCGCGTGGCATTTTTTGAATGGCTTTGTAAGCCGCATCCTTTTCCTCGAGGGTCGCCTCGGGATTTTTGATGACTTTCACGAACTCAGCACGACGTGCGGCGTGAGTTGCGACGAGACGCTGACGCTTTTTCTCGCGATAGATTGCGCTTGTTTTTGCCATGTCTATTTCTCTTCGCTATGACGACGGAAAGGCATACCGAAACCCTCAAGGAGTGCGCGGCCCTCTGCGTCAGTGCAGGCAGTGTTGACGAATGTTACGTTCATGCCTTGTGGGAACTCCACGCGGTCAAGGTCAATTTCAGGAAAGAGGCTTTGCTCGGTAAGACCCAGACTAAAGTTGCCGCGTCCATCAAACTTATCCTTCACACCCTGGAAGTCACGGATACGAGGAAGAACCACAGAAATCAAGCGGTCCATGAACTCGAACATGTGTTCACCACGCAAAGTCGTGACACAACCGACAGGCATTCCTTCGCGCAGGCGAAAGTTAGCCACGGACTTCGAAGCCAAAGTAATCACAGCCTTCTGGCCGGTAATTTTGGTCAAATCCTTAGCAGCAGCTTCCACGGCAGCTTTGTTCTCAACCGCCTTCGCAACCCCCATGCTAACCACAACTTTGGTCATGCGTGGGATTTGATTGACGTTGCGGTAACCAAAGCGCTCCTTAAGGGCAGGCACGATGGTTTCCTTGTACTGATCTATGAGACGTGCCATGGATTAATCAAACTTGGTGCCGCAGGGAACCCCGACACGAATCTTCTTGTCACCTACGATGACGGTTTTGGTACGGACGCCTTTGCCAGCCTTGTCAGACCAGATCAGAACGTTGGAGGCTGCGATCGAAAATTCCTTTTCAATCCGGCCACCTTCCGGGTTGGCTTGTGTCTTTTGCAGGTGCTTTACGCGCATGTTTACGCCTTCCACCAAAACACGATTTGTTTTTTCAATCACTTTCAGTACCTTGCCGCGTTTGCCGCGGTCGTTACCTGAAAGCACTTGGACCTCATCACCTTGATGAACATGCATCAGACAACCTCCTGAGCCAAAGAAACGATTTTCATGAAGTTGGCATCGCGAAGTTCGCGCGCCACTGCACCAAAAATACGTGTCCCCCGCGGGTTGTTATCACCGTCTACCAAGCAAAGTGCGTTGCCGTCAAACTTGACGTAACTGCCATCCTTGCGGCGCACGCGTTGCTTGGTGCGAACAATCACACCACGCACCACTGCACCTGTTTTGATGTCGGCGCCTGGCGCAGACTTCTTCACAGAAGCAACGACCACGTCGCCGAGACTGGCGAACTGGCGGCCTGAACCGCCCAACACCTTGATACACATAACCTCTTTGGCGCCGGAATTATCGGCGACCTTGAGACGAGTTTGCATCTGAATCATTTTGCTACCTGCCTATTAATCTTGGGGTGCTGCTTCGGTAATGGAGACCAAGCGCCAGCATTTATTTTTGCTCAGCGGGCGTGTGCCCATGATCTCTACCTTGTCGCCAATCCGCGCCTCGTTCTTCTCATCATGAGCATAGAACTTTTTGCGAATACGGATGGTCTTGCGGTAAAGCGGATGCTGCGAGGTGCGCTCCACTTCCACAGTGATGGTTTTGTCGGCTTTGTTAGCAACGACCACGCCGGTAAGAACTTTACGAGTTCCGCGGGTTTCTTCTTTCTCTTCCGTCATCAGTAGTTTCCTGCTCTAGCGCGGTTGTTGACCGCGGATGCCGAGCTGACGCTCCTGGAGAATCGTTTTCATCCGCGCGATATCACGACGGTTGCGACGAATCTGGGATGGATCCGAATTCGCCTCAACGAGCGAACGGAACCGGAGTTCGAACAACTCTTTTTCAAGTTGATCGGTGTCGAAGCGGAGCTCCGCATCTTCTTTGCCACGTACTTCCTTAGCTTTCATCACTAGGTTCCTAAATGGTTTTCTTGGTGATCATGCGGCAACGCACGGGCATTTTGTGTGCCACGCGATTGAACGCGGTGCGTGCAGTAACAATGTCGGTTCCGCCAATCTCATAGATGACGGTTCCAGGCAGGATGACGGCAACCCAACGATCTACATCGCCCTTACCATTACCCATGCGAACTTCCTGCGGCTTTTTAGTGACAGGCTTGTGTGGGAAAACACGAATCCACATCCGTCCTTCACCCATGGCGCGGTTGCAGGCGATACGACCAGCTTCAATGGTGCGCGAGCTTAACCAGCACCATTCGAGGGCCTGCAGGCCGAAATCACCAAAACTGACCCGGTTGCCGCGGCTAGCGGCAGTGGTTGCGACGCGCTTCTTCGGTGGCACAATGCCCCGGCGGTGCATGTTGGAAGCGGCAGCGCCCTTTCCATCTGGCTTCGGGCACTTGAAAGTTCCCTTGATTTTCCCGCGCATCACTTTGCGGTACTTCGTTCTCTTAGGCATCATCATGATGTTAATCTCCTTTCACTAAACCAAATGGTTTAGCCGCGGACGGTGACTCCTGTAAAAATCCACACCTTGACACCAAGAATCCCGTAGCTGGTGGCAGCTTCCGAAAAACCATAATCAATACGCGCAGACAAGGTAGACAGAGGCACCCGACCAGTACGTACTGTCATGGTGCGGCTCATCTCTTTGCCGTCAATGCGGCCGGAGACTTGAATCTTGATGCCCTCAGCGCCGGCGTTCATGGTGTTTTCCATGATACGCTTCATCTGAAAGCGAGGGGAAATGCGACGCTCAATCGCTGCGGCAAGGTTCTCGGCAACGGTCTGGCTATCCAAATCCCAGTGACGTACTTCTTGGATGTCAAGCTTGACCTCCATGCCGGTGAGCTTCTCGATATCAGCAACGAGTTGGTCACGGGTGGCATAACCACGACCGATGACTTCTCCCTTGCGGGTAACGAGCATGCCCAAAGTCATGCGATCGCCACGCTGCTGGATATCCACGCGCGAGACGATGCCTTTGCGGAAACGCTGCTTGATGAGTTTGCGCACATTGAAGTCCAGCAAAACCTTTGCGGGGTAATCCTTACCGCGGGCGAACCAGCGTGACCGCCATGGCTCACTTACGCCGATGCGAAAACCAATTGGATGAATCTTTTGGCCCATAATCAGCTCACCACCTTCTCAGAAACTGCAATGCGGAAATGCGAGGTACGACAACGAATGGTCATGGCGCGACCCATAGGGCCCGGACGAAAACGCGGGCGACCGTGAATCAATGGGCCTTCATCGACGCGCGCGTCGGAAACCACCAGGGTATCCACGTTGACGGCGTCGTTTTGCCCGGCGTTTGCAATCGCCGATTTGAGGACTTTGCTAAAAATGGCAGCGCCGCGGGTCTTATCGCTTCGCAGCAAAATTAACGCACGGTTGACATCGAGACCACGAATGAGATTCGCAGCGGGGCGCGCTTTTCTAGCGGACATGTGCGCGTAGCGATGGGAGGCATGGAATTCCATTGGTTAACTCCTACTTCTTGTCGTGGCCGCGGAAGGTACGGGTAGGAGAAAACTCTCCCAGCCGGTGGCCAACCATATCCTCGGTGACATACACCTTGAGGAACTGGCGACCGTTGTGAACCATAAAGGTCATGCCGACGTAGTCTGGCGTGATGGTCGAAGCGCGCGCCCATGTTTTGATAGGCTTGCGATCGTTTGCTGCTTTGGCCTTGTCGACTTTGCGCTGAATGCGCGGATCGATCCATGGGCCCTTCTTGATGCTGCGAGTCATTGGTAGTTACCTCACTCCCTTCGGACGGCGACGGACGATGAAATTGCTAGTCGTCTTGCGCTTGTTGCGAGTCTTCTGGCCCTTAGCCGGCTTGCCCCAAGGCGAAACAGGGTGCTTGCCCTTCGTGCGGCCTTCGCCACCACCGTGTGGGTGAGCAGCTGGGTACATGGCTACGCCACGAACGTGCGGACGCCTGCCCAACCAGCGGCTGCGGCCAGCTTTGCCGAGGGTGACGTTTTGGTGATCCGAGTTACCGACTTCACCAATGGTTGCGCGACACTCAATGTGCACACGGCGCATTTCACCACTGGGTAGCGCCAGCAGCGCATAAGCGCCTTCGCGCGCAGCCAAGCGCGCACTTGCACCGGCAGAACGCACCATTTTGGCTCCCTGCAAGGGCCGCAACTCAATGTTGTGCACATCCATGCCGAGGGGTAGATCCTTCAGCTTCATGGCGCAGCCAACTTTCGGCTCGGCCTTTTCGCCGGACATAACGATATCGCCTTGCTTCAGGCCTTTCGGCCACAAGATGTAACGTTTTTCGCCATCCGCGTAATGCAGCAGCGCGATGTAAGCGGTGCGGTTTGGATCGTATTCAATGTGCGCGACGGTAGCAGGTACGCCATCCTTAGTACGCTTGAAATCGATGATGCGGTAACGCCGCTTATGACCACCACCACGGTGCCATGCGGTTACCCGACCGAGGTTGTTACGGCCACCGGATTTCTTCAGCGGCGCTAGCAGACTCTTTTCGGGTGTCTGCCTAGTGAGCTCCGCACGATCCAACACGGATCCGCCACGGCGGCCCGGTGAAGTCGGCTTGTAGTTCTTGAGTCCCATTTTCTCTTAATCTGGTTTTGTGACCAGGCTTACAGGAGGTCGATTTTGCTGCCTTCCTGCAAATGCACGAGCGCAATCTTGGTGCTCGGCTGACGGAAGTGGTTTGCACCGCGACGGCGCATTTTGCCGGACCGCAGTAGAGTGTTGACCTTTTCCACTTTCACCTCAAACAACAGTTCGATGGCGGCCTTGATTTCAATGCGGTTTGCACCACCGGCAACCTGGAAACGATAGGAGTTAAAGCGCTCTTGCTCGGAAGTAGACTTCTCGGTCAAGATTGGTTTTAGAATCAACTGGTAGGCTTCGCTTTTCTGCATCGTTATTCCCCTTGAGAGGCCTTAGGTTTTGCGAGGCGGCTGACAATGTTTTCTAATGCACCCTCTTCTGCCAAAACCCACTTATGAGCCAGCAGCATGTGTGCATTCGCTTCAGCGGCCGGACAAATGCTGACCTGCGAGAGATTGCGGAAGCTCTTCCACACGTTCTCGTTGTAGTTGGCGGTGATCACCAACACAGTACCGCGCATGCCACAACCATCCAAAATGGCGCGGGCGGCGCTCGTGGACGGCGTAGCAAAGTTTAGGCCAGAGGCCTCGTGAACTTCCTGATCCTGCAGTTTGCCAAGCAAAGCGGAGCGCAGGGCAACCAAACGCTGCTTCTTAGGCAGACTGTAGTACCAGTTACGCTTGTTGCGTGGCCCAAAAGTGGTCGCGCCACCAACCCACAAAGGGCTACGGCGGTCACCCGCACGGGCACGCCCCGTCTTTTTCTGCTTCCAGGGCTTTTTGGCGTGGCCAGCAAGCTCGGTGCGGTTTTTGGTGTGCGCATCGCCTTGGCGACGGTTGGACTGGTACATCACCACCGCATCTTTCAAGGTGCGGTAGAGCAACTGATCACCCAAATCTAGGGAGATTTCCTTTTCACCCTTCGCGCTCTTGGCGACATCGTATGTGTTCATGGTAGTCATGACTACTTCGCTCCTGTCTTGGCGGTAGTGATCTGAATGAGACCATTAGGAGGACCCGGCACGCCACCGCGCACCAGAATTAAGCCGCGCTCCGCATCAACGCCTTCCACGATCAGGTTCTTCACGGTGCGACGGACGGCACCCGAGTGCTTACCCATGCGCTGACCTTTGAAAACCCGACCCGGGTAGGCGCACTGGCCAATCGAGCCAGGCCGGCGCACGTTCATACAACCGTGCGTTTCGCTACCGCGCTGAAAGTTGTGCGCTTTGATGGTGCCGGCAAAGCCGCGCCCCTTCGAAGTGCCGACGACGTCGACGACATCGCCAATCGC